>Ga0065722_101589_pt1 | contig 22892 bp, 20 predicted proteins | sample BansetMetagenome_FD_59109 | JGI IMG/M metagenome (GOLD analysis project Ga0065722, IMG submission 59109) | Bankia setacea gill microbial communities from Puget Sound, Washington, USA - Caecum Enriched | ecosystem: Host-associated > Mollusca > Digestive system > Ceca | place: United States... | reverse complement strand
TCGAGCTTGTTTGCACAATTACAGCCGGCCGATAGCTATACGGTTGCCGAAGCGCAACGCTGGGTGGATCGATTGCAAGCGGATGGCGGCACGGAAATGTTACCAGCCTTGGATGCAGCGCTGTCGCAAATGCAAAACGATAGCTCACAGCTACAGCAAATTATATTTATTACCGATGGCGCCGTTGGCAATGAAACGGAACTGTTTGCCCGCATTCAACAAAAGTTAAATAACAGCCGCTTGTTTACTGTGGGGATCGGCTCGGCTCCGAACAGCTATTTTATGCGCAAGGCGGCGCAATTTGGTCGCGGTACTTTTACCTATATCGGTAATAACCACGAAGTGTCGAAAAAAATGGACGAGTTGTTTGCCAAGCTGGATTCAGCTATTGGCAGTAACTTTCATTTAGAGTGGCCGACCTCAGCAGAAATGTGGCCAAACAAAATTCCGGATCTCTATGCCGGTGAACCTTTGGTTGCGGTGGCCAAACTCGATGCGGTCAATGGAGTGGTCAAATTGACCGGCGGGTTTGCCACTGCTGTTGGGGGTGGCGATAACTCTGGCGTTGCTGGAGGTGAACATTGGGCACGCGAATTTAATCTAGATGAATTACAGACGTTGCCGCAAAACCCGGGGATTGCGAGCCTGTGGGCGCGCGCGAAAATTTCGGCTTTAGAAGACGAAAAAATTGCAGGACGTAACCCTGACGAAGTGCGCCGCGAGGTTGTCGCACTGGGCTTGCGGCATCGTTTAGTTACCGCGTACACCAGTTTTGTAGCGCAAGAAAAAGCCGTGGCAAGGCCGTTCGATAATCGTCTAGTAAGCTCGCCGGTCGCTAATCTTGTTGCCCGAGGGCAACAGCTGCAGACAGTTTCTTACCCTAAGACGGCGACGCCAAGGTGGTTGTACGCACTTGTAGGTGTACTGTGTTTTATTGCCGCTGCACTTTACCGCTTTTTGTCCCGCTGCACGCTTGTAGTTCTAACGGATCGAACTTGAGGGGGTTGGCTTTGAGTTTGCCGCGGCTCGCAGAGAAAGGCGGTTGGGTTTATCTGCTGCTAATCATTGCCGGCTTAAGCTTTAGCGGTCAGTCGCTTTATATCTTTGCGAAGGCGCAGTTGGCTCAGCAACTGATTGCCCAAGCGTGGCAGCGCAGTTTGCAGTATCACTTTGAAGGAACGGAGCACGATATCGCTCCATCCAGCCCATCATTTCGGCCGCAGCGCCCTTGGCCCTGGGCAGATACTTGGCCGGTGGCACAGTTGCGCTATCAACAACAAAGCTTTTATGTGTTGGAAGGCGCGCAGGGAGAGAGCCTCGCGTTTGGGCCTGGTCGTGTGCAGGGGTCGGCGTCGATAGGCGCGAGTGGCACGACAGTTCTAGGTGGTCATCGCGATACCCATTTTAGCTTTTTGGCGTCGATTAAATTGGGTGAGCTGTTACAGCTTCAAGATGGCGGCGGCAATTGGCATCGCTATAAAGTCGTTGCGACTGAGGTACACGACAGCCGTTTGGGAGATTGGCAAATAGATTCTCAGCGAGATCAGCTGCACTTNATTACTTGCTACCCATTTGCAGCGCTGGTGCCGGGAGGCCCGCTGCGCTATGTGGTGGTAGCGGAAAAGTTTTGAGTAACGTTGCCGCTGTTGGTGAGCTTGTTTAGCCAGCGTTGAATGTTAGCGTCTATTGAGGCTTGGTCTAGTCCAGCTTGGGCCAACAGTTGAGGTCGCTTACCGTGGTCGTAATAGGCATCGGGTAAGCCGATGGGGAGCAGAGGTTTGGCTAGGCCTTGAGTCGCGAGGTACTCCATTACACCTACACCAGCGCCGCCGGCCACGGCATTCTCTTCTAGGGTTACCAAGTAGTCGTGATTTGCCGCCATAGTCTCGATGAGTTTGAGATCTAGAGGNTTCGCCCAGCGCATATCACAGAGGCTGTAATTATATTTGTCGGCGATGGCGCGAGCTTCTGGCAAGAGTACGCCAAAATTTAAAATACACAGGCGCTTACCGCCGCGCAGCATCTGGCCTTCGCCGACCGCCCATTTTAAATCGTGCAGTTCGATTTCGGCTCCAGTACCCGTGCCGCGCGGGTAGCGCACAGCCGCAGGACCTGGGTGGTTATAAGCACTAAACAGCAGTTGCCGACATTCGTGTTCGTCGCTGGGTGTAGCCAAAATCATTTTTGGCAGGCAACGCAAAAAGGATATATCGAAGCTGCCGGCGTGTGTCGGGCCGTCTTCGCCAACGAGGCCGGCGCGGTCGATTGCAAAGGTAACGTCGAGGTTTTGCAGTGCTACGTCGTGAATAAGCTGGTCGTAGGCGCGCTGTAAAAAGGTTGAATAAATGGCTACTACGGGCTTGGTCTGCTCGCAGGCAAGGCCAGCGGCGAGTGTTACCGCATGCTGTTCGGCAATCGCAACATCGTGAAAGCGCTCGGGGAAGCGGTTGGCAAATTCGACCATGCCAGAGCCCTCGCACATGGCGGGGGTAATGGCGATGAGCTTGTTATCGGACTCGGCCATATCACAGAGCCACTCGCCAAAAACGTCTTGATACTTTTGCTTTTTGATACCGGCTGGCGGCGTTGGCTTGTTGGTTTTTGGCTCAATTTTATTGAGTGCGTGATAACCCACGGGATCGAGTTCTGCCGGCGCAAAACCTTTCCCTTTACGGGTGATGATATGCAGAAGCTTCGGACCTTTGATTTCTAGCATATTGCCAATATCGTGAACTAAGCGTGGCAGGTCGTGGCCGTCGATAGGGCCAACGTAGTAGAAGCCAAGTTCTTCAAACAAGGTGCCGGGCGACACCATGCCTTTCATGTGTTCTTCGGTTTTACGGGCCAATTCCCATGCCTGAGGAATCTTGGTTAACACCCGCTTACTGCCTTCGCGCAGCGCGGTATAGGTTTTACTGGCCCAAATCTTCGAAAAATAATTGGCTAGGCCGCCCACATTTTTCGATATGGACATATTGTTGTCATTTAGCACCACCAGCATATCGGCACCGGTATGGGCGGCGTGGTTGAGTGCTTCAAACGCCATCCCTGCGGTCATGGCTCCATCGCCGATAACGGCCACGGTTTTGCGAGCAATCTCACTGTGTTGACTGCCAAGTGCCATGCCGAGTGCGGCGCTGATAGAGGTACTGGAATGGCCTACGCCAAATGTATCGTAGTCACTTTCGCCGCGTTTTGGGAAACCGGCTAAGCCGTCTAATTGACGAATCGAACTGAGTTGCTCGCGACGACCAGTAAGGATTTTGTGGGGGTAGGTTTGGTGGCCTACATCCCAGACCAAGCGATCGTCGGGGGTGTTCATAACATAGTGCAAGGCAATGGTGAGTTCGACGACCCCAAGTCCAGCACCAAAGTGACCGCCGGTTTGACCTACGCTAAACAGTAGGAACGCGCGCAATTCTTCAGCGAGCTGCTTGAGCTGCTTTTCTTCGAGTAAACGCAGGTCCGCAGGGCTGTTTATGGTGTCGAGCAGCGGCGTGGCCGGGCGTGTCAGAGGGATTTCGTCAAACATTTACAGTCTTTTCTTGCTGTTTGGTCGAGCTATAGCTGTTACTTCGCTAAAGCTCTAAATGGCGGCCATGCCTTAGCAGGGGCAAAATTCCAGAGGTTTGCGCCCAAGGGAGGTCGGCATTGTATTGCCTATTCCCTCGTGGAACAAATAGATACTGAATTATTAACCCCTTGCGTGTCGTGGGTAAACCGGCTTAACCGGTATTACGCATACCCGCGGCGATACCCGTCATGGTTACTTTCAAGGCCTGTTCTAACTCTGGGCCGATTTCTCCAGANTTACGCTCACGCTTAAGTAGCTCTGCTTGCAGGTAGTTGAGNGGGTCGATATAGGGTTTGCGAACGTCGATGGACTGCTGCAGCATTGGCGTGGTATCGAGTAGGTCGTTCTGGTTTTTCATGGTGTTTATCTGCACCGCCAGTGCTTCCAAGTCTTCACGTAGTTGTTTACCCAAGCTGTGTAGTTGTGGGTCGACCAACTGTTGTTCGTAGTGCGCGCAAATAGCAGTGTCGGCTTTGCCTAGCACCATCTCTAGCAAGTCGATAAAACTGCTAAAAAATGGCCAGTTGTTGAACATGTCTTCCAGTGTTTTGGGGTCGTGTTCAAGCCCGTAGGCTAAGGCTTGGCGGGTGCCCAACCAACCGGGCAGGTTTAGCCGCACTTGCATCCAGGCAAATACCCAAGGAATAGCACGCAGGCTTTCGACGCCGCCGGTAGCTTTTCGCTTAGCTGGGCGGGAGCCAAGTGCGAGCTTGTTTTAACTCTTGCTCGGGAGTCAGGCTGCGGAAGTAGGGCACGAACATCTCGTTGCCGCGCACAATATCTCGATAGGCCTTGAGACTCGCTTGGGCCATATCTTCGATAAGCGCACGCCAAGGTTCGGAGGGTGCCGGTGCCGGTGTAACTGTGGCCCGTAAAGTAGCTGCTACATAGTTGCTGAGGCTACTGAAGGCAACGCGTGGCAGGCCGAATTTATAGCGGATCATCTCGCCCTGTTCGGTAACGCGAATACGGCCCTTAACGGAACCGGGTGGCTGTGATGCCATGGCTTTTTCAACTGGACCACCGCCACGGCCAACGGTGCCGCCGCGACCGTGAAACAGGAAGAGCTCGACGCCGTGCTGTTCCGACAGACTCACCAGTTTTTCTTGCGACTTGTACTGCGCCCAAGTTGCCGCGAATTTACCGGCATCCTTGGCGGAGTCGGAATATCCGATCATGACGGTTTGCTCGCCGTCGATATAACCTTGATACCAGTGGTTTTGCCAGAGCTGGTTCATCACGCGTGGCGCACGGTCGAGATCGTCTAGGGTTTCGAATAGGGGGACAATTGGCATGTTCCAAGTAACACCGCACTCTTTCAGCAATAGGGCTACGGCCAATACGTCGGAAGGTTGCTTGGCCATGGAAATCACGTAGTGAGATAGCGTTTCCTCGGGCTGAGCTGCAATAACACGGCAGGTGTCGATCACCTCGGCGGAATCTTTAGTTAGTGGCCATTTGGCTGGCAAAAGCGGGCGCTTGCTGGTGAGCTGCTCTAGCAAAAACGCCTGTCGGGCATCCTCATCCCACTCGCGATAGCTTCCTAGATCTAGATAATTCGTGAGTTCGTCCAACACCTGTACGTGACGGTCGCCATCTTGGCGAATATCGAGGGGGACTAGGTTGATGCCAAAAGCGCGTACGCGGCGAATAATATCGGTAAGTGCGCCGTTGGCGATATGCGGCAAACCGACTTCAGTAAGTGAGCGGTGACACAAAAGCAGCGGTTGTAAAAGATCTTCAATAGTGTGGATGATCTCGGCTGGCTCGGGCAGCTTCGGATTTAAAATACGCGCATCGGCCCAGTCGAGCGTAGCTTGAAGGCGGCCGCGCAAGCCGTGGAGGAATTCGCGGTAGGGGGTGCGGCTAGTGAAGCCTACGGCGTCAATNAGCTCACTACTGGCGCTGTGCATACTCAAATCGCCGGCCAGAATCTGTAAGTCTTGCAGGTAGAGATCGGCGGCCTTCCAGCGCCCCAGTAAAATAACTTCTTCTGTTACCTCGTGGGTAACATTGGGGTTGCCATCTCTGTCTCCGCCCATCCAAGAGAAGAATTGGAATGGTTGGATTTCTAGAGGTAGTGCTTTGCCGAGCTGGCGACAGCAAGCGGTGTCGAGGTGGCGGATAAAGTCCGGCACGGCGTGCCAGAGACTATTTTCAATAACGGCAAACCCCCACTTCGCTTCGTCTACCGCGGTAGGTCGCTCTGCTCGAATTTCATCGGTGTGCCAAATCTCTTCGATAACGCGGTACAGCTCGGCGTTGAGCTGGGCAACCTCGTGCTCGAATAGGTCGCTGCGTTTTAATTCGGATAAAACGTCTGCGAGTCGTTCATATTTGCGGATTAAGGTGCGTCGCGAGACCTCTGTCGGGTGGGCGGTTAGCACGAGATCGATGCGTAACTTGTTCATGAGTTGGAACATGTCGTCTTTGCCGAGGTCGGCCGTCAATTCGTTCAGCACGGGTTCCAACGTGTCGGTTTTGCGCGCTTCTGGTCCGTAAAAATATTGCTGGTCGGCGATGTTGGCAAGATTCAGAAACTGATTGAACGCGCGTGCGATAGGTAGTATGTCTTTGTCTTCTAAACGGCTGAGGGCTTCGACTAACGGTTTGTAGTCAATGCTAGCGTTTCCAACGACTGATTGCTGCGCGAGCGATTTAGATAAGGCACGAATTTCTTCAATTTTGCGAAACAGCTTATGCCCTTCGTGTTCTAGAATGTTTTCGCCTAAAAGTTCGCCTAGCAGGCGGACATTGTCGCGTAGGGTTTCTGGTAACTTTTGCATAGTTGGGATCCGTATATCGAGTGAATTCACTATCGGCCGTAATGTTACCCTAGGTTACAGCGATCACAAAAATGTACCTAGGGAAATGTGGTGTTTACATAAGCCGTTCTGGAGACGTGCTTGGGTCGCGAGCTAATGTCACAGCCCGCAAGCGTTACAGTTTTGGCTAATTAAAAATGTGGCTGTCCTCTGGGAAAACGCCGGACTTAACATCATCGGCGTATTTTCGCAGCGCGCCTGGAATATCCCCTGCTTCAATAAGAAAATTCTTGGCGAATTTGGGCGGCGATTCAGTTAACCCAAGGATGTCGTTAATGACCAGAACTTGCGCGTCGGTGTCGCGGCCAGCGCCAATGCCGATGGTGGGGATGGCAATGGCCTCGGTTATGGCTTTTGCTAGCTTAGCGGGGACACATTCGAGAACGAGAAGGTCTGCACCTGCGTCGGTGAGACGTTTAGCATCGTCTAAAATTTGATCTGCGTGTTCCTGAGCTCGGCCTTGAACCCGAAAGCCGCCAAATTTATTAACCGACTGAGGTGTTAAGCCAAGGTGCGCGCATACGGGGATACCGCGTTCACTTAACATGCGAACGGTATTGGCGAGCCATGCGCCGCCCTCTAGCTTCACCATGTTGGCGCCGGCACGCATAACTCGCGCCGCATTGTGCAGCGCTTGCTCTTCAGTGGCGTAGGTCATAAAGGGCAAATCACCAATAATGAGTGATCGCTTGTTACCGCGATGGACGGCTTCGATGTGATAAATCATCTGTTCCATTGTCACTGGTATGGTACTGGGATAGCCAAGTACGGTCATACCTAGGCTGTCGCCAACTAAGACCACTTCTACGCCAACCTTTTCCGCCATGGCGGCCATAGGGGCATCGTAAAGTGCAACGGTAATGAATTTTTCCCCAGCGCGTTTTTTCGCTGCCAGAGTATTAATGGTGATCGGCTTTGCCAGTGCTTCGGTGTTACCAACATAGACCATAGTGTTTGTTCCTTGCGCTATGCAGAGCCTAGCGCGATGTTATTAAGTGTCTTGCAAGGTTGACGTTCGGCTTAGAAATCAATCGCCGGTTGCGGATTGTAGTAATGGCGACCGCGAGTAATATCGAGCATGTAATTGACAAGGTTGCGGTAATCGTTTGGGTTGTTAACCCAATCTATTTCGGCGGCATTAATGATTAAAAGTGGTGACGCATCGTAGTAGTGAAAAAACCGGGTATAGGCATCGTTGAGCTCGGTTAGATAGGTCGCATCGATACTGCGTTCGGAGGTGATGCCGCGCTGTTGGATACGCTCTAAAAGTACCTGTGCGGGAGCTTGTAAATAGATAACCAGATCTGGTGCTGGCGCATCTATGGTTAGGTGGTCGTACACCTGTTGATAGAGTCGCAGTTCGTGGTCGTCCAGAGTTACTTCGGCAAACAACTTGTCTTTTTGAATTAAAAAGTCGGCGACACGCACTGGCTCAAACATATCGTCTTGGCGTAGGTCATTAATTTGCTGCATACGCTGAAACAAAAAAAACAGTTGAGTGGGCAGCGCCGAATTTTTTTCATCGGCATAGAAACGCTCCAAAAACGGATTTTCTTCTGCGCGTTCGAGCAGTGTCTCGTAGTTGAAGGTTTGCGCTAATTGTTTGGTTAAGGTGGTTTTGCCGACTCCGATAGGGCCTTCCACGGCGATATAGCGTGGAATTTTTTTACCGGTTAAATCTAGTTGCCAGCGTTTGTCCGCCATGTCCTCGTTCAATTGGAACTCCCAAAGTTACAGCTGAAATAAGTTTTCGGTACCGATTTGCCACGCAATTGTGTTGATTGCACGCCCATCGGGTAGATGCAGGCTGGGTTCAATGGCCAGCAGCGGTTGTAACACAAAGTTTCTCTCCGCTAAATAGGGATGAGGTACCTTTAGGCGTTCGCTATTGATNGTTTGTTCGCCGTAGAGTAGCAAATCTAAGTCGAGCGTGCGCGGCCCCCAGTGTTGGGTGCGAACCCTACCCTGTTGATTCTCGATCGTCTGTAAAGCGTCGAGCAGAGGCTCCGGGGCAAGCGAGGTGCAAATTTTGACTGCGCCATTGATGTAGTCCGGTTGCTCTGGCCCCACCGCTTTACTGCTATACCATGGCGATACGGCGAGAAGCTGAATTTGGGGGTGCAGGGCTAGGCTGGTACAGGCGCGGATGACTTGAAGTTGAGGGTGTTGCTGATTACTGCCAAGACCTATGAAGGCGGTGGCGGCGGTGTTATTAGCGAGGGCGTGTTTAATACGCCGAGCGCTGTGTCGTTTGTGGCGTGATTTTCGTTCATCTAGACTTGGTCTACCTCTGCTCCGCGACTCTGTAGAGTGGTCTTGTACCTAAAGCTGCGTTAGCTGCTAGGACTGGAGCCTTCTCCACCACTGTTACCGCTATCGGTAGGGCTATTTCCGGCGTTGCCGGTATTGGCTGAGGCATTCTGACCGCCGCGGCGGCCACGTCGACTGCGACGGCGCTTTTGTCGAGGCTGACCGCGTCCGAGATCCGTAATCATGGACTGCCTAGTTTCTTCGTCCGCCGTTTGGAACTTGGTCCACCAATCGCCGAGCCCTTCAATATTTTCACCGGCTTGTTCACGCAGGAGAATAAAGTCGTAGGCGGCTCGAAAGCGGGGGTGCTCCAAGCTTGCGAATGCTCGCTTTCCTTCGCGCTTTGGAAGACGTAATTGCAAGTCCCAGATTTCGCGCATGGGTACTAGAAAGCGCTTGGGGATTGCTGTGTAGGACAGCTGCTGGCTAATAATACCTTGTGAGGCTTGGCCTAGGGCTTCGAGCGCCGATAGCTTTTTGTCGTGCATCAAATGGCGCATGCTAGCTTGCAGTGCGGGCCAGAGGAATGCCGCATAAATAAATGCTGGGGTAACGCGTTTGCCTTGGCGAATGCGTTTGTCGGTATTTACGGTGGCGCTAAAAACGATTTCCCGATCAAAATCACTGCCGTTTTCCATGCAGTAATCGGTGCTCGGAAATAGGTATTGAAACAAGTGATAGTCGCGCAGATTGGTAAGAGTAGCGGTCGCTGAACCGGATAAAAACAGCTTCAAGACCTCTTCAAATAAGCGTGCTGACGGAATATGGCTGAGGTAGTCAGCATGTTCTCGAATGGGGTGTTCGGTTGCGGCTTCGATCGAGAAACCGAGTTTTGCGGCGAATCGGACTGCCCGAAGTAATCTTACAGGGTCTTCTTTGTAGCGAGCTTCTGGGTCGCCAATAATGCGCAGTGTACGTTTTTGTAAGTCTTCTAAGCCGGAACTGAACTCTAAAAGCTCGCGGGTCGTTGGGTCGTAATAGAGGGCGTTAATGGTGAAATCACGACGCTCAGCATCGGACTTTAAGTCGCCATAAACATTGTCGCGCAGCAATATCCCGTGCTCGGACTGTTTAGCGTCACCCTCGCCTTCGGATTGGGTGTGGTTGGCGCGAAAAGTGGTAACCTCAATAATTTCTCGCCCAAACCGCACGTGGACGATGCGAAAACGCTTACCAACAATTCGCGACCGTCGAAAGATTTCACTAACCTGCTCCGGCGTGGCACTTGTTGCCACATCGAAATCCTTTGGCTTGCTGCCTAGGAGTAAATCGCGCACCCCACCGCCGACCAGATAGGCACTATGGCCAGCTTGCTGCAGCTGTTCAATTACGCTGATGGCGTTTCGACTGACATCGGCACGATTGATGCCGTGATCGCTTTCANCGATGACTTTGGCGTTCTGTGTAGGCGTAGAAGCACCTTTGTCGAACAGTTTTTCAGACAGGTTTTTATTTATTTGTAGCAGCCGTTTTAACATGGTTTTGGCGTGATTGCGGTGGTTGGGGTGTAGGGAATGGCAGCCAGTCTAACACATCTACTGTGAAGCCCTTGAAGATTCTTTCTCGGGGGCTGAAAAGGCTTGTGACGGTAAGCGTTTGGGTAATCTTGTTGCTACTAAAACTAAAACGGGAAAGCCTTGGCTTTCCCGTTACAAATATTTTAGTTTTTATTATCGTTTTTTTTCGGCTGCGTCGAACTAAGTTTTTTGAACTCAGTCGGACACTTCCTTGTCCGATATTCTTTGCTGTTTAAAGCAACACCTCTCCAAAGGCACACAAGTCAGTTTTATACGCTTAACTTTCTTATTATTTGTTGTTGTTATTATGTTTGTTTACTTTTGTTTTTATTATTTATTGTTGTTATTCGCTATTTAGTCTTTTCTTATTATTCTTTATTGTTGTTATTGTATCGCTTAACAGAGCATGTCTCGTGCCAACTTTGTTTTTGTTATATAAATCAACCAGATATGACTTTTCGACTATTTCGTTATTATAAAAAAGCATTTAAATTCGTTACTTTCTGTCTCGGGGTTGTTACGGGGCCCCGTCTTGGGTAACAAAGGTACCAAGGGTAACAAGTGTGTTCTATTTGGTAACGTGCAGATGTTGATTTTGATGTCAATGCGGGATTTGTTATATTTATACCGCTTTTGTCGGCCTGAAACATAAAGTTGGTTATATGGCCGAATTGGTTGTTATTTGTTCGAGATTTGCCTAGCTCGGTGATTTTACCTAGTCTTTCGTTGTTGTCTTTGACTCAATTGCTGAACTGTTGACCGTGAAATGTGTCTTCTGATGTGAGCTTGGTCGTTAACTCGATCCCTGTTTCGATAGAAATGTCAGTGCTGAGGGTTGAAAAAGCGTAAATTCGGCCTAAGATCATCACGCTGAGTGTTGTAATCTCGGTGATCGATTGCGACCACAGAATGAACAAGGTTAATAAAGCTCTAAATAGCGTCTTGAGCATGAGCTTTATTTTGACCGTTCACGTAAAGCAAGGGAGATCTTATATAGAAAGACCTTATATAAGGTTGTTTCGAGTGGATGTTCTTGATCTGAGCTCTAGATAAGAACTGTTAGCATTTACGTCGAACATGTTACACTCTCACCCCGCTGTTATTGGCAGTAAGCTGCGATAACAGTGATTGGTGAGCTAGGGTTGGGCGAAATGCCAACCGAAACTAGATTTGGAGGACGTTGCCCATGGGCACGAGTTTACAGACTGTTGAAGTATTGGCGCCGGGCCAAAACCTGAATGCGTACATGCAGGCCGTGAACAGTTTCTCAGTGTTGACTGCGGAAGAAGAGAAGCAGTTAGCCGAAGACCTGTACTATCGCGAAGACTTGGAAGCGGCGCGTCGTTTAGTTATGTCGCACCTGCGTTTTGTGGTTCACATTGCAAGATCCTATGCGGGTTACGGCCTTTCTCAGGGGGACCTGATACAGGAAGGTAATGTTGGGCTAATGAAAGCTGTTAAGCGTTTTAACCCAGAAAAGGGTGTGCGTTTGGTGTCTTTTGCTGTGCACTGGGTTAAAGCCGAGATGCACGAATTCATTTTACGTAACTGGCGTATTGTGAAGGTCGCCACTACGAAGGCTCAGCGTAAGCTGTTTTTTAATCTGCGCGGTCAAAAGAAGCGTTTGGGTTGGTTGAACAACGTTGAGGCTGAAGCCGTTGCGGCAGATTTGAATGTAGATGTTAAGAATGTCCGGGAAATGGAAAGTCCGCTTGTCTGCTTATGACGCGTCTTTTGATGCGGGCGCAGACGAAGATGACGATACCGCATTCCAAGCGCCGGCAAATTACTTGGAGGATCGACGCTACGATCCGTCTACCATGCTGGAAAAAGCCGATTGGACTGAGAATAGTCTCGCTGGCTTAGAAGGCGCGATGGCACAGCTAGATGATCGCAGTCGCGATATCTTGCAGCAGCGCTGGCTAAATGATGGTAAAGCAACTTTGCACGATCTTGCCGATAAGTACGGCGTTTCGGCAGAGCGAATTCGTCAGTTAGAAAAAAATGCGATGAAGAAAATGCGCGTTTTTATGGAAGCCTAAATCGTTTACATCTTGCGTTGAAAATTTTTGACGCGATAATTGATGTACTTACTAGTCTGAAAAAGCCGCAGAGTCTGCGGCTTTTTTTTTGAGAGCCATTTGCAGGTCCCTGTCGAGGTTGTTTTTAATGTATAGCAAGCTAATTCTGTTGTTCGCTGCTGCAAATGGTGCGGTGGCGGTAGTGCTGGGGGCCTTTGGCGCCCATGCTTTAAAGGGACGCTTGGCTGACAATTTACTTTCCGCATGGCACACCGCCGTGCAATACCATTTTTATCATGTGTTGGCATTGATGGCGGTCGGGATCTTGTTGCAGCAGGGCGCGCCGCAGCGCTGGCTGCACTGGTCTGCGCTTGGCTTCGTTGGTGGATTAATATTTTTTTGTGGCAGCTTGTATGGTCTGGCGCTTGGCGGTCCACGCTGGTTGGGGCCAGTTACACCGCTTGGTGGGCTGTCGTTTATTTTGGGTTGGACGATGTTGGTTGTCGCTATTGGTACAGTGAAGAAAGTTGGATGAGACCAGAGTTTAAGAAGAAATCGATTCGCAGTTACGTAATTCGCGCTGGGCGCATGACAGACGGCCAGAAAAAGGCGTTTGATGATTGGTGGCCGGAGTATGGGTTGAGCTTGTTTGATGGCCCTATAGATCAGCAGCAGGTGTTTGGCCGCGCAGCGCCGCTTGTGCTGGAGGTTGGTTTTGGTATGGGCGATTCGTTACTTAAAATGGCACAAGCTGAGCCGGACAAGGATTTTATTGGCATCGAAGTACATCCGCCTGGGGTTGGCCGTTTAATCAGTACCGCCGGCTTGGCGGGTATAAAAAATTTACGTGTTTATATGGCTGATGCCAACGATGTTATGAGTGATTGTATACAGCCTGAGAGCCTTGATCGATTCCAGCTTTACTTTCCTGATCCGTGGCATAAGAAGAAACATCAGAAGCGCCGTATCGCACAGCCTGCTTTTATTCAGTCGGCCCGGCGTTTGCTGAAACTTGGTGGCGTATTTCATATGGCAACAGATTGGCAGGATTATGCCGATCAGGCGATGGAGTTTTTGTGTTTGGCGGAAGGTTACCAAAACAGTGTTGACGAATATTGCTTCGCCGACCAGCCTGACTATCGCCCTCATACAAAATTTGAAGCTCGTGGTGAGCGCTTGGGGCATGGCGTTTGGGATCTTATCTTTCGACGGTGCGATTAGTCAGCGCTTAGAAAAGAAACGCTTTGGGCGAAAAGTGTTCACCACTCCAAAAAAAACAGCATTGCTACTAGAGCTGCAGGAGTGCGACTATTACCATGTAGGTCTTGTTTACGGCAGAACCATAATCTAATGACGCAAGTAAAAGCAGCAGGACTTTGGGTGGAATCGCTATGGGATTATGCGAATCGAGTCTACGCTCATAAAGAAGTTGAGAGCCTGGTGTTGGATATGCAGGACGAATATTATGCAAACGTGGATATTATTCTCTGGTGCTGCTGGCTGGATAGTGAGGGCATCCCTCTTAGCTGTGAAGTGCTAGATGATATTTTGATTTCTGTTGATACCGTTAGTCAGTCCACCCTGTTAAAAATTCGAGATGTGCGGCGTTATCTTAAAAACACCGCAAGTTTTACCCCCACCCAGTCGAAAGTCATCACCAAGCAACTTTTAAATGCAGAGTTGGTCATTGAAAAGGTTCTGTTGTTCCGAATGCAGGATCTCACTCGTCGCTTTGCAATCCTAATGCGGGACGAGCGTGCNCCCTTAAGTTTGCGCTACTACCTTGAGTTTCTCGGGATCCCCGATGCGCCGCAATTGGCGCGTATGGTGCAAACCGCGTGCAAGCTGCGCAGTAGTTACAGTTAGCTGCGGCGCTTTTGGCTATGGTGCCGAAGTGTTGTGGCGTGTAAATCTAGTTTTTCGGTTTTCTTCCGTGTTAACTAAATATTTCTGTCATACCTCAGCCATTATTCGGCGACGTTCGGCGCTACCTCATTACATAAAAAAGCCCACTTACATCCTGGCGTCGATGTAAGTGGGCTTCACTAGTGTCTTGCTAATACTTAGAGCTCTATTCTGAATCGAATAGGCTGTTGCCGCGAGGTCGAAGATCGTTGCTATCTTCTGTCTTTACGGCTTCTTTGTTTGGTTCTTCGTGTTGCGCAGCAACTGCCGCCTTAAGTTTTTCTATAGATGATTCGGCTACCGAAGGCAGGATTAGCGGTGGTGCTTTTTGTATTGCTGGTGTTTCTATGGCTGAGGTCTCGCGGGGAATACTCTTAGGGCTTGGAGTGGCTTCGTGTTTGCTGGTTTCTTGTGTTTTCGCAGGAGTAACAGTTTTTGGTGTCGCCTCAGTGGTGGTCTCAACTTTGCTTGGGGGGGGCGTGCTTATGGCCGTGCCAATGTTGCTCACAAGCTTTGCCTCTGTTGATTTCGCTGTGACAGCGCTACTGGCGGCGATAGGCTTCGCTTTTGTCGCGCTGGATAGGGGCGCACTTGTTTGCGGAGCACTAATAATTTTCTTAACGGTCTTTTTCTTTGCGGGGCTTTTTTTTACGGCCTCAGTCTGAATCGCGGCATTATTTTTGGTTGCTTTTGAAGCAGTAGCCTTTTTAGCCGTAGATTTTTTAGTGGGGCTTTTTACCGGCTTCGCAGCTAATGCCGCGCTGGCCTTTTTAGCCGTCACTTTTTTTGCGGGCAGTTTTTTCGACGGTCCTTTTTCCCCAGTTGCTTGGCTGACAGGTGCCTTTTTAGGGTTGGACTTCTTTTTCGTCTTGCTTTTAGTTAGGAAAACTTTAGTTGCCTTGGCGGCGATAGAAGTCAGCATTTTTGCTGAATTAAGGTTTTGCTTGACCGTCGCTAGAGCGGCTTTGGCATCATTGAGCTCAGCCGTTAGTTTCGCGACCTGAGTTTTTTGGAGGGACACAGCCGCTTTTGTTGCGGTTACCTTTTTGGCGTTTGCTGCAGTTTTCTTTTTAGCGTATGCACTAGTAGCTGCGACCGCTTTCTTTTGCTGACTAGCGAGTGCTGTTTTGGCTTTGGATAGTGCGGTAACACTTTGTTTTACGGTTTTATCGGCTTTGGTGAGCGCACTAGCGCGAGCTTTTTCGAGCTGGGCTGTGGCTTTGGCAATTTGCTTTTCTATATCCGCGATGGATACCGAGTTTTTCTTTTTGGCTGCCATGATGAAGTCCTGAGGTGTAAGTTGAGCGTTGACGGGCGAAAGCGTTGAAAATAATAACCGCGTTCGGGGAAAAATTGTACAACTTTTGGCGTATGCTGCGGTATGAGTGTTGTTATTTTAGCTTGTCTGCGCCTAGCTGATTGTCGTTGATATAAAAAAGTGTGTTTTTGTGGATATTGTCGTAAAAATAGCTGTCTATTTGGCGGGGCCAAATTCCTCTGGATGTGAGGTGGCGCGCTGGTGACTGACGCGGTGCTTAGGTATACTCGACGGCCTTGGCTTGTAGGATCGCCCAGTAGTAGCGCCTTACGGAAGTTTAGGTGTTTCGCTTACAAGAAATATTCGTATAACTATAGGTATGGACCATGAAGAAGAAGCTTATATTTGCAGCCGTTGCAACGGCAGTATTGCTGGCGGGCTGTAATGAAGATGCCGCTAAGAAAGAAAGCAAAGCAATTGAAATTTCCAGTTTGGATGATCAGGTCAGCTATATGTTGGGTTTCAATATGGCTCGACAGGCTAAGCAGTTTGATTTTGCTATTAATCCCGAGCTGATTGCTCTTGCGGTAACTGAGGTTAACGCTGGAACTGAGCAGCGTTATTCCGATGAGGAAATGCAGGCGACTATGCGCGCATTCCAAACAGAGCAAAATGCTAAGCGTCAAGAAAAGACCGTTGCGCTAAGGCGAAAAAAATCTCGTGGATGGCAAAGCGTTCTTGGAAGAAAATGCTAAGAAAGAGGGTGTAATACAAACCGAGTCTGGCTTGCAGTACGAAATTATCACGGCCGGTGATGGCGCAATCCCAACAGCGAAAGACAAGGTTGTTGCACATTATCGCGGCGCGAATTTAGCGGGTGATGAGTTTGATAGCTCCTACGAGCGCGGTGAGCCAGCTGAATTCCCAGTAGGTAGCTTGATTCCTGGTTGGGTTGAAGCTCTCCAGTTGATGCCAGTAGGCTCAAAGTGGAAGCTTTATATTCCTGGTGAATTAGCCTACGGCGTTGGCGGCAAGATGAACCGTCAAACGGGTGAATATGATATTGAGCCAAACGCTGTTCTAGTTTTTGATCTTGAGTTGCTGGAAATTAAATCGGCCGCTAAAAAGCCTGAAGCGCCAGCAGCGGAATAATTCGCTAAGCTGGACCAATAAAAAACCCCCTGTCATCTTTTGCTGTTAGGGGGTTTTTTTATGTGTGTCCTAGGGGGGCGTTTCGGCCAGTTTTAGTTGATGAATAAAACCGTTTGAAGCAATGGCGTTGTATTCGCCTTCGTTTTCACCAAAAGATACTGCGAGCACGGCGGTGCTGGTAGGTTTCCATGCGCTGCGTTTTGGCATCTTCCAGCGCGTAATCTCAGTTAGGGAAGCTAAATCCCAGAGTTGCACAACTTGATCGGGGCGGCCGGTCAGCAGCAGTCTGTTATCGCGACTGAAGTTTGCCGTGCTAAAACTGATCCCGCGTTTCAGGCGCTCTGAGCCGAGGGGGATTTCCCCTAGGGCTTCGCCGCTGCGTGTGCGCCAGAGTAGAGCTCTGTCGAACTTGCTCATTGAAAGAGCAAGGCTGCCGTCGGGTGAGAGTTTCACCAGCTTCACTTCGGCATCAAATTTATGTCGGGCGAGCTCCTTGCCTGAAGCAACATCCCAGAGTATCGAGGTACCGTCTTCTGAGCCTGTGAGTGCCAGCCTGCCGTTGCGGCTTAAATCTACGCTGCGAACACGATTGCCGTGTTTGAATGTGTGGATCACGCCGCCGCGTTGAATATCAAATAAAACCGCGGAGTGATCGCTTAGGCCGAGTAGTGCTGTGCGTGCATTGGGGCTGAGTTTTGCGGAAAGAATCTCACCAGGGGCTGTCCAGTAGCGAAGCCCTTCCCCCGTTTTGGTGTCCCACAGGACTAGAGTCGCAGGGTCTGCGGTGAGGGCAAAGTTGTTGTCTGGTGAAATGTCACTAACGACAATTGTTGAGGTCTCTTCGCTGCTGTGATTCCAGTTGTATAGCCGTTCGTTTGTCTCGAGTCGCCAAAAACTGCCGCCATGAGTGATCGAACCGACTACTGCAAGGGTTCCGTCGTCGCTTAGTGCGGCGGAATACAAGCCCTTTACCGCAACTTCAAGCGACTGATTTGGCGCCTGGGCTGAGTCGCAGCCGCTGATAAAAGAAAGTAGGGCTATTAGAGGTGTTGTTAGGAGCGATCTAACCGCCCTAGAGCTAGAGATATGCATTTATCCATACCTTGCTGCGTGAGGTTTATTTTTGGTGGGCTTTTATAAGAATATCAGCTCAATCTGTTGTTAAGCATAGCAGTGATAGTCGGGGGCGATGGGTGATGTTTTGTTTTGGCGTTTGCGGGTAATAAAAAAGCGCCCAAATGGCGCTTATGATTTCTTGGTGAGTTGCAGGGTTTTGTGCACCTGTTAACTGTCTATTTCTGGCTTAGTCGAGGTGGTCTTTATGGGCGACATGCAATACTTTGATTGCCACATCCTCAGCTTCAAAGCGAGCGGCTAGCATTTCCCCGAGTCGAGAAAGGTCCGCAGGCAAAGCCTCTAAATCATCAACTTCTTGGTACTTATCGTTAAAGTCGAGAATATATTCCGTGGTGGAATCAACTTTCTTAAACTGTTCGGCGGCCGTCGCTAGACCTTCTTCATCCTCAAAGGCACGCCCCTCATCGACGAGTTGGCCGTAAACTTCAAAGTGCCCTGCGGAGACATAGTCGACCATAATTTGGCACATGGAGCGCAAGATACTTCCGCGTTGAGACTGTTCGTCATCGACCACATCAGAGAGGTCGCAGTACAGAACTAGCATTTGCTGACGCTCTTTTAGCCAGCGATCAATAATTTCACTGACACCGCCCCATCGTTCCTGTGCGGATTGACACTCTTCCAGCATTGTTAACACCTTATTAGAAAAATTTTTTTTGGGTTAAATTTCCAAGACTGATGCCCGAGAATTTATTTTAAACCAATCGTTTGCTCGCGCTGAGGCGAACGCAAAGTTACCGCGCCGGCCACCATAAACGTGGCTATTAATGCCGGCTTATCGAATCACTTTACGCGAGTCGGGCAGGCTTCAAGATAGGGGATAAAAAGACTAAGAGCAAGTGTTTTGGCTTGTACTGATGGGTCGCTTAAAGCGCCGCCGAGCAAGCTTGGTAGGCGATCACGACGGCTTCGTCTAAATTAGCTGGCGGATTACCTGAATACTCAGCTGAGTGCACGTTAAGATCCAGTTCGGATGACATGGTGGCGCGCTTAGGGGGTGTAGTAATGGGGTTTGATCCGGCGCAGATGCCGCAATCTGAACTATGCTTTAGGCAGATATTGGAATAAACGAGAGAGTTGAAAATGAACAGGTTTAGCGTGTTACGTCTGCTGTGTATGCTTGTGGGCTTGCAGTTCGCGTTGGCGAATGTCGCTTGGGCTGAAGATGATGTGGAGTCAGCGGATGCTGCGGGCGAGGCTGAGTCGCCCGAGGGCGCGGCTGAAGGTCAGACCGCAGCGGCGATTTATCTGCCATTGAAGCCCGCCTTTATTGTTAATTATGGTGGTGTTGGCAAACTCAAGTATTTAAAGGCCGACGTATCGGTACGTTTGGCGAGTTCTGACGCGGCAAACTCTGTCCGCCATCATCTACCTTATATCCGCAACAACTTAGTGATGCTGTTTTCAAGCCAGACGAGTGAGTCGCTCGACTCACAGGCTGGAAGGGAGGCTCTACGTTCCGACGCACTTGCCGAAATTAGCAAGATTCTGCTCGAAGAGGACAATCAGGACGGTGTTATAGAGGTGTTTTTTGACACCTTTATTTTACAAAAATAGCTGGATAATCAGCCAAGTGAGCGAATAACTACGGCGTTAGCAGCGGTTTTTACACATAGTGTATTGGCCGTAATAGCGCTCTAGGAATTCTGCAAATGGTTGCTGGTCAGGCGCTTCTAGTGCCCGCTGTTCTTCAATCGACTGCTGTCTCATCTGGACTAGACGTTTTTCCTCTGCGCTAGTAGGCGGGTTGTTTAATAGTTGTTGATGGTGCCGCTCCGACAGTTCGAGTGCGTAACGAGCATAGTTCAATTTGTTTGATTTTAACTCTTCAAGTAGTCGTGCGGANGGTGTCAGGCTAGGGTCTTCTAACTTCTTCGCTTGATTGTGTAATGATTCGCTGAACAAGGTGCAGCCATTGGCTGTGTCTAGCGCCGTGGCTACGCTTTCAAATTGTTCTAACAGCTCAAGCCCCCAGGTCTTTAGTTCGACTTCTTCGTTTACAGTTCGGCGCAACTTTAGTCCTGGTTCGCGCCCCCTCCGGACGACACGCTTTTGGTTGTGCATGATTGCTTCTGCTTCCGCCTTGTGGGTGTCTGGGCTTGGCATCAATGCACAAAAAATCAAAAAGACATCGAGGAACCGAATTTGTTCGTCGGTAATACCGAGTACCGAGTCGGTACTTACGTCGAGGCAGCGAACCTCAATATATTCCACGCCGCGATTGTCGAGTGCCGAGAGCGCGGTTTCGCCGGGTTTGGCGGCGCGCTTTGGGCGTATTGAGCTGTAAAATTCATTTTCGATTTGTAGTAAGCCAGTATTGAGCTGGCGGTAATTTCCTGCTTCGTCGGTGGTGCCAATATCAGCGTAGGCTTTGTGCTCCTGGGTGATGGCGCGACACAGTGAGTTAATGTAGGAGTTCTTGTCGTTGTAGCACACATATAAATCTTCCTGTGCGCTGCTTTGATAGCCAAGGTCGCCCATTCGCAGTGATGTGCCGTAGGGTGCATGCAGTGTATGAGAGAGTTCGTCCATGAATTCCAAGTCGTGCGGGCGATCGCGAACAAAGCTGCGGCAGATGGCTGGCGATGAGCCGAACAGGTAAATCAGCAGCCAGTAATAACGGCGAAAGTTTCGTATCAATCCGAAGTAGGCGCGGTCTTTGTAGGCTTGTAAGTTCAATATGCTGTTATCGCGATGGCGCAAAAAGGCCCAGAAAGCGTTCGGTAGCGAAAAGTTGTAGTGAACACCCGCGACAGTTTGCATGGCTCGACCATATCGGTGGCCAAGCCCAACGCGATAAACGGTCTTCATGCGCCCATTATTCGACTTGCCGTATTGGGCCACGGGAATGCTGTCGTCCTCGCCTAGAGCGCAGGGCATGCTTTGTGTCCAGAGTCGTTCGCCGTGCTCTAGCTGCTGTGCGGTAAATCGTTGCAGCAGGCTTAGGTTGTTAAGCAGGTCGTCGATGCTGTGGCAGGGCGGGGTGATAAATTCCAGCAGGGCTTCGCTAAAATCGGTCGTGATCTGAGGGTGAGTAAGAGCAGCGCCAAGACGCTCGGGGTGCGGTGACACCGCGAGATTACCCGTAGGTGTCACTCTTAGGCTTTCGCGCTCTACACCGCGTAAAATACCGGTTAGCAGCGATGCGTTTTCCGGCTCGAGCAGTTCGGGGGGAACCTGCAGTTGATGCGGCATGCGTTTAACCTACGTCTGTTATTGGCTGAGATTTTGGTTCGGCTTGAAAATCCGCTTCACCTGCGTCGGCGTCGTCTAGGTTTGTGTTTGGTTCTGCAGTGGCGCTGCTGGTGTCGTCGGTTGGGAGCACTAGCGCGCCATTGGCGGCTGTTTCGAGTGATTTAATTTGGATTCGAACATCTGGGTCTTTTACCGTTAGCTCAACCATCAAGTTTATCGCTTCATCTTTATATTCAGAGCGGTAGAGGGAGCGGCTGTCTGAGCCGTCGAGCCACTCTTTGCTTTTTCCAAAGTATTGTTGATGTTGATTTGCGAGGACAAAAACTTGATTCATAGACAACTAATCCGTCGGTTGGTGTGTGCTTCAGAATATGGGGGAAAAACTTGTGAATTCAGCCCCCAATTGTGAAAAAATCTAGAATAAACATACCGTTGACATACCAATCCTCATTCAGCCTGTATAAACTTGACGACCTTCTGCTGAAACGGCGGCTCCCTACGATTGGCTGCTAAGCCCATGTGGGCTGGGTTTGCGAGCTGGTGCGAGAGTGAATTAGAGGTCGTCCAGCAGTAGGTTTAAACGCTCGAGGGTGCTTGTTTTTGTTGTTGCGGTGCAATGCACGGCAACAAAACTCCCGATCGTAGAGCTGAATACCCTATAACGATAATGATCATAACAAGGGTTAATGTAGTCGTGTCTTGCGTAAACGCATAGATCGTTTGCCTCGCCTTGAGGGCCAATCAGCGATGACTATATTAAACCGACTTGGAGAAATATAAGTGACGACAGCGCTCGCAGATAATCCACTGCTAATCGCCGCCAATGATTATTGGCAGCGAACTGTCGTCTTTCTGAAGCGTGTTCCGCTTATCTATTGGCGTAACTTGCTGTTATTTTTGGCCGCTTTCTGGATCTGCAACAGCGTTGGTGGATTGTTTTGGTGGTTGGTGCCAGCTTCCACGCCGTTACAGCCCGCCCGTTTGGCCGTTCCGGTTAAAGAAGAGGTTACTGTTTCCCGCGCAGACATCGATATATCGGTTCTGCAGGAGCTCAAGTTGTTTGGTGATGGCGGCACCGCACCGGTGCTAGATGTAGCTGAATCTCAGCTCGCACCCGCCTTGGACGGTTTGGAAGAGGGGGCGGCTACTACTCGGTTGAGTTTGCAGTTGAACGGTATTATTTCCAGCACTGATCCGCAGAGTGCGCGCGCGATCATCGCCGATGGCAACGACCAGCAGCTTTACCGTATTGGCGAGGAGATCGCCAAAGCGCAGGGCGTAAAGCTGGCTAAAGTTCTTGAAGAGCGTGTTATTTTGGATAACAACGGCAGCTATGAATCTCTTTGGCTGTATTCGGAAGCCGATTTCAAGCAATCACAAAATAATCGCAACCGCTACACCGTGCCGCGTACCGGTGGGCGCGATCCAAACGATACCTTGGCGCAGGCGCCATCCCAGAAAAAAACCATTAGCAAGAGCGATATGCCGCAGTCGGTAAGCGATGTGGTGCGCTTTAGTGTGCATCGTGAAAATGGTGAAATGGTAGGTTATAAATTGCGTCCGGGGCGCGATCGCAAACTGTTCGAAGAGGTGGGTCTACAGTCTGGGGATATAGTAACGTCTGTGAACGGACGCGAAATGACCGATCCGAAACAGCTTCGAGAAGTTTATCAGGAGTTGAAAGCCGCTACCGAGGCCAATTTAGTTGTGCGTCGTGGCGACGAAGACTTACAAATAACGATTAGAGTTGACAATTCAGGTGGATAAAACCGTGTTAAAGAATATTGCAGCCATAGTTTGCGTGGCCATACTCTCACTCGCAAGTGTGAATCAGGGCTGGGCTCAAGCCAGCCCGCAACAGACTTGGACAGTCAACTTCAAAGATTCTGATATTCAAGAAGTGATTAAATTCGTGGCTGAAGTGACCGGCAAGACAATGGTCATTGACCCGCGAGTAAAAGGGCGGGTGAAGGTTATATCCCAAAAATCCCTGAGTGA
>Ga0065722_100506_pt1 | contig 23160 bp, 20 predicted proteins | sample BansetMetagenome_FD_59109 | JGI IMG/M metagenome (GOLD analysis project Ga0065722, IMG submission 59109) | Bankia setacea gill microbial communities from Puget Sound, Washington, USA - Caecum Enriched | ecosystem: Host-associated > Mollusca > Digestive system > Ceca | place: United States... | reverse complement strand
TTTACGCGCTACGCGCTTGGCTTCTTTTTCGGCTTCGGCTTGTTCTATTCGCGCTTTGCGCGCTTCGAAACGAACGCGTGCGCGATCGGACTTTTGCTTGTCCGCATCGATAATCCGAATTTCACTTTTAGACGCTCGGTAGTATTGCACCAGTGGGATATTGCTTGGGCATACATAAGAGCAGGCGCCGCACTCGAATACAATCGAAAAGATCGTGTTCGCGTAACTTTTCATAATTTTCTGATTGCGCAAACCAAAATAGTTGTTGTGGCAACAAGCTCGCGGGACAGGCTTCGGCACACATGCCGCAGCGAATACAGGGTTGCGCTGGTGGTTGCTCGGGCACTTCCTGTCGCGACGGAGCTAGAATGCAGTTGGTGGTTTTTACCACTGGTACTAAAGGCGACTCGACGGTGTAACCCATCATTGGGCCGCCAATAATTAACCTTGCGGCATTTTCTTGTTGCCAGCCGTGTTGCTGCAATATGTGCTGAATAGGCGTGCCTAATGGTACTTCTATGTTGCGCTGTAACGCTAAGGACTCACCGACAACCGTCGTTACACGACTAATTAAGGGTTCGCCAAAACGTACCGCTCGCCATGCAGCAAAGGCCGAGCCAACATTTTGTACGACGATGCCGATACTGGCTGGAAGCGCTCCGCTTGGGACTTGTTTGCCCGTGACGATTTCAATTAATTGTTTTTCGCCACCCGACGGATATTTGGTTGGGAATACAACAATTTCCACTGCGGTATTTTCGGCCGCTGCTTGCATTGTCGCTATGGCTTCAGGTTTGTTGTCTTCGATGCCGACGAGAATTTCGCTCGGGTTGTCGAGCAGGTGGGCCAGCAANAGGGCCCCCGCGATAATTTCGTTAGCGTGTTCGCGCATCAGCATATCGTCGGCGGTGATGTAAGGTTCACACTCGGTGCCATTAAGTATTAACGTGGTAATTTTCTGGTTTGGCCGAGGGTTTAGCTTCACTGCTGCAGGGAAGCCGGCGCCGCCCATTCCGGAGATTCCCGCACCGCGAATTTTNGCTAAGATTTCAGTTTTTTCGAGCGCTTTGTAATCGTTGCAAGCGTCGATCTCTATCCACTCTTCTAGGCCATCGGGCTTGAGCACGATGCAGTCAGCGGTCATGCCCGACGGGTGAGCAATCGGGCGTTGTTCGATAGCGGTTACGGTACCGGATGTAGAGGCGTGTATTGGCGCACTGATTAAACCCTGAGCTTCGGCAATTAATTGGCCTTTCAAGACGCGATCACCAACGGTAACTACAGCTGTTGACGGCGCACCAATGTGCTGGCTTAACGGTAGTACAAGTTCTTCGGCAAGCTCGATACTGGCAATCGCGCAATGGTTAGATTGCGTTTTGCTTTCGGGCGGATGAACGCCGCCGTGTATATCCCANACTTTTCTCATGCGGCGTCCTCTTGCTTCGTTGTAGACGCATCCGCGCTATGGGGTATTTTATCGCTGGCGATAATGTGTGCTGGGGCTGGCATATCCCATTTCCAACCTGCAATGCCGGTCTCAATTGGCAGCATGTCGATACAGTCCACTGGGCAGGGCTCTACACACAGATCGCAGCCGGTGCATTCGGAAACAATAACGGTGTGCATTTGTTTTGCCGCGCCGAGGATCGCATCCACGGGACAGGCCTGAATACACTTGGTGCAGCCGATACATTCGTCTTCACGAATATAGGCAACCTTTTTCACTTCGGATTCTTCGCCGTGCTCTTCATCCAGTGCCGGCGCTTCTACGTCGAGTAAATTGGCGAGCGCTGCAATAGTTGTGTGGCCACCGGGCGGACACTTATTGATTGGGTCTCCGTCTACAATCGCCTGCGCGTAGGGACGGCAACCGGGGTAGCCACATTGACCACATTGCGTTTGCGGCAGCAGTTCGTCAATTTGCTCAACCAACGGGTCGCCTTCAACTTTAAATTTAATCGCGGCGAAGCCGAGCACCGCACCAAAAACAGCGGCGAGTCCGCCAAGGGCAATCAGCGCGCTGATAATGGGTTGTTCTGTGAATAGTTCGATCATATCGTTATACGAGACCAGCAAAGCCCATAAAGGCAAGTGACATCAAACCCGCCGTGATCATACCGATTGCGGCACCTTTAAAAGGCGCTGGCACATCGGCGACGGCTAGACGTTCGCGCATTGCGGAAAATAAAATAAGTACCAACGAAAACCCTACGGCGGCACCAAATCCATAGAAGGTGGATTGCAGCAGAGTGTGCGCCTTGTTGGTATTTTGCAGGGCAACACCCAACACGGCGCAGTTAGTGGTAATCAAGGGTAGAAAAACACCTAACACGCGATACAACAGCGGGCTGGTTTTTTCGATAAACATTTTTGCAAACTGCACGACTGCGGCAATTACCAAAATAAAAGAGATGGTCTTTAAATAGGTGAGGCTTAACGGTTCTAGTACCCAGCTGTGCACCATGTAGCTGCACACCGAGGCGAGGGTAAGCACAAAGGTGGTGGCAGTGCCCATACCTATGGCGGTTTCCAATTTGTTCGATACACCCATAAATGGGCAGAGGCCCAAAAATTGGACCAGAACAAAATTGTTCACCAATACTGTACTCAATAAAATAACCGCAAATTCGGTCATATTGGCTTCTGCCTTTGCTGTGATTGTTAAATGTGGTCGTTAAAATTTACGCTGTTTTAGGTGTTGTTGAAAATGACACCCAACCTAATTACATAACGCGCATGCCTGGCTGCGCGCCGGCACCGGGTTCTAAAATATAGAGTTCATTTTTGCCGGGGCCTGCGGCTAGTACCATGCCCTCGGACATACCAAATTTCATTTTGCGGGGCTGCAAGTTTGCCACCATCACCGTTAGCTTTCCGATTAGGTCTTCCGGCGCATAAGCGCTTTTAATTCCGGCAAATACATTGCGGGTTTCGCCACCGAGATCAAGTGTGAGGCGTAGCAGTTTGTTTGCGCCTTCCACATGTTCGGCGTTGGCGATAAGTGCAATACGTAAATCGACCTTGGCGAAGTCGTCGAAATTAATCTCTGCGGCAATCGGCTCTTTGCTCAACCAGCTATCCGAACTCGCTTCTTTTGTAGCTTCTACGGCGGCGCTTGTTGTAGTTGGCATCTCATCTTTGCTGGCTTCAATCATGGCGTCTACCTGTTTGCCTTCAACACGGGTTAACAGCGGTTTAAAAGCATTGAGGGAATGCTTGCCCAAAAAGCTACGCGGCGTGTTCCAATCTAAGGTGAGGTTAAGAAAGGCTTCTGCGCGCGCTGCGGTTGCGGGCAATACGGGCTTTAAATAGGTCATCAGCGCCATAAAGCAATTAACGCCCATTGTGCACACGTCGAGCACTAGCTGCTCTTTACCTTCTTCTTTGGCGAGTTTCCACGGCGCTTGTTCAGCAATATATTCATTTGCAGCATCAGCTAGGCCCATGATTTCACGCATGGCTTTGCTGAACTCACGGTTTTCGTAATGTTCGGCGATGACGGCATTTTTTTCTGTGAACAATTGCCACAGCTCTGGGTTGGCGACAGTGCTGGAAAGTTCACCACCGCTGTTGGCGACAAACTTGGCGGTGCGGCTGGCGATGTTGACAACTTTACCAACTAGATCAGAATTTACCTTGGTGACAAAGTCTTCCAAGTTAAGGTCAAGATCATCGACGCTGTTGGTCAGTTTGGTTGCGTAGTAGTAGCGTAAATACTCAGGGTCTAAATGTTCTAGATAAGTTCGAGCATTAATAAACGTGCCGCGCGATTTAGACATTTTTTTGCCGTCGACGGTTAAGAACCCGTGCACGCAAACTTTGGTTGGTGTTCTAAAGTCGGCATCGTTGAGCATGGCTGGCCAAAACAGCGCGTGAAAATTAATAATATCTTTGCCGATAAAGTGGTACAGCTCGGCGCTGGATTTTTTGCTCCAGTAGTCGTCGAATTCCAACCCGTCGGTACGGTCGCACAGGTTTTTAAAGCTCGCCATATAGCCGATAGGTGCGTCCAGCCAAACGTAAAAATATTTGCCGGGTTCACCAGGGATTTCGAAACCAAAGTAGGGTGCATCGCGCGAGATGTCCCACTCCTGCAGGCCGCTGTCTAACCACTCTGATAATTTGTTGGCGACTTCATCCTGCAGGTGGCCGGCGCGAGTCCACTCTTTTAAAAAGTCGGTAAACGCGGGCAGAGTAAAAAAGAAGTGGTCGGAATCTTTGGCGACAGGGGTTGCGCCAGAGTGTGCCGATACTGGATTGATTAACTCCATCGGCGAGTAGGTCGCACCACAGGCTTCGCAGTTATCGCCATATTGATCGGCGGCTTTACACTTGGGGCAAGTACCTTTTACATAACGATCGGCGAGAAATAATTGCTTTTCTGGGTCGAAGGCTTGGGTTACCGAGCGCACCGCAATATGGCCATTGGCCTTTAGTCGCTGGTAAATCAAGCTGGATAATTCGTGATTCTCGGGCGAATGGGTTGAGTGGTAGTTGTCAAAGTCGATCATAAAATCGTTGAAATCGGCTTGATGCTCTGCACTTACCTTGGCAATTTGTTGTTCGGCGGAGATTCCCATTTGTTCGGCGCGCAACATAATTGCGGTGCCGTGGGCGTCGTCTGCACATACGTAAATACAATTGTGGCCGCACATTTTCTGATAGCGCACCCAGATATCGGTTTGGATGGTTTCCACCATGTGGCCGAGGTGGATGGAGCCATTGGCGTATGGCAGAGCGCTAGTCACGAGTATTTTGCGTTGTTCGGTCATTGTCGTCGTATTTACCGTATTGCAGATGTGTTGTCAGGCGAAGCGATTCTGTATCGGGGCCGTGGCTCCTTTAAATGCTGGCTTTGACATGATTTTTGGGCGCGGAACTATACCATTAAATCGCCGTTTGATCTCGTGTTTTGGCAGATTTTAGCTGGTAAATCAGCGTCTTGGCGATGCTGTTCTAGCTCGGGTTAGAGGTTGGGTTTAAGACGTGGCGAGTAACGGCATTGATCCAAAATGGCTGCGGTGGTACTTTCGCGCGCATCTAAACTTACGTTCGCGTGGGGTTCACCCGCTTATTTAAGGGTTTACGCACTTATTCAGAGGTTGGTTATGAGTGACAGTCTAATTAATGATCTATTGGCTCTGCCGGTTCCCGGTGTTGATGGTATGGTTCTGGGCGAAATTGCCGAGGTTAAGCTCGCAGCCCAAGGCTATCGAATCGATATTCGTTTAGGCGTGCATTTTGACTCGACTAAAACCGCACTGGAAGCGGCGATAACCGAGTTCTTGCAAGCGCGCGGAACCACATGTGAACTGCATTGGCAGTGTGAGGTGCTTGCAGCTAAGTCGTTGCAGTCACAAAAAATGAATGCCATCAGCGGTGTGAAGAACATTATTGCGGTGGCATCTGGTAAAGGTGGCGTTGGCAAATCTACAACCGCGGCTAATATTGCCTTGGCACTCGTACATGCCGGTGCGCGTGTCGGTATGCTGGACGCAGATATTTATGGCCCTAGCCAGCCGCAAATGCTCGGTGTTGGTGGCCAGCGACCCGAGTTGGCGGGTGGCGGGCGCATTCTTCCAGTGTCAGCCTTGGGCTTGCAGTTGATCTCAATGGGTAACATGGTTACCGATAGCACGCCGATGGTATGGCGTGGGCCGATGGTTAGCGGCGCTTTGCAGCAGCTGTTGAATAATACTAATTGGGACAATCTCGATTACTTGGTTATCGATATGCCGCCCGGTACTGGCGATATTCAGCTTACTTTGTCTCAGGCAGTACCGGTTTCGGGTTCAGTGATTGTAACCACACCTCAAGATATCGCCTTGCTGGATGCGAAGAAGGGTATAGAGATGTTCCGCAAGGTGGACATCCCGGTGATGGGTGTGGTGGAAAATATGTCTACTCATACCTGTAGCAACTGCGGTCATACCGAAGCTATTTTTGGCGATGAGGGTGGAGCACGCTTGGCGGCCGAGTATCAGGTGCCGGTATTGGGTAAACTGCCGCTAGCGATGGATATTCGCGCCTTAACGGATGCCGGTAAGCCGCCAGTGGCTGCCGATCCTGATTCAGCCATAAGCCTTGAATATCGAAACATTGCGCATAAGGTGGCACTGCTGTTGTGGCAGCAGGCTGTGCAAGGCGATGCAGGGCCTGAGATCGTGTTCAGTAACGACTAAGTTTTCGGTAAATATAAAGAGAATAGATGGACGCTTGGCGTTCGCCGAGGCTCGCCCCTTGCAGCGCTTGGCTCACACCTCTATTATCGCGAACATCATTATATTGCCCACTTTAAAAATTTTAACCTCTGACCAGTGAGAACCTTTCGATGAGTATTAAGTCCGATAAATGGATTCGCCGCATGGCTGCCGAGCAAGGCATGATTGAACCCTTCGAGCCGGGCCAAGTGCGCTACGGAGAAGACAAATCGCGGCTAATTTCTTACGGGACTTCGAGTTACGGCTACGATGTGCGCTGTGCNGACGAGTTTAAAATCTTTACCAATGTGCACTCGGCTATCGTCGACCCAAAGAATTTTTCCGATGATAGCTTTGTNGATATCAAGAGTGATGTCTGCATCATTCCGCCCAATTCATTTGTGTTGGCACGCACCGTTGAGTATTTCCGGATTCCACGTTCCACGTTAACCGTGTGCCTAGGTAAGTCTACCTATGCGCGCTGTGGAATTATTGTGAATGTCACGCCATTGGAGCCTGAGTGGGAGGGGCACGTAACTCTCGAGTTCTCCAACACCACGCCGTTACCGGCAAAAATTTATGCTAACGAAGGCGTTGCGCAGATGTTGTTTTTTGAAAGCGACGAAGAGTGCGATACCTCCTACAAGGATCGCGGCGGTAAGTATCAAGGGCAACTTGGCGTTACCCTACCAAAAACCTAAGCTATCTAACCTAGAAAACGCTAAATAGCGCAAAGCCATTTAGCGTGCTCGTAACGCCTGCAGCGGAATTCCCATGTGGTCTTCAGCTGCAGGCGTTTTGTTATCGAGTGTTTGTTAGCGTCGGAACAGTAGGGTTCGCAGCAACCACTTTGTGGCAGCCGTAGCGCGAACTATAGACCGGCGACGCGATATTGTTCTGGGATCTGATCTAGGCTATCGATACTGTCAACGATGCTTTTTAATCGCCCATCTCCAATGCCGTAAATCCAGCCGTGCACGGCCAGCGGTTGTCCTGCGGCCCAGGCATTTTGCACAACGGGAATATGGCAAACGTTAGATACCTGTTGCTTAACGTTAAGTTCGCAAAGTAAATCCACTTTAGCTTTAGAATCCAGCACGCCGTCAACTTCGGTACGATTGGTNTAATACACATCGCGAATGTTGCGAATCCAGTGGTCCGCGAGGCCCAGCTGAAAATTGTTCAAAGCCGCATTTACGCCGCCGCAGCCATAGTGACCGCAAACAATAATGTGTTTGATTTTGAGAACCTGTACGGCGTAATAGATTACCGAAAGGCAGTTGAGATCTGTGTGGACAACACAGTTGGCGATATTGCGATGAACAAAAAGTTCGCCTGGTAATAGACCAACAATTTCGTTGGCAGGNACGCGGCTATCGGCACAGCCGATCCACAAATATTCGGGGTTTTGTTGTTTCGCTAGCTTTTCAAAAAACGCAGGATCCTCNGCTTTAATAGCGTTGGCCCACTGCTCGTTATTCTGGAAAAGCGTGTCTAATTCGTTCATAGTGCCTCCAAATAATCGTTGCCGGCGAGTATANCCAATGCGAATTGGCGGCAAAAGATAAAATAGCAGGCATTGTTGCAAATGCGTACTTTAGTGCGTACCCAACCTACAAATTGAACAAAATCGAAACAGTTGGGGGCAGGTCAGCGTGCTATCGCTGTTGGACTTAGGGAGAGGGCGGCAACATGAAAACATTTTATTGGCACGATTACGAAACCTGGGGGGCCACCCCATCTGTCGATCGCCCGAGCCAGTTTGCTGGNGTTCGAACCGATGAAGANCTCAATATTCTTGGNGAGCCCTTGATGATCTATTGCCGGCCACCAGAAGATATTTGGCCACAGCCCATGGCCTGTATGGTTACGGGGATTTCGCCGCAAAAAGCCTTGGCAGAAGGCTTGATAGAGGCAGAGTTTATTGCTCGAATTCACGCTGAACTCGCAGTGCCGCAAACCAGTGGAGTGGGTTATAACTCAATTCGTTTTGATGATGAAGTCACTCGTTACACCCTATACCGAAATTTCTTTGACCCCTATGAGCGCGAGTGGCGCAACGGCAATGGCCGTTGGGACATTATTGATATGGTGCGACTCACCTATGCGCTTAGACCAAGCGGNATCGAATGGCCAATGGTTGAGGGCAAGCCTAGCTTTAAATTAGAAAATTTGACGCAGGCGAATGGCATTAGTCACGCCGCGGCACACGATGCCTATTCTGATGTGGCGGCCGACCATTGCCTTGGCCAAGTTGATAAAAACCAAGCAGCCAGAGCTCTATAAGTACGTGGAATCTAATCGCAGCAAACAAAAAGTGGCCGCGATGATCGACTTAAAACATCGTAAGCCGCTGCTNCATATTTCCTCGCGCTTTTCGGCAGATCACGGTTGCGCGGCTTTAGTTGTACCTCTGACGATGCATCCTACCAACAAAAATGCTGTGGTGGTGTACGACCTTTCTGTTGACCCTACACCGTTACTGCAATTGGATGCCGAGGCCATTAAGGCGCGGGTGTTTGTAGCCAATTCCGATCTACCAGAAGGGCAAGCGCGAATTCCGCTGAAGTTGGTACACCTCAATAAATGCCCCGTATTGGCGACTACCAAACTCTTGGATGACAAGGCGGCAAAGCGGTTAAATATTGACAAAGCGCTGTGCGAGCAGCACTGGCAGCAGTTGGCAAATGCCGACTTAACCGCGAAGCTGCACCAGCTATATAGCAGTAGCGAATTCGCCGAACGACTCGACCCTGAGCAAAAATTATACGACGGCTTTATTTCTGATCGTGACAAATTGGTAGCTGCCCAGCTTCGCGAGGCCAGTCCGGCGGCGCTGGCCGAAACGAATTTTGTGTTTGATGATACTCGTTTGAATGCAATGACATTGCGTTACAAGGCGCGCAATTTTCCCGGCGCCTTGAGCTCGGTCGAGTGCAAGCAATGGCAAGAGTTTGTAGCCTTTAGGTTGCGTGATGGTGGCGAGGGCTGTTTGTCCTACGATGAGTATCAGCAGGAACTTTCTGCACTTCGAAATAGCTACAGTGCGGATGCGATTGAGAATACGGAAAAACTGCGCCTGCTCGATGCTTTGGCGGATTATGGCGAGTCTAAGATGGCCGCCATCTCCTCTTATCTGCGTTAATTGACGTGACTGGGTAACGAAAAGGGGGGAATTTAGGTTTCCTCGCATACTGCTCTATTCGCTATCGGCGTTATTTACCCGTTACGAGGTTCTGTGGTTTTGGTGGATAAACGGAAGATAATTCCCCTTGGGTGTTTGCGCTCGCGGCAGTAGAATAGCGGCCATTCTGAATCCCCTAATCTCTTCTGCTATCGAGGTCTTCTGTTGTGATTTTTGCCGGCTCCCATATTCTCTCTGTTGAACAATTTGTCCGCGCTGATATTGAGCGAATCTTTCAGGTAGCCGATAGCATGGAGCCCTACGCGCTTCGCCAGCGTGTCACACGCGTGTTGGAGGGGGCTATTCTCGGTAATATGTTTTTCGAACCCAGCACCCGAACTCGGGTCAGTTTCGGGTGTGCATTTAATCTACTGGGCGGGGAGGTTCGTGAAACCACCGGCTTTAAGAGTACCGCCATCGCCAAGGGCGAATCGCTTTACGACACAGCGCGGGTGCTATCGGGTTATAGCGATGTCATCTGTATGCGTCACCCAGAGTCGGGTTCGGTTGCGGAATTTGCGTCGGCGAGTCGAGTGCCGGTGGTCAATGGCGGTGACGGTGCCAACGAACACCCAAGCCAGGCATTGCTTGATCTCTACACGATTCAAAAAGAAGTGAAAGAAAAAGGTGGTTCCATGGACCATCTGCGCATCGCAATGATCGGCGACTTAAAACATGGCCGTACCGTTCACTCCCTGTGCAAATTACTAGCGTTGTTCAGTAATGTTGAAGTGGTTTTGGTGTCGCCGACAGAGTTGGCTATGCCGGAGAAGTATATAGAAAGCCTGCGCGCGGCAGGTCACAAGGTAAGCGTCTCAAACGAGCTTACCCAGAGTATTACGCAGGTAGATATCGTCTACTCTACTCGCATTCAGGAAGAGCGTTTTGCTTCTAAAGAAGAGGCCGATTTGTATCGTGGGCGTTTCCGTTTAAATCAAGCGATTTACACCGAGTTTTGTCAGCCCAATACCGTCATCATGCATCCGCTCCCGCGGGATTCTCGTGCCGAGGCTAATGAGCTGGATAACGATCTAAACCAAAACCCAAATCTGGCAATTTTTCGCCAAGCTGATAACGGGGTGTTGGTGAGGATGGCCTTGTTTGCACTTGTTTTGGATGTTGTCGATCAGGTTGACGCTTGCTCGCGACCCGTTAACTGGTGTCACAATCGTACCTTTGTGTAGTCAAGTGAAGTCTTTGGCTGTGCTGCCGTTAGCCCTTTAGCCCTCTAACTAGTGCAGGAATGGGGTTATTTTCGCAAGCAGGCGATCTAGGTTTAGCGGCTTTTGCAGACAGCCGTTGGCTTTTACGCGCTTGGCAAAATCCAGCAATTCATCTTTTTTTGATTCGGACATGACAATAATCGGAATCGTTGCGGTGGCGGGGTTGGTGCGCAATGATTGGCATAGTTCAAAACCATTAACGCCGGGAAGGTAAAGGTCTAGCAGGATGACATCGGGCTGCAGGTCGCCGGCTAATGAGATACATTTTTTCGCCCGTTTGTGCAGTTGCTATTTGGCTGTGTCCAATCAAGGTTTTACTGATTAGGTTTAGGGTTGCGGTGTCGTCGTCCACTACAAGTATCTTAGTTGCCGGTTCGCTGTTAATAAGTTGAACCGTATTACGGCCATTCTCTTTGGCTTTGTAGAGCGCTTCGTCGGCCTTGTTTATTTGGTCGAATAGGGTGGTGCCGGTGGTGTAGTTGGTAACCGAAACACCTACGCTCGCGGTAACCTTCTCGCTGGTTAACGAGCCTCGATGTTTAATATTTAGCGCCTCGATTGTTTTGCGTATGCGTTCGGCCACAAAGTGAGCGCCTTCTTTTGGTGTGCCTGGCAATATCGCAATGAACTCCTCTCCGCCGTAGCGCGCTACCACATCGCTGGGCCGGTGTAGGCAACGTTTCAGAGCCGTTGCGATATGGCGAATTACGGTGTCGCCGGCACTGTGGCCGTATTCGTCGTTGTATTGCTTGAAGTGATCAATATCTAACAAGATCAGTGTGATTGGAGCTTTGTTGCGTGTGGCGATTCGCCAGGCTTCTTCCGCTTTTTCATCGAAGGTGCGGCGGTTATAGAGTTGTGTAAGGCTGTCGCGCTGGCTTAATAGGGTAAGTTCGTGATTGAGCTTATTCATTTGGTCGCGCATCGCCAAAATGCGTTCCATGGCGCGAATTTTCGCGTTGAGAATAACTTGGCTCACCGGTTTGATTAAGTAGTCGTCGCCGCCTGCCTCTATGCCCTCACGTAGGTTTTCGTCTTCGCTCAAACCGGTAACGAAAATTATCGGAATCCAGTGCTCTCCCAGCCATTCTCGAATCAAACGGGTAGTTTCAAAACCGTCGAGGCCCGGCATTTCCACGTCCATTATGATCATATCTACAGGCATTTTATCAACGACTTGCAAGGCTTGTTCGCCGCTTTCTGCAATCACGGGTTCGTGGCCTGCGGCGCGAATAAGGGCGCTGGTGGCGTAACGCAAGGTCGGACTGTCTTCGACAAGCAGTATTTTCATATAGGCTGGGTAAGCTCGAGTTGAAGTGTTGTCGTTTTATTATTGCACTGGTTTAGTGCTTGTTATGATTAGCTAAAGTCTAGCACAGCTGATAATCATCATATCCATCGTTATGCTCGAGCCCCTAAACCGGTATAATGCTCGGTTTTATCAGCTTCGGTCTCACTGCAGCCGAGATTTATAAGGCTCTCTGTAATAGCGTGGCCAGTATCCCCCGGAAAGGGCGATTGAATCAGTGAAGCACGACGCGAAAAAAGCGCTAGTTACTGCTAGTTACAAAAGGCGGCGTGCCAATGGTTCGTATTAAGCATATAAGTAGATCAGTACATAAAGAGGAGCTTAGGGTTTTATGTCGGAGTTTGACGATATCCGTCCGTACAATGATGAAGAAGTACGCCCAATTCTGGAACGTTTACTAGCGGATACGGAGTTTTTGGACACGCTTATAAAAGTGAAGGCACCAACCTTAGGTAANCTTGCGGGCGGCCTGTTGAGGCCCCTAGTGCGCAGGCGCCTGAAGAAAGAAATTGCGCCTATTAATAGCGTGCACGAATTTCAGCTGTCGCTCGAAAAATATTTGGTTGATGCTCTCAATCGCACCACCACCAGTCTCACCTATTCGGGATTTGAGCACTTAGATCCGTCACAGTCCTATTTATTTATCAGCAACCACCGCGACATCGCGATGGATCCAGCACTGGTCAACTGGGGTTTGTATCAGCATGGGTTTTCGACTTTGCGAATCGCCATTGGCGATAATCTACTAACCAAACCCTATGCGTCTCATATTATGCGTCTCAATAAAAGTTTTATTGTGAAGCGTGCAATTGCGGCGCCGCGGGAGCGATTAAAAGCCGCAAAAACATTATCGAAGTATATTCATCACTCGGTGGTAAATGACCATGAAAATGTTTGGATAGCCCAACGTGAAGGCCGCGCCAAAGATGGCATCGACACCACCAATCCCGCAATTGTTAATATGATTGCCCTGAGCCGCGACAAAACCCGCTCGCTTGCCGATTATATTCGCGAGGCGAGAATTGTTCCTGTGAGTATCTCCTACGAACTCGACCCTTGCGACCAAGCAAAGGCGCGCGAGCTTTATGAAAAGGCGACCGAGGGCAGTTACGTTAAGGAAGAGCATGAAGATGTGCGCAGTATTGAGCGTGGTATTAGCGGTTTTAAAGGCGCTGTACATGTCGCTGTGGGCGAAGTATTAGACCAAGAGTTTGATTCGCCAGATGAAGTTGCCGCGGCCCTAGATCTGCAAATTCAAGCTAATTACGTGCTCCATCCTAGCAACTGTTTTGCCTTTGAGATGCTGGAAGGGCGAGTACCGGATGTACACATAGGTGCAGACAATCAGCTGTTTAGCAGTCGGGACAGGTCTGCGTCATTAAGTCAGTTCAAAGAACATATCGCACTGTGTAACGACAAGTGGAAGGAAACACTGTTACGCAGTTATGCCAACCCAGTGTATCGCCGACTCGGAGAACTATAAACGCCTGTGTTAGACACTAAAACCAAGGATGAAATCCAGCAGGCTTATCGTAAGTTCTTAGCCGCAAAAGAATTAAAGCCGCGCTACGGGCAAAAACTCATGATCGCCGAAATAGCCAAAACGCTTGGCAATATTCAGCTGGATGATGAGGAGCGACGTACGAGCGATGGTCATATCTGTGTGATTGAAGCTGGCACGGGTACTGGTAAAACGGTTGCCTATCTACTGGCGACCTTGCCAATCGCTAGAGCGATGAATAAAAAAGTAGTGTTGGCGACGGCGACCGTGGCTTTACAAGAGCAGGTGGTTTTAAAAGACTTACCAGACTTGTTGCGCTACGCGGAATTAAAAGCACAATTTCGTATTGCCAAGGGGCGCGGCCGCTACCTGTGTTTAGCCAAGCTTGATCGTTTATTGGCACAGGACGACGATACCCAGCTTATTCCCGTGTTCGATGAAGAGGTGTTAGCACTAAGTGCGAAGGATATTCAGCTTTACGGTGAAATGACTCAGCGCCTCGCACAAAATAAATGGGATGGGGATCGCGATAACTGGCACGATGAAATTGAACCGTCTAGCTGGCAGCGAGTGACTACAGACCATCGTCAGTGCACCGGAAGAAAGTGCAGTTTCGTGCGCAGTTGTAGTTTTTTTAAAGCTCGCGAAGAACTCGACGATGCCGACTGCATTGTTGCCAACCACGACTTGGTATTGGCTGATCTCGCCCTCGGTGGCGGCGCGATTTTACCGCATCCGAAAGACACCATTTATATATTCGACGAAGGTCACCATCTCCCAGAAAAAGCACTAAACCACTTCGCCAATCAAACTCGGTATCGCAGCACAATTCGTTGGCTAGGGCAGGGCGAAGGGCAGTGGCCGAGTTTACTTGAACCGGTGTCGGACGCTTCCTATTTCGTGCAATTGTCATTGCCAATGGAGCAATCATTAAAAGCCGTGCGCTCAGTAATGGAAGAACATTTGCCATTGCTGCAAAGTTTAATTGCCGGGGTTGAGCGCAATGGCAAAACGGCACGTTTGCGGTTTGAGCAGGGCGTTGCACCGGAAGCATTAGAAACCTTAGCGGCGCAATTGCAGGATGTGTTTGGCGATTTGGTTTTGCTGCTGCAAAAATTGAATCGCGAAATGAGTACCTTGCTGGAAGATGACTATCCAGTCGTGCCGCGAGTTGATTTAGAAAACCTCTACCCAGTTTTAGGCGCATGGTTAAGTCGCGCCGAAGCCAATGTTGAACTCTGGGCAAACTACGCCAATACCGAGATCAACGAAAAATTCCCCTATGCGCGTTGGATTACCCTGTTGGAATTTAACGACGTTACCGATTTCGAAATTGTTTGTAGCCCAATACTCGCTTCCCGTGCTTTACAGCAGGATTTGTGGTCGGAGTGCTGCGGTGCGGTTGTTACCTCCGCTACGCTCACCGCGCTAAGCAGTTTTGATCGATTTCGTTATCGCGCAGGTACCTACGAAGACTCCAACTATGCGGTGGTGCCAAGCCCATTTCACTTTGCCGAAAACGCAACGCTCGATATCCCAGACTGGACTATTGATGCAAACGCGGGTGTCGAACACACCGAAAACTTAATTACCCATTTGCCGGATATTATCGATCTTNAGGCCGGAACCTTGGCATTGTTTTCGTCACGCAAGCAAATGCAGGAAGTGTATGAAGGTCTGCCGCGCGAGGTGCGTAAATCCATCTTAATGCAGGGCAGCGAAAGTAAGCAGCAATTGGTCGCGAAGCACAAGCGACGTATTGACGAGGACGAGGGCAGCGTAATATTTGGTCTGGCAAGCTTTGCCGAAGGGGTCGATTTACCCGGCGACTATTGCAGCCACGTCATTATTGCCAAAATCCCTTTTTCGGTGCCGGATGATCCGGTCGAAGCATCCTTAGCCGAATGGATCGAAGCGAAGGGCGGCAATGCCTTTATGGAAATTACCGTGCCCGATGCCGCGGTGCGCTTGGTACAGGCCTGNGGCCGTTTATTGCGCACGGAGTCGGACCGCGGCAAGGTTTCTATCTTAGATCGCCGCCTTCTCAGCCGCCGCTATGGTCGAGCGTTACTCAATTCCTTGCCGCCTTTTGGTGGGGGTATACGTTGAGCCGATCCGTCGAGTTGGAGGCGTTGCTAATGGAGATCGAGTTCCAATTGCGGCAGCTGCAGCTCTGGCAAGATCAGCGTCCAGAGGACTCGGCACTTAAGAGCAGCCTTCCATTTTGTGTGGATACTTTGAGTTTCAATCAATGGCTACAGTTTGTTTTTCTCGAGCGATTCCGAGAGATGCTGCAGGCTGGGGTTCGGCCTCCGGAAAAGTGCGACATAGTCCCTATGGCGGAAGAATTCTTTCGCGCACGGGCGGTGAATGGCGAGAGTTTAATTATGCTGTTAGCGCGTTTTGAACAGCGGTTGCTGGAGAATTAAGCCCGCTCAAGCACTTAGTGGCTGATTTTTCATACAAGTTACTCAGCTTTTGACCGAGGTCATTTTCTATCGCTCGGGTAGTGCTAAGCTTTGTTCGTCTATCGAGAACGACCACAACTATGCGCAAACAGAATAACCTCTTCTCTGCATTTAAGCCCTATGCCTTTAGNGACGGCTTTCAGTTTTTGCTGCAACGCTTAGCGGCCCAAAGCTATAAGGCCGACAAGCTGGTGCGGGTTACTATAGAGATTGAGCCGCAGGATAGTCTGTTGATGTTGTCTAAACTTGACGCAATGTCGGTCGATCGCTGTTATTTTTCCCATCGTAATTACGTCCATAGCATCGCTGGAATCGGCACCGCCGTTAGTCTCAGTGCATCAACCCCAGAAGCAAGNCTCGATATTTTTGCCCGCGCGCAAGCGATTGTCGCCGGTACCGATGCTGTTTGGGTTGGTGGAAGCGCGTTTACCGGCCAATCAGGTAATGGGCATTGGCAGGATTTTCCTGCTGCACGCTATGTGTTGCCGCTATTGGAGCTGAGTCAGCGTCACGATAGCTGTCAGTTGTCGCTCAACCTATACGCTCACAATTATGCTACATGGCAATCTCAATTACTGCTTTTAGGCCTGTTGCGTCGCGCCTTACGTGTTGAGAATCCTCGCGATCAGGGTACTAACAGTGTTGTTGAGCGTAACAATAGTTTGAGCTATCAGGATTGGGCGGACACCGTAAATCAGGTGATCGGAAAAATTGATGTTGGTGAATTAGATAAGGTCGTCCTTGCGCGCGAAGTTAAGCTTGAAATGCAGCGCGATGTAGACGTGTTTCAGTTATTACGACGTTTTACACTTGCCAATAGCGTTGAGGCAATTGATCGCAGCCATAATTCTGTAAACAATCCTGGTAGCTCGCAANAGGGATATGTGTTTGCCCTTGAGCAGGGCGAGAGTATTTTCTTTGGTTGTTCGCCTGAACGTTTGTACCAGAAAATTGGTCAGAGGCTAACTACAGAAGCTCTTGCAGGTACTGTTGGTCGTGCGTGTAACAGCGGCGTTGGTGCGAGTAACCTTAGTAATGATCAGGACAATAATTTAGCGCAAGCCTTAATGTTCGATCCTAAGCTGATCTTAGAGCATCGGCTGGTGGCTCAAGCTATTGGAAAAAGTATTGCTCCCTTGGCGATGCATGTTTCAACTAGGGCAAAGCCAGATATTGTAAAACTCGGCTCCGTACAGCATCGTTTTCAAGCTATTTCTGCGGTATTAATGCCGAGTATTGGCGACGCTGAGGTCTATAAAAATCTTCATCCTACGCCTGCCGTGTGTGGTTACCCGCGGTTACAAGCCCAGAGATTTATTGCGCAAACTGAACATTTCCAGCGTGGCTGGTACAGTGGTACAGTTGGCTTGATTAGCGAGGAGCGCACGGAGCTAGCGGTAGCGATTCGTTCTGGTTTGTGTCGCGGTAAAGAGTTGTGGCTTTATTCTGGTGTGGGAATTGTGAAAGGCTCTGAGCCGCTTATGGAGTGGCAGGAATTAGAAGTAAAATTGACCGCAATGTTAAGTGCGCTTGAAGTTGCTGAACCACAACTTAGCTAGCCGATGAGCGTTTGCTTACGAGATCAAACATACCAGACCAAATAGGCTACACGGATTTTATTTTGTTTATAAACAACTCCCTCTGGTCATTTACACTTGTTTCACAATTCTATCGCTTGGGAGTTCGCCATTTTTGCGTCGCTCCGGGTAGTCGCAGTGCCGCACTTAGCTTGGCGCTGTTCAGGCTAAAAAAACAGCATTCCGACTTATATATTCACACCCATTTTGACGAGCGCGGGCTGGGTTTTTTTGCTCTAAACCTCGCTAAAGTTAACGCTGCAGCGGTGGTGGTTGTTACAACCTCCGGCACGGCTGTGGCCAATTTGTATCCTGCCGTTATTGAAGCCTATGAAACACGAGTGCCGCTGCTAGTTGTCTCTGCCGATCGACCAGATCGCTTGCTTAATTGCGGTGCCAATCAAGCCATTGCGCAAAAGAATCTCTTTAACCATTACGTTCGGTTGAATTTAAATTTCACCTTACCCGACACATCGGCCGGCTTAACAAAACAGCTAGACGCCATGGCGAAGTTGTTTTCTGAAGTTGACGCTATTGGCCCAGCGCAAAATCAATTGCCAGTTTGACGAACCACTTTATCCCTCTGAAATGCNGCCGTGTGATTTTGCGGCGGCAGAACTGAATGAATTTTCTCAAACGCCCGATTTAATTGGGATGGCTAAAGTTTCCGAGTGATAGTTATAGAAATGGTGATCGTTATACCGATGGTGATAGCGACAAGAGTATAGCGGAGCTTCAGCAAAAANTTCGCGATTCGAGTAACTGTCTGGTAGTACTCGGTGGATTGACGCCAGCGCAATACAGACAACTGTATCCTTGGCTCGCAGAATTAANNGGCTTAGTTATCGCCGATGTAACTAGCCAGTTTCGTTTTGAAGGTTTGCCGAATATTCTCCACTACGCCGATTTGCTGCTGGCCAAGGGTATTAATCGAGAAACATTCCATCCTGACCTTATATTGCAATTCGGCGGGCGTCTGGTTAGTAAACGATTAAATCAGTGGCTGGCAGAAATTTGTAGCGATTATTGTATTGTTTTGGAANCTCACCAAAATCTAGATCCAACCGGCCGCGCTAATCGTTATACGCTTGATTATTCTCGTTGGGTAGATCGCATCGATACAAGGGACGTTGCTTGTTCTTATGATCAAGTTAACGCGCTGTTGGCNAATAACCGCGAAATGCAGCAATGGATTAAAATACAGTTACAGCTTAGCTGGCATGAAGCGTCGATATGTTATCGCGTGGCCACCGAATTGGTGGGCCGGAATGCGGTTTTTGCCGGTAATAGTTTAGCTATTCGAATGCTGGATAGTTTCTCCGCCCCCACAAATGTGGACACGCGTATTAGCGTATTTAGCAACCGCGGTGCTAGCGGTATTGATGGTTTGCTGGCGAGCGCTGCCGCTATTGGCTACGGCGACTATGATTGCTGTGTCGCCTTTGTGGGNGATACGTCATTCCTTCATGATATTAATAGTCTAGCGTTGATTGCAAAGTCGCCTGCTCCGTTAAAAATTATTGTTCTAAATAATGACGGTGGCGGTATTTTTAGTCTGTTGCCCGCTAGCGAAGAAGAATCTTTTGAGACACTTTTTTTAATGCCTCACGGTCGCGAGTTTAATGACGCGGCAAGGCTGTTTGGCATCGCTTATCAGCGCGCGGATTCAATCAAGCAGCTTAATAGAATTTTGCCGAACATTATGGCTCAGCCCGGCGCGGCAATTTTAGAGTGTGTAATCCCGCAAGGAACGGGGACAACACAGCTGAAAGCATTGCTTGCTGAACTTAAGTTGGCGGTATGATGTGTTCTGTATAAAGGTGTCGCCATGAAGGAGCGGGAAGTATTAGTCGCTATCCCCGGTTTTATGCCTAGCGACGAAGATTTTATTCATATTGCTAGATTGCTAAGCCCGCGTTTGGAGTGGATNAATCTGGGTTTGCCAAACAGTAGCGATTTAGCTGAATCCATTACCGCCTCGCCGACGAAAAGATTGGAGGTTACTAAGGCTAATACTACAGANGTTAATGCTACAGACACTTTAACTTTGGGAAATCGGGCTTTCGAAAGACGTATTCGCGACTGGTATCAAGAAATCCAACCAAGGCTCCCGAAACATTTTTTATCTATTGGGTTATTCTATGGGCGGGCGGCTTGCTCTGGCTTTGGCGAAAATAATTTATGAGCAAAGGCCGAGCCAAATACGCGGTTTGATTCTAGAGAGCGCGCATCCGGGTTTAGCTGATGAAGAACAAAAATCTATTCGGCGACAAGCTGACAACCGTTGGGCGCAGCGATTTGCAACAGAACCCTTGGCAAGAGTGTTGGCCGATTGGTATCAGCAGGCGGTATTTAGCAGCCTAAGCGAAGGCGAAAAAGGCCAACTTATTAGTATGAAAATAGCGCATTATGGCGATACAGGTAGGCTAGCCTTGAGCGCACAATTGTACGCTTTTGGTTTGTCGCAGCAGGCGGACTATAGCGATTTTATTGTCAGTGGCCGACTGCCAGTTAGCTACATATCGGGAGCGCTAGATGCTAAATTTACCGCCATTGCGACTAGGCTTGTCGAACGGACAAAAAAATCTTCTGCACGGCTATGCCATTTGTTGGCACTAGATGCAGGGCATAATATTACATTTCCAGAACCCGCAGTGGATGGCGGAGTCGATTTTAGAGTCGATCGATTTCTTTAAAAAATAATGGCTAGCTGAAATAAAAATATAGTTAAGACTTTGGCTCTATTATAAATACCTTTTTTGATTTGAATGAGTAAAACCTATCATGACAGATTCTGCACACAGCTCAATAATACCGGCGCTTGATTGGCAGTCGGTCGATCTCGAATTTACCGATATTCTCTATCATAAAGCGGAAGGTGTGGCGAAGATAACCATTAACCGCCCCGAAGTGCGCAATGCGTTTCGCCCGCAAACGGTTATGGAAATGCGTGCAGCCTTGTCTGACGCGCGGTTTGACGAATCTATTGGTGTGGTGGTTTTTACCGGCCAAGGTGATTTGGCCTTTTGTTCTGGCGGTGACCAGCGTGTTCGCGGTAATTCTGGCTACGAAGACAGTACTGGAACCCATCACCTAAATGTTCTCGATTTACAAAAAGAAATTCGTTCGCTTCCTAAGCCCGTGGTGGCAATGGTTGCGGGCTATGCTATCGGTGGCGGCCATGTGTTGCATCTAGTTTGCGATATTACGATTGCTGCCGATAACGCGCGCTTTGGTCAAACCGGCCCGAAGGTTGGATCGTTTGATGGCGGCTTTGGCGCTAGTTATATGGCGAGCTTAATCGGCCCTAAAAAAGCAAAAGAAATTTGGTTTCTTTGTCGCCAGTACGATGCCGCTGAGGCGTTGGATATGGGTTTAGTTAATCGTGTTGTACCGCTTGTGGAATTGGAGCGAGAAACTGTTGCTTGGTCGCAAGAGATGTTAAAACAATCGCCGATTGCTTTACGTGTTTTAAAGTCGGCATTTAACGCTGGCTTTGATGGTCAGGCCGGGATTCAGGAGTTGGCTGGTAATGCCACCATGTTATTTTATATGACGGAAGAAGGGCAGGAAGGTCGCAACGCCTACTTGCAAAAACGCTCGCCAGATTTTTCCAAGTTTAAGCGGCAGCCATAGAGTTTGATGTAATCATAATTCAGCCTTGGCCAGAGCATAGTTTATGGGCGATTACCGATTTGATGAAATAACCATTATTCAGAAGTTGGAGCTGTTTCATCTCGAACTACCTTTTAGTCGCCCATTAATTTTGGCATTAGCAGAGCTGCCAGTGCGCTCAGTTCTGCTGCTGAAATGGCATTTGCAAAACTGGTGGTGGCGAGGATAATCGAGTTATAGTCGGTTGGACAGAGGTTGCGCCATTACCAGGGTTTAGTCGTGAAACGTTAAGCGAATGTCAGCAACAGTTAGACCACTTTTTTAAGTCTATTTTTTGCGAGCCAAACACACCGCGTAAGCTCAGTACATTAATGGCAGCGATTAAAAAAACGTCGACTAAACTCTATCCTTCGGTCGGCTTTGGGCTTGGCGCTGTTAGAATCCTGATCGAAAGCGTAAGGCTAAATAGAGTTTCCCCATACAGTTGTGAATTACATGATTCGAACCAATATTGCCGACGCTGCTGGTTGTTAACTGAGAGCGATGCCGTCACTAAAAATTTAGCTACTATATCGATTCCTGCGGAGCGTATAAAACTCAAAGTCGGTATTGGACCGTTGTGCAGAGATATAGAACGAATTAATGCGCTACTACAAAACCCTAACTTTAGCGGAAAGCTACGTTTGGACGCTAACCGAAGTTGGTCGTTACCGCAGGTCGAAATTCTCTCTGAACAAGTGGATGCTTCACGTATCGAATGGCTTGAAGAGCCGCTAAGCGACCCGAGTGAATACCGGCGTTGGACAAGTGTTAGCGATATTGGCTACGCCTTAGATGAAAGTTTGTATCAACCTTATGTCGTTACCAATGCCGATAGCTTGATACCGCAGGCAGGTTTGGCGGCGTTAATTCTAAAGCCTACGCTATTGGGCTTAGAGTCGGTGTATGCTTTATCGAATTGGGCAATGTTACACGGCTACCGTTCGATTGTTAGCAGTAGTTTTGAAACCTCTGTTGGTCTTGGATTGTTATCGAGTTTAGCTGAACAGCTTGGCCCGCAGGATTACCACGGGTTGGATACGCAAAAATATTTTCAGACACAGGCTCAGTACTCTATTCCAACGGCACTACTTCGAAAAGTCGCGGAACTTTGATTGTTGNTGGTTGCGAATTGAAGGTTAAAGGTTAACAGCGTGAATTTTTAATAATGGAACGGTGGTAATGAATAATGGCGATATGCCTTTAGATGGTTTTTTCTTCGATCAAGCACAAGCGTATGAAGGGTTTGTAGGTGATCGAATTTTTATTGAGACCGATTGTGAATGCCTGACTTTTCGTGACTTTGAAGCTAAGGTGAATAGCTTCGTTAAAGTTTTACGTCGTCAGCTAACGCCAGCGTTGCTACTATCGAAGGAAGTGGTTCCGGTGTTTGTTTCGGTAAGCAATACTTGGCAAAGTATTGCTGCGCTGTTTGCGGTAATGCGTATTGGTTGTGCGGCTATTCCGATTGACGCTCACCTTCCTGAAAATAGAGTCATAGAGTTGCAAAGAACTTTTGCCGTTGACTACCGTGTTGGTGTCGAATTTATTGAGTATTGGAGTCAGAGTCTGCAGGATGATTACAGTCAATTAAAGACTCAGCAAGACATAAAAGTTCTGACCGAAGTTAGCTGCGACGATTTATGGCGCCCCTGTGGCGAAGCGCGCTTGGGTATTTTTACCTCTGGCTCCAGCGGCTCCCCGAAGTTGGTTTTACATAACCATAAAAGTTTGTTGGCGAATGCCTCAGCGGCGAATGAGTTTATTCCTCTGCAGGCTGATGATCGTACTTTGCTGAGTTTGCCCCTTTATCATATTGGTGGTTTTGCGCAGGTTTTACGCTCGCTGCTGGCTCAGTCTACGTTGGTTATTGCGGGGCGTGTTGAGAGTGCGACAGTATTAAGTAAATTTAAAATTACCCATACCTCAATGGTGGCTACACAATTGCAGCGCCTGCTAACTTGTCTCGATCAAGCTTTATACCTAAAGGCTGTTTTGTTGGGTGGTGGACCAGTGGGAGAACCTCTAATAACCCTAGCGTCCG
>Ga0065722_104359_pt1 | contig 23206 bp, 13 predicted proteins | sample BansetMetagenome_FD_59109 | JGI IMG/M metagenome (GOLD analysis project Ga0065722, IMG submission 59109) | Bankia setacea gill microbial communities from Puget Sound, Washington, USA - Caecum Enriched | ecosystem: Host-associated > Mollusca > Digestive system > Ceca | place: United States... | reverse complement strand
TTGGTGTGTTGAATCAACATTAGGTTGAATCAAACATAGTTTGGTGGGCTTTTCTGTGTAAACCCTCTAAGAACTGCTGTTTCGGGCTATACGACTAAGCTAACGATAGCCACCAAAGATAGGACGAACAGGGCGGTAAATAGAACACCAATGACGATGTAGGGGATGATCGTTTTCTGGGAAAAGTCTGTTTCAAGGTTCTTCTTGCTTTGTACGCCAAAAGCCGCTGCTGCAGCCGTCTTCAAAAGATGAAATAACCCGGGTGTTGTGTTTTTTTGTTGCGAGCAACGGCTTGTCTTATTTGCGAGCATAAAATATCTAATGAGCATGTGAATTGAATAGTTTTGTCTGCGCGGTCATTCTGCCAGAGAATCGTTCTCGAATGGTTGTTTTTTATAACATTTACACGCTGTTGGCTCAATTGAACGGGAAGTTTTACGCTCGTTTAGTCGGCACAATGCTCATGAAAAGCGTTAGGGGAATGCCGGTTTTTATGTCTGAGGAAGGCGCAGGAGGTTTTAGGTGCCAGGGCGTACTAGTTCAGAGAACACTACAGTACAACCCTGGGCTTTAAGGGGCAGATTTCAACGTTGGAAATTACTGTGCAAAGGTTACGTAATGGATTTGATTTTTTTCGGGGGTTTTTTGCAGACCTAAGGTCTTTTTTGCGGTGTTATAACGTTCATTTAGATCGCTGAGAGAATTGATACAGTTTTTTCGTGCTTCATTTTGTGCGGTTGAGCAGGACTGCCTTAAGGTTTTGTATTCGTTTATTACGGCTTCTGCGGCTTGCGGTGACAGTACTGAAGAGCTACCACTCATCGTTTCAGCAAAGCTGTGTGATGAAATACAAAGTACACCGGTTAGTGCGGCAGCGGTTAGGCATTTCTTTAACATCCTGAATTCTCCATCTCTAGGTTAGCAACGTTAGCAACAACGGTTTGGTCGAATTATATACCGGTCATTTTTAAGTCACACTAAAGAGCTAGATAATCGTGACGCGATTCTCATAATATATTACTAGCGATGTTAATTTGGCGCCGTATTCAGGGGAGTGGCACTTAATCACGGGTGGAGTGCTGAAAACCTTTAGGCTCCAGCACTTCATCGCGCTTAAATGTCGTAATGCAATATGGATTGCAGCCATTTTTCGGTTACGTCTGCACTGACACCCTTGCGGGCGGCAAGCGATTCAACTTGGTCTCGCGTAATCGTGCCAACGTTGAAATACTTGGCGTCTGGATTTGCAAAATACCAACCTGAGACGGCGGCGGCTGGGTACATGGCATAATGCTCGGTTAGCGTAATACCGGTCTCATGCTCCGCATTGAGCATTTTGAAGAGCGTTGCTTTTTCTGTGTGATCTGGACATGCGGGGTAGCCCGGTGCTGGACGTATGCCTTGATAGGCTTCTTTTATCAGTGCCTGATGATCTAATTCTTCGCTTTGAGCATACCCCCAGTATTCCGTTCTTACCTTTTGATGGAGGTGTTCTGCAAATGCTTCGGCAAGCCTGTCAGCCAAAGCTTTAACCATAATCGCATTGTAGTCGTCACCTTTCGCCTCATATTTTTTTGCTAACTCGTCCGCTCCAATACCGGTTGTCACGGCAAACCCCCCAATGTAGTCCGTTTTACCACTACTTTTAGGCGCGATGAAGTCAGCAAGAGACATCATCGCTGCTCCCTTATCTGTCTTGTCGACTTGCTGGCGAATATGATGCAATTGCGCAAGTTGTACATTGCTGTCTGCGTCTGTGTAAACTTCAATGTCGTCATGGTTTTGGCTATTGGCTGGCCAAAACCCCAGAACCCCGTTGGCTTGTAGCAGTTTTTCTTTAACAATCTTTCCGAGCAATTGTTGTGCGTCATCAAAAAGCTGTGTTGCGGCCTCTCCAACAACTTTATCGTTGAGTATTTTGGGGTATTTGCCCACTAAATCCCAGCTGATAAAAAAAGGCGTCCAATCAATGAAAGGGACAAGCGTTTCTAATGGAAAATCGACTAAGGTTTTGGTTCCGAGAAAGGTAGGTTTTACCGGTTGAAAGGCGTCCCAGTCGAGTGTGAAAGCGTTTTGTTTTGCCGCTTCATACGTCATGGCTTTCCTGACTTTTGTGCGGTTTTGTCTGCGAACCCGAACATCTTCGTATTCTTTGCGTGTTTCTACGACAAAGGCTTCACGGTTATCGTCAGAGAGTAATTTTGTTGCGACACCGACAGCACGTGAAGCATCGGCAACGTACACTGCTTGGTTTAAGGCGAATTGAGGGTCTATCTTTACAGCGGTATGTGCCTTCGAGGTAGTAGCGCCGCCAATAAGTAGTGGCAGGTTGATTTTCTGACGCTCCATCTCGCGTGCAACGGAGACCATTTCGTCTAGGGAGGGGGTAATTAATCCAGACAATCCTATGATGTCGCACTTCTCTTCTTGCGCGACTTGCAATATTTTTTCACAAGAAACCATAACGCCTAGGTCGACTACGTCGAAGTTATTACATTGTAATACTACGCCAACAATATTTTTACCAATGTCATGTACGTCTCCTTTAACGGTAGCCATTAGTATTTTGCCATTTGGCTTGGATTCTTCGGTTTTTTCATCCTCGATAAAGGGCTGCAAATACGCTACCGCTTGTTTCATGACGCGTGCAGATTTGACAACTTGCGGTAAAAACATTTTACCAGCGCCGAACAGGTCACCAACAACGTTCATGCCATCCATTAGTGCGCCCTCAATAACATCAATTGGGCGATTTGCGGCGGCTCTGGCAGCTTCTGTATCTTCTTCAATGTGGGAGGATACCCCTTTAACGAGTGCGTGTTCTAGGCGCTTAGTGACCTCCAAGTTCCGCCAAGCAAGGTCTTCTTTTTTCTCATGAGTTTGGCCATCCCCTCGGTATTTTTCAGCCACTGATAGTAGTGCTTCTGTCGCCTCATCGTTTCGATTGAGTACCACGTCCTCCACAAGGTTTCGCAATTCCTCAGGCAAGTCGTCGTATATTGCTAGCTGCCCAGCGTTAACAATGCCCATGTTCATTCCAGCCTGTATCGCATGGAATAAAAATGCCGAATGGATCGCTTCACGAACAGGATTGTTACCGCGAAAGGAGAATGAAACGTTACTAACTCCGCCTGAAACACCGGCATGTGGCAGGTTTTTTCGAATCCACTGGGTGGCTTCTATAAAGTCAACAGCATAATTATTATGTTCATCGATGCCGGTGGCAACGGCAAAAATATTGGGGTCAAATATAATGTCCTGTGGCGCCACCTTGGCTTGCTCGGTTAATATTTTATATGAGCGTTCGCATATTTCTTTTTTACGTTTGGCCGTGTCCGCTTGGCCGTCTTCGTCGAAGGCCATAACGATAATGGCAGCGCCATAGCGTTTACACAATTTGGCTTTTTGTAAAAATTCCTCTTCGCCTTCTTTTAAACTAATGGAGTTAACAACGGGCTTACCTTGAATACACTGTAGGCCTGCTTCAATGACCTCCCATTTAGACGAGTCCACCATAATGGGCACGCGAGATATGTCAGGTTCTCCGGCAATGAGGTTTAGAAAGCGTACGATCGCCGCTTCGGCGTCGAGCATTCCTTCGTCCATGTTAATATCGATTATCTGCGCGCCCTCGGTTACCTGCTGAAGGGCAACTTCCAACGCTGTGGTGTAATCTTCCTCTAATATCAGTCGTTTAAATCGCGCTGAGCCCGTAACATTACAGCGCTCTCCCACATTCACAAAAAGGGAATCGGCAGTAATATTAAAAGGCTCAAGCCCGGAAAGACGACAGGCGGGTGTTATGTTTGGAATTGCCCTGCGATCAAAACGGCTAACGCTATCCGCTATGGCTTTGATATGAGCGGGGGTCGTACCGCAACAGCCGCCAATAATATTAACATGCCCATCTTCAGCGAACCTCGCTACGATCGCAGCCATTTCTTCTGCGGTTTGGTCATACTCCCCAAATTCATTTGGTAGTCCTGCGTTTGGGTGCGCCGAGACATAGCAGTTGGCGATTCTTGAAAGCTCCCTTACGTATGGCTCCAACTCCTGTGCGCCTAAGGCGCAGTTTAAACCGATGGCTATAGGGTCTGCGTGTGCTAGAGAGTTATAAAAAGCTTCGGTTGTTTGGCCTGATAAAGTACGTCCAGAGGCGTCGGTAATGGTGCCAGAAATCATTATGGGTAATTTATTACCGAGTTCCTCGAATACTGAGTGTACGGCGAATACCGCAGCCTTGGCATTTAGCGTATCGAATACCGTTTCGATAAGGATGATATCGACTCCACCGGCGATAAGGCCTTTTGTGGATTCGCTGTAGTTATCGACCAGTTCTTGAAATTGTACGTTTCGGGCGCCCGGGTCGTTGACGTCAGGGGATATGGACGCGGTGCGGCTAGTAGGCCCAATAATACCTGCCACCCAGCGTGGTTTATGGGGGGTTTTAATGGTTTGTTGATCGGCCACTTCTCTTGCCAATGCGGCGGCTGCGACGTTGAGCTCATAGGCAATGTGCTCTAAATCGTAATCAGACTGGGAAAGCTGGGTCGCGTTAAAGGTATTGGTTTCTAGGATGTCTGCCCCGGCCTCCAAATAGGCTCGATGGATGTCGGCAATAATGTCTGGCTGTGTTAGAGCGAGAAGATCGTTATTGCCAACGAGATCTTGGTGGTGGTCGGCAAAACGTGTTCCCCGGTAGTCCAATTCTTTTAGCTTGTTGCGTTGAATCATTGTCCCCATCGCGCCATCAAGAATCAAAATACGATTTTTCAGTGCGAGTCTTAGTGTTTCAGCTCTCTTTAGTTGTTCCGGGGACATTGGGGGGGTACCTTTTGTTAAACCGTATAAAATTTATTTCGACAGAGTATCTGCTTTGTATCTATATCAAAATATCTTGATATAGGTACTGGCATCGCATGCTAACAGATAGCGCGTATTTCTGCATTAGCGGGAAAGAAAAAATTAGCCATGCCCATTTAAAGGTCTCTGCTAGACTAAAAGAGTGCTAAAGCGGTTTGGGGCCTTAAGAGAAAGGCTTATGTGCCGACTATATATAAAGGAGAAAGTGTTCATCCAGTGTCGCTGAAATACGAGCAGAAAGGCCGTTATACCCGATTTTTCAGCTCTGAACTGACTTTTCCCGTTTATTTTGTTAAATAAGGTTGAATGAGAGCTCGTTAACTTATGTGGCGAATCCTAGTGTTGTTATCGGTGATGTTCTCAGCATCACTCCATGCTCAGGTCTCTGGGCCTATTTCGGTATTCACCAACCGAGGTGACCTGATTCGCAACGGCAGCTTTAAGCGTTGGGTGCGAGAGTTTACCGCCCTCCACCCCGAAGCGTCCGTTAAAGTGGTATTGGTAGAGCGCTATGGCGAAGAAATGGCCGTGCGATTTGAGAATAGGGATTATGGCGATGTTATTCTCGTGCCCACTGACATGCCTAAAGCAGCATACCCCAAGTTTTTCTTGCCATTAAACGGTATGAAGCTCTCAGACAAGTTGTATTTTGCCGATAGTTGGGCGTATAGCGGCAAGGAGTATGCGTATACACAAGGTGTTAGCGCTGAAGGGTTAATCTATAACAAGCGTGTTCTAAAAGAGGTGGGCTATGCAAAGCCTCCGGTTACCTTGAGTGACTTTTACGCTTTGTGCGAAAAAATTAAGGCTGCCGGTAAAACGCCGATCTACTTAAATGTTGGGGCCGGATGGCCACTACAGCAGTGGGACAAGGCGGTTATGGTGTTGTCTGAAGACGGAAATTACTATGAGAAAATGATGGAGGAGGCGTCCCCTTTTGGAAAAGGTAAGCCTTATGAGCAGTCTATGAAGATTGCCAGCACCATTTTTAAGAACGGCTACAGTGAACAAGATTACGTACTGGATCAATGGCAAGACTCAAAAAAGCAATTTTCCTCCAACCAGTCGGGACTGTTCTTTTTGGGTAGCTGGGCCATTCCTCAGCTTATAGAAACGGGTATAGCCTCTAAAGACGTAGGTTTTGTACCATTCCCCATGGATGATTCCGGTGTAAGTAAGGGGATATTGAATTTTGACTGGGGTATAGCCATTAGTCGATTCACCAAGAACCCACGTACGGCAAAAGCCTGGCTGGACTTTGTGCTTACCCGCTCCGATTTCGCTGATACCTCAGGCTTTATTCCTACGGTCAAAAAACGTCGTTCAGGCATGCCGCAGCTTGCTGAGTATATGAGCTACAAGCCTGTTGTTATTCAAACCGTTTCCTACCAAAACAATTTTTTGCGTCTCACGAACAAGGCGGGTATAGATTTTATGGGTGGTAATTATGTACGCAATATTCTGCTAAGCCCGGATTTTGAGGGCAGTATGCGGTATTGGAACAAGCGATGGCGCCAGGCTCGCGCTAATGACTAATAAACGAAATTGCCGGGTTATTACTGCATGAATATGTCGATTGTATCTAAAGTTATTATCGGGTTTTCAGTTGTTTTAGGGCTTCAGTTTATTGTGACGACTTTCGGTATTTGGAGTCAGTCTAGTGTTCTTGCGCAATTCTCTATCTCCACAAATACCATTTTCCCAATGTTGCAGCGCAGCTCTCTTATGACCTTGTATGCTCAGCGAGCGGCTCAGGCGGTGAGTATGCATGCGGCAGAGACGGAAGTGTCTCGGTTGGTACCGCTAAAGACGGCGTATTTGGAGGCTCGGGATGGTTATAAAAGGGAGTCGGCGAAGATACTTGATATCGCTAAAAATCAAGCTGAGTTTGTTCGGGATATTCGCGATGCTATCAGTGATACCGAGACGGCTTTTTCCGTTGCCGAAAGGCATTTATCGAGTCATCAGCAGTATACCAACACCACGGAGCTTGAATATCAAGCATTGAAGGAGTTTGAGCAAACGTGGCAGTATTTCTCAGCAGATTTAAAAGATACCTTGTTTGTGCTGACCGACAAGGAATTGCCAGCACGATGGTTGTTTGACTCTCTTGCCCAAGATGCCAATGAAGCCGCTGCTTTACTTGCGCGCGTCCCGTCTTACAGAGGGGAGACTGAGTTGAATGAGGTTTCTCGTCAGCTGACTTATTTTTGGCAGAATATCGAGGCGAAACATCAGCTGATGGTTACGCGCTTTCCTCTTATGGCTGAGCGACTCGATAAGTATGTCGCTTTATTAAAGGTCCATATCACCGCCAGTAATGGTGTATTACAGCAGCAGAGCCAACGCTTGCGTTTACGCGAAGAGGGGCGAGCGTTAATGAGCGAGCTCACGGCGCAATTGGAGCGCAGTATTGGAAAATTAAATGAGCTTAACCGTGGGCTTGGGGAGCTGGCAGATCGGTCTGGAGCGGAGACTACGTCAGTGTTAAACGATGGACGACTCGTTATGATCGGTACCCTCATTGTCGCAATTATCGTTGGTGGTTTGGTTGCGGTGTTGGTGGTTGCAGGTGTACGCGGGCCCCTAGGTGAGCTGGTTGAGCGCTTAGAGCGATTGGCGAGAAACGATCTTAGTGATAGGGGGGATCACAGGGCTTCAGGGGAATTCAATAGTATTGCCAAATCACTTGATCACCTGGTCAATAACTTAGCGGATATTCTAAGTAGGCTGAAAGGGCAAAGCCAGGAGCTATCCAGCGTTGCGGTAGAAACTGCACATCAAAGCTCGGAGTCGCGACGAGATATCGACAATCAAAAAGATCAAACGGGGACGTTAGCTGCAGCCTCTACTGAGCTTGAGTACTCAGCAAAAGACGTCGCGGAAAACGCGAGAAATACCAGTGAGGTTGTTGCAAGGTTATACGGTTCTGCAGAGCAAGGGCAGGAAATTGTATCAAGTAGCCGTACTCTGATTAGCTCTCTGGACAATGAATTGCAGGAGGCGGCCGGGGTTATTGGCCTGCTGCGGGATGAATCGGAGAATATTGATTCGATTGTTTCGGTGATTATGGGAATTGCAGAGCAAACGAATCTACTTGCGCTCAATGCGGCTATTGAGGCGGCGAGAGCTGGGGAGCAGGGTAGAGGTTTCGCCGTTGTTGCCGACGAAGTTAGAGCCTTGGCAAATAAAACCCAGCATTCGACCACGGAAATTACCCATATGATCGAGAGCTTGCAAAAGAAAAGTGTCCAAGCGAACGAAATAATGGAGAAGAACAGGCAAACTGCGGGTGCTTGTGTTGAGCAGTCGGACCTGACCTCTGAATCACTGTTGGGGATATTGAGTGGTTTGGATAGAATTCGAAATATGACAACCTCAATAGCTGCTGCCTCTGAGGAGCAAAGTAGGGTAACCAGTGAGTTGGCGCAAACAGTGGTTGGAATTTCTTCCGTTGCTGAGGGTATGCAAGAGCGCGCTATGGTAATGGAGCAATCCAGCAATGAGCTTGAAAAAATGGCCGACCAGCAAAAGGAGCTTGCCGCTCAGTTCAAAATATAAGCCGCCCTAAATTGTTAAGCCCTAGAGCGCGCAAGCAATTTCTGAGAGCTGTTCGATTCGGTATCCGGGCTTGAGGGCACCTATGTTTATGCCCCCCTTGGATGTACTCACAGCTTGTGTCCAGACCCCTTAGGCCCCAAATACCAACCCTAATGTTACTGTACGAAGGGGCACGCCAAATGTTCTGCTCGATGATAGTTAGGTAGCATGCAGATAAAACCAGTTGTGGCTGGTTTTTTTTCGTTTAAATTTTGAGGACTTTCGGGTAATATACCCCAGTATTTCACTCAAGTATTAATTTCGTAAGGGCCATAGATGTTAAACGTCGATATCACCGATTCAGCTCAAACCTACCTCCGAGAACTCTTGGAAAAACAGGATTGTGAAGGTATTGGAATACGTATGTTTGTATCAAACCCCGGTACACCCAATGCCGAAACCTGTATTGCTTATAGTCGGCCTGGTGAGGAAAACGAAGAAGATCAGACTCTTCAGCTCAACGGTTTTGTGGCGTACTTCGAGGACCGGAGTATTCCTTTTTTAGATGAGGCAAAAGTCGATTATTCGCCAGACAAAATGGGCGGACAGCTAACCATTCGTGCTCCCAATTCGAAAATGCCCAAAATTAATGATGATAGCCCTCTGGAAGACAAGGTTAATTATGTGCTTTACAACGAGGTGAACCCAGGCCTAGCTTCTCATGGTGGAAATGTAAGCTTGGAAGAGCTAACCGACGATAATTATGCGGTGTTGCGTTTTGGGGGCGGCTGTCAGGGATGTAGCGCAGTAGATATGACATTGAAGCAGGGCGTTGAAAAAACCTTAAAAGAGCGCATACCTGATTTAGCGGGTGTCAGAGATATCACCGATCATAGTGATAAGACGCAAGCCTATTATTAGCGCCGTACGGTGCTTTAGGTGCCCGTAGTGGTTAAGAGCTTGTACGAGAATGCGCGAGAACTTGGTGGGTGGCCAGTAAGCGAAGCTGATGTAGGGAGCATGAGTTTGAACGGAACTTGTCAAGCTAGTCTAACTGGGCCAGTGATAATAATCGTATAAGGTCAAAAATACCGAACTGGCTTGGGGTTGTCGGTGGCCCTCTTCGACCGTGAAGTGCACACGAAACATTCCGACTAAGGTTCTCAGGTGTAGGAAAAAACGCTATAGGCGGTTTAGGCTTCTTCGGAAATTAAATTCTCGCTGTACTCGAATAGCAGCTCTACAAATTCAAACTGCGCGGCGCCATTAAGTGACGTTCTGCTGCAATCGACAACCAGTGTATCACTCCACGAAACGTCATACCGATCGAGTTCAAGCTTGTGGGATTTACTGTATTGGAAGCCTATTAGAATAGTGCGCTGTGGTTCTGAGCCTAGAACGGCCTGCACATTCAGCAAAAACTCTTGAAGCGTGATGAAGTCAGTAATTTGATCGCATATTGCCATAGGGACAAAAACGTAATCAAAGCCGGACATTTCTGTGATACGGACATCGAGCCAGTCAGAAAGCGGCTCTGGCGTATCCGCGAATAAATTGGATAAATAGGCGCTATTACTGGTGTTGTCTTGCTCTAATAAAATGTTCATTGTCTACTGCCCGTATAAAAAATGGAACTTAAGCGCTATCCCTGCAGTAGTAGTGCGGGCTTGGGGTTTTTGTGACAACCTCAAGTACCCAGCTAGTGACTTTATTGCCCCGACAAACCATATGTCTAAGCCTTTTTGGATCTAAAGTACATCAGGTTGATATTCAAACAACCTTTGTGATTCTAGTACCTTTGGTTATTTCTATGCATCTTACTTATACCCATTACCGTAAATGCATTAACACCAAACGATCTATTAATTGTCCGTAGTTATAAGACAAAGTTAACAGTCTAGAGTAAAAAAATCCACTACTTTTGTTGTACGAAATCAACAAATGGTTGTTTTATGCTCTCCGTTTAGTCTTAGTTATTCCTTGGTAATAGAGTGCATGGCTGGTATTAAAGTATGAGTAAGTGACCTAGAATCAAAAAAACATAGAGAAAACAGCGGCTTGCTGCTGTTAGCTAGAATTAACTTTATCGGGGAAAGGGGGGCGAGTGATGTATAGCGTGTTGCGCTTCATTCATGCGGGGAGATGTTTTGCGCTGGAGAATAGTTCAATATGATAAAGGCAACCCAAAGGCTGCCTTTATTCCCTATTGCGAATAGGCCTGCATTCTGTATGGAGATATCAGCTAATTCGAGAAGGCAGCGCTTTCGAGAGCTTTTGGCTCGCGTTGCTCAGCATTTCTTCTGTTGTTTGCCAGTCAACACATGCATCGGTAACGGATACACCGTATTCGAGCTCGCTTAAGTCTGCTGGTATTTTCTGATTGCCCGCGCCAATGTTACTTTCTATCATGACACCGATTATTGAGGTGTTACCTTCAAGAATTTGGTTGGCCACATTGTCCAATACCAGTGGCTGTAGTTCATGATTTTTGTCGGAGTTAGCGTGGCTGCAGTCAATCATGATGTTAGAGGATATGTTGGCTTTAGTCAGTTCTTTTTCACAGACCGCAACACTAACTGAGTCGTAGTTAGGCTTGCCATTGCCACCTCGCAAAACCACATGACCATAGGCATTGCCACGGGTAGTGATCACCGATACTGAACCGTGCTTGTTAATGCCAAGAAAACGGTGAGGGCTGGAAACGGATTGCAGGGCATTAATCGCGACTGTTAAGCCGCCATCAGTACCATTTTTGAAACCTACAGCTGAAGATAGGCCACTGGCCATTTCTCTGTGGGTTTGTGATTCTGTTGTTCGCGCCCCAATCGCAGACCACGATATTAGGTCTTGAAGGTACTGCGGGGAAATAGGGTCTAGAGCCTCTGTGGCGGTTGGAAGCCCAAGCTCAGCGATCTCTAACAACAGCTTTCGGCCTACATGCAAGCCTTCACCGATTTTGAACGAGTCGTTCATGTGCGGGTCATTTATCAAGCCTTTCCAGCCTGTCGTCGTGCGCGGCTTCTCGAAATACACCCTCATAACAATGTAGAGCGTATCTTTGACTTGGTCGGCAAGTACTTTTAGGCGCTTTGCATAGTCAATAGCCGCATCGGGATCGTGAATGGAGCAGGGGCCCACTACAACGATAATACGGTGGTCTTTTCCGTCGAGGATATTGCGCACAGTCTCGCGCCCTTCGTTAACGGTTTTAGAGGCCGCATCGCTGAGTGGAAGTTCTTCCTGCAATTGGGCTGGTGTTATTAGAACTTCTTGAGATACAACGTTCAGATCATGGAAATTGGACATAGGTGGATCCACTTGCCTTTTTTGAGGTCTTCATTTCAGGTTTTTTGGGTTGATTTATAGGGGTGTCGGCTTTTCTAGTCGGCTTCTGTACCCTGAGCTTGTATAGCTGGATTATACAAACATGGCCATTGTACTGGATTCAAGTTATAAAAGGGCGGTGTAAGTCAATAAAAATTAGCTATACCGATGGCGAGTGACGAAGGTTAACCCGCGTACTGACTGGCGTATCGAGAATAGGGCAATTCAGCGCAATGGTCGGCTACCGGGTTATTCGTTCGTTAGCTCCACCAACTGAAGAAGGCTGGGGAAAAATAGCGCCATGCGATAACGAGTAGGTTGGGTATTGGTGCTTTTGTCCAAGGTTATCAATAATTCTCGATAGTGCTTTAGCTGCGGGCGATAGCGTTCAATTTCTTGTTCCAAGAAGGATTTTAGGTTTTGATTGTGGCTGGGTTGAGACGATTTGTAGTCAATAAGCCAGCGATCATTTGTTTCATCGATGAATGTTCTGTCGATGATGGCTGCCTTTGCTTGCGCTCCATAGTGAAGCGAGTATTCATGCTGGCTTTGTGTGTGGCTGTTATCGAGTACCCAGCGAGCTGTACTGTTATTTTGCAATGGTGCAACGCAAGCGGCTATGTTATCGGATTGCTCTATCGCCTGCTGATGGCTTAAGCCCAGCTGTTGTAACTGAGCAAGCCAGAAAGGTTGGGCTTTCGCGATCTTGGTTGAATTCCAAAGGGGGAGACCTTCCAAGCTCATACTGCGTAAAACTCTATGTAAAATTGTTCCGTAAGCTCTATGGGTATGGGCATTGGCTTCTGACATTATTTCGGCATCTGTATTGCTTTCAGCGCTATTGTCGTAAGATGGCAGGTGGTCGATTGCGTAGTCGCTTTGAGTGAACTTGGGCTTAGGCGTTGATAGCGGCAGGCGTTGTAAAAATGTCTGTATTCGCTGGCTGTCCTTCGGTGCTTTTTCTCCATCCGCGCAACAGTGCAGCTGAAATGATGGCGCTAATGTTGGCCAGAGCTTCGCGAGCATTGAGCTTTTTGCCGGTGAACTAACGGTGCCGTCTTTGAGGCTTTTGAGCTGTGCGCTGAGAAATAGTCGTTTTCCTGCTCGTGTACAAGCCACATAGAGCAGTCGGGTATCTTCTAGTCGTTTCTTTCTTTTTCTTTCATCACAAATTAATGCCGTAAGCGCATTTTTTTGGGTGGACTTACTCGCTGAAATTGGGCTAAAAATAATATCGAGGTCGCCTTGTTTGTTGATGCGTTCATGCCAATAGAGAAGATCCGTGCTATCTGCTCGCGGAATACGGTCTAATGCGGGAATAAACACACTATCAAATTCTAAGCCTTTAGATTTGTGCATGGTTAGTAGTTGTACTGCATTTGTATCGGTATTGACTTGGGCGTAAAGTTTCTGAAGCGCTTTTATGAACAGTTGTTTGTCATCAATTTTCTTGGAGGTCGAGTGCTTTCGGACAAGAGTTAAAAAGGTTTCTATATCTTGCGCTTCACTGTGATTTTTTAGGGAGTTAGGGCCGCCGAGCTGTAACCAACACGCCTCGATTAGTTCGGCTATATTGCGACGCTGAAGGTGTTCAACGGCCTTGTTTATGGTGGTGAATAGGCGAAAAATGCCGTGTTTTCCCGTTTCACTAATGTGAGTATTTTCATTTGCTGAGCAAATTCTCTGCCATATACTAGGTTTAGATGCGAGTGAGCTTTCCTGGGTATTGAATAGCGCAAACAAATCAAAATTATCGAGCGCACACCATGGGCACCGGAGCAAGGTGAGCCAGGATGTTTCATCGGACAAATCCTCGAGTACCCACAGTAGGGCAAGCATATCCTGGATATACTGTCGAGATTCGAGCAGGTCAATGTCAACAGCCGAATAGGGAATTTTGTAGTGCTGCAAGGCCTTAAGTATTTCGCGAAGGTGTGAACGACTACGAACAAGTATTGCGATACTGTCTTGAGGGTGAGACTCTAGGAGTTGGGTTATCCGAATCGCAATATCCTTGGCTTCGATTTCTCGGTTTGAGAAATCGACATAACCTTGGCATTCAACAAAACTTGATGTATTTTTCTGTAAAGAGGTTGCAGCTTCCGGTTCAAAAGGGTTGGATGGTGTATAACTGACAGCTCCCATGGTGATGTTATCTTTTTTGGGAAACGCACTGGCAAAATGGCAGTTCACCCAAGAAACGATAGTACTGGTTGAGCGAAAGTTCACACTCAAATCGATACTGTTACAGTGCTTGTCTTCAAGTCCGTTTTCACGGACATCTAAAAAGATACCAACATTGGCATTTCGAAAGCTGTAACAGGATTGCATACCATCGCCTACCATAAACAAGCTTTTCGAAGCATCTTGCGCCCACTCCCTTGTGAGCAGCTTCAGTAGGTCCAGCTGAGCATGAGATGTGTCTTGAAATTCATCAACCAAAATATGCTTCAGCTGGTAATCCAGTTTTAGTGCAAGATCACTAACGTTGTTAAAATGCCCTAGAGCCTCTCTGGCTCGCTCTGCGATTTCTATAAAATCAACGCAACCATTTTCTTGAAAAATTAACTTTAAGTGGGCTGTCAATAATGGTAGTAAATCCATTAGTGAGGTTAGGGCAAGCCACTGAGCCTCAGAATAGTGCAGCTGAGGAAAGTCTCTGATGGTGACTAAATTTTCCTTTAATCCATCAATGCCTTTTAGCTCGCTGCATAAGTTTAGAAATTGTTGCTTTTTATCACTAAAATAGATCTTTTCTTGTTTTGACTTTCGAGAAGGGAAACCATGGTTTTTGGTGGGTTTTTTTAAAAACTCACCGGTTTTAGTGAGAACAGCGTGTGTTAAGGGCCTCCAAAATTCTGCGATAGCTTGCTCTGGGTTGTTGCTGCTGGGAATGCCGGTTATGCCTTTAAGGCCAGCAACCGGAGAATCAATGCTCTCCTCCTTGAGATTAGTTGCGGCAAAATCTAACAGTTCACACAGCTCACCTTCGTAAACGGCGAGGGCGGCCTCCAGCTCAGACAAAATATCACCGGCCCAGTTGAGAAGGTTGCGCTCGAGGGTGCTTCGAAGGTCGCCCGTTAGAGCGGCGTTCTCGGTGTTTGGTGTTACTGTGGTGCCTAGCTTACTTTGGTATATGAGAGGCAGCCACTGGTCTCGAGTATGCAGCAGGGAGATCATAAGGCTTACCATACGATTGAGGTCGCCACCCAAGTGCTGAAAAAGTTCCTGTAAGGGCTGAGGCCAGCCGTGTTGATCACTATAATCTAACAAGGATTTAGCTGCACTTTCAAAGGCGGTGCTGGCGTCTTCGACAATAGATGGGCTGCCGCCAATAGTACTCATGAGTGGCATTTGTTGGGTAATACTGCGACAGAAACTATCGATAGTGATTACTTTTAGACGATAAGGCATTTTTTCTAGCTGCCAATGCCTTCGAACATTATTGTCTGCTGCGGATTTAGCGTGGTTTAATAAATTTCGAGAGTAGTCATTTGTGAGCAAATCGATATCGGCCTGTGTCATTGTTGCTGCAGTCGTGAGGGCACCTAGAATCCTCTCTCGCATTTCTTGCGCGGCTTTACGTGTAAACGTAATACACAGTATTTCTTCTGGAAATTCACACCGACCCAGTAAGCTGAGTACTCTTAAACTTAGCAGTCCGGTCTTTCCAGAGCCTGCGGGCGCGGAAACTGCAAAGGACTGGTTGGTGTCCAGCGCTTGCTCGCGGACTCTTGCGTCAAGAGGTGTGCATGGCGATAGATTTTGATTCTGTTGGTCTTTGTTAAAGGTCTGTGTGGGCTTAGTCATTTGCGGTTTCGTCCCCAACAGAATTTTCCGTATTGATGCGTGCGGCGGCATCTAAGTGGCTATAAAATCGCGCAATAGCGGGATTGCGAACTGTTCCAGCAGCATAACCACTGCACATTTCATTGTGCATGCTTACAATATTATCTTGCCACCATTGGAGGATATCGGGCCAGCTTGTTGGTGTTTTATAACGGGTGAGTTCCTGAGGCAAATAAATGCCGTCAATTCGTGAGGTTAGTTCACCGATACCGGTCATAGCGCACGACTTAAGATGGAGGTTGAAAAAGCCGACAGCCGCGATTGTCTGATTGTCTGAACTGAGATGGAAACCCGCATTCTCAACGCCAGCAAGTGCGTATAAGGGAAGTTGGGGGGACAGTAGTGGCGAGCCCAGTAGGCTACCGATTTTATGGTCGCCGGTTTTGTAATCGATTATCACTAGGCCGTCTTTTGTGTAGTCAATGCGATCAATACGCAGCTGATAGCTATTAAGCTGAAGGGGGAATTGATGTGTACTTTCTATCGAAGCAACGTAAAAAGGCGGGCGACTCTTGTCGACGCTAATGCTCGCTTGAATGAGTTGGCAGAACTGTCCCAAATAGAGTGTTTTAGCATCACTAGAGAGCTGAATATTGAGGCGTGAAAAGTGTTTGTTCGCTATGTGTAAAACTTCATTTTCAATCAGCGTGGACACGTCGTGTTCTGCCATAGCGTGTAACTGTTCAGAGCTGCATAGTTTTTTCCAGATTGCGGCAAGAACATCGTGAATAATATTACCTTTGACGAATGCGGGTAGCCCATAAATGGGTTGCTGGTCGGATAAAACATTGAGCTGGTAGCGAACAAAGGCATAGAACGGGTTTGCTGTATGCAGCTCTAGGTGAGCGGCCCCGCCTTTGATAGCGGTGCCCGGTGGAATCGGAGGCCCATAGGTTGCATCGACAGCGGTTAGTTGCTGGCCGCCAAGCTGCATTTTAATGTGGCTATCAATCGCATTGATTGGTGATAACAGGGGCTCTAGCGTACCCGAGGGGGGAGTGACGGAGGTTGTTGTGTCATCCTCTTTGACAGGGTTCGATATGAGGGGGCTAGGTTCGTTCGCTTGATCATCACTAAACGCACTGTAGGAGACTGTAATGTCTGAAGTGGTGGCGAGATAACTCTGCAACAAGCTGTTCGCGTAGTCTAATTCTCTTTCCGGTGTAGCTCTGGGCATTGCTTGTTGTTTTTGTAGTTGTAAGGGCAGTAACGGATTGGGTTGCGGGGGCGTTGGAAAGTTGATCGAAGTCATAGCCATCATCCAGCAGTGGCTAAAGGGCATTCCAGAGCCTTCCATAATGCCTAGTATCTGAATGGGGCGCTTTGGCGTTTGGACATGAAACGGTGTTTTTTCCGTTAACAGGCGCATGACCGTCAAAGCGTCGTTTAGCGCGAGAGGGGTATCTGGCGTTGATGTTCGCTGTTGATGGTTGGGTTCAAAGAGGTCAGCGGTTTGACCTGCAGTACTCCCATACGAAACGACGCTGGAATATTGGCTTAGGCTGTTCAGTAATTCTTTAAATATCTGTACAGCTTGAAACTCTCGGCTAGTTAAAACGCGCGGACCGGGCCAGCCAATCGTGTTTAATAATTGCAGTATGCTTTGTTGCCATTGACTTAAGGTTTGCCGCTTTCTGAGTTGACGCAATTGTTGACGAAACTGGGTAAGAAAATGGCCGTCATTGTCGGGTGGAATATTTTCCCCCGCTGCACGGATATCGGCGTTGGCAAGCGTTGGTGGCTCTGAAGGTTGCGGCGGGTTTGTGAGTGATGATTTGTCGGTTTGTTCAGAGCATTTATATAGGAAGTCTACGTAGTGACTTAAGCTACAATTAAAATTGAGTTGTTGCTTCAACCAGCGAGAAGTGCGGAGACGATGTTCATTCGTACCCTTACCCCAAAACGCACAAGAATTAAGCTTTAATAGCTCTTCTCTTGGCGCGCTGCTCTTATCAAATTTGAAGAAGTTTAACACTGCTGCAACTACGGGTTCTTCTATGAGGTTTTGGCTGACCGATATGTCGAATGGCACTTCAGCTACGCCTCGTTCTGGGTGCCCGAGGTAGTGGGGGTCAAACACACGAGTAAAGCGGTCGACTACTAGCGCATGATTGGCAGATAAATTGGGGACAATAATGCCAATATTCAATGAGCTAAAATCACCACCGGCTTTCTGGGTGTTATCTAAAATTTGTTTGGACCAAAAGGCGGCGGCGTCAATTTCCTCGATTTCTGAGGAGTACTGTTTTAACTTGCGCGGGAGACCTTGCCTTTTGTTGCCGTCTATTGTTTTGCTTGCGGCCGGTAACCACAAGGGTGTGGTATCTAACTGCTCTACCACGCTTAACCACAAAGGGCTTAGCTCAGCAAAACCGTATAAACAAAGTTTGCCGGGCTTAGGTACAATACCACTCGCAATGGCTGGGCCTAGTAAGGCGATCGCCTGGCTTTTTGTTATCCAGTGGTTATTTTCCAAGGTCTGATAGTATTTTGCCAAGCAAATGCGCAGCAAAGTACTTTCTTTGCTGTCATAACCATCTAGGCTGCTACTGTTTAGCTTCCAATGAGCAAGTAAATTTACCGCTTTCGCTGCACTGTCGATAAGGTGGGTCAAATTAATGTACTCGCCTAGATCGATCTCGTGCTTCTCCCACTCATCACTGTCGCCGTGCGCATTGATTAGCTGCCGCCACAATACGAGCTCTTCTGTGTCGGATAACAGTCGTTTGTCACAGCCATCCACACACTGATCTTGCAGGTCTTGCCAACAATGTAGCAACCATGCTTGCAAACTGACTATTTGTGGAGAGGGGCGAACCTCGCCATCAACTAAAGCCACAGTTTTAGATGTTAGGTAGCGCTGTAACCTTTCGTTTGCGGTTAATACCAGTGTATTTGCATCCAAAAGCGGTGAAAAAGTAACGTTATGAGTTGGCATAGAGGCCTGAGTTTTTAGTTTGACTGAGAAATAATCGGTTTTTGTACAAGTAATACGCTTGAATTAGTTATAAAAACTATAGGTTTATTACTAACTAGGTTTTCGCCATTTTAGGCTATATTCGCCAAAGAAAAACGATTGATTTATTTCATTTGTGTGACTACAGGCCCTCTCGCGTAAGCAAAGACTAACGCGTTATGCACACCCGCAAATTTCACAGTAGAAAATCGCGCCAATTTGGCCGTAATGCGTACTAAGAAAAATTTATACGCTATATAAATGATCTAAGCTATTGATATCTAAGGATATTTATCAATAGTGTAAAAATTAACCAGTTTGATAGAGTGCAAGCATTATCGCGGTTTTAGTGGTGTTCCCCAAGGGCTATCCACTAAGTTATCCACAGGAATTGTGGACAAAGTGCACTGAATGCTTGGCATCTATTATCTTTTTATTGTCATAATTGTTAATCGTGCCATTAGAATATTATTTTCTAGTAAAGCAAGTTATTTGAATAATTTGTACTGATGCTATTCGGTTGAGCTAGGAAACGACCGATCAACGTTATTGAAAGTTGCCTGTTGTAGCGACTTTTTCAGAGAATCTATCAACGTTTATGGCCTTTTTGTTTGCTGTGAACGGGTAATAGTACCTTATTCACCCAATTCGTAACCCTCCATACAGACCTTGAAGGTGGTTTTTGAGGGGGCAATTCAATCTTGTTCGTATTCAGCAGTGCCTAACGTGAGTGAATACGCTCGAGGTGACTAGCTCATTGTAATGCTCATGGCTGTCGGCGTGGCGTCACGACCGTTATAATCCACTGTTTGGCTATAAGAACCTATTAAACTCCACGGCTAACAAATGACTCCAGAAAGATTTGAACGTATTACTAGCGTTCTTCAGCGACGCCAGCCCGACCTAACAGTGGTGTCGGACGAGGTACACAAAGGACGTAACTTGTCCGCTATTATTCGAACATGCGATGCAGTGGGTATCGATACCATCCACTGTGTCGTCCCCAAGGACGGGTTTCAGACATATGGGGGTACCGCTGCCAGCGCAGAGAAGTGGGTGGAAGTTGAGCATCATGCCGATATTTGTGATGTCCTCACCACACTAAAGGCCCAAGGGCACCAAGTGGTGGCTGCAAGTCTCGGCAAGCAGTCGGTGGACTTTAGGTGTTTAGATTTTACCTTACCTACGGCCTTGGTTATGGGCGCAGAGATCAAAGGCGTGAGCGAGGCGGCACTGGATCTAGTCGATCACCGTATCACCGTTCCTATGGTAGGGATGGTTGAGTCCTTTAATGTATCGGTGGCATGCGCCATTATTTTAATGGAAGCTCAACGTCAGCGCGAGCACGCGGGGTTATACAGTGCAGTACGATTGGATGCCGACGTTTATGATCATCGGTTTTTTAACTGGGCTCATCCAGTTTTAGCGAAATATTGTGACGACAATGGGTTGTCGTACCCCACATTAAGAGACGATGGCGAAGTGGAAGGCTTATCGAGTTGGTATAAGAAAACGCGTCATATTTTAAATCAAAAGAGCAACAAAGATTAGCTTTGGCGGGGCATAAAAAAGGCCCGGTGTTTCTGGGGGGAGAGCACCGGGCCAGGACCATTAGGAGTGAAACATTAAGGAAAAATCCTCAACGAGCTACGAGTAGCTCTACCGGTGACTCAAACACTTGGGGGGATGTGCGTCACCGGTATTACAAGTATCGATGATTATTCGTGTAATGCCACTTTTTGAGCGATTCATTTTTAAACTATTTCATAATAGAAAGCAATTCAGTTTGTTCTCAAGGCTATATGCTCAGCGGTTATTCTTGCTGTGCTTAGCAGCGATAGGCTTTTACAGGTTAGCGCGCATTTATTGAATATACGTAAAATGGCACGTAACAGCAGCTTTTGCCGCCTTGGTCAAAGCTAAAATAACGCATAATGACCGCAGCAAAAAAAAATGTTAGCTGGTCGTTATACTCTAAAAAGTGGGCGGCGAAAGTTTTCTATAAGAAATCAAAAAGATTGGCTACTGGGGGGATTGAATCATGCAACTGTTTATCGGTTGCGGTACGGGGATACCACGCAGCTATATTGTTCTGAAGGCGTCTTAGGTTGTCACGACTGGAATGGAAAGCGGCCGTAATGGGTTCATAAGTCATAGCGTGGTCTTCAACACTTAACTTTGATAACTCGTTTAATTCGCCGAATATCGTCGTCACTAAATCGAATACGCAATCCTTGCGATTAATTTTACTGGTGTCCCAATAAGCATTCGTTAACGCTTTTAATAAATCTTCGAGAGAATGAACTGCCTCGGCAATTGTTGCTCGACTCATACATGCTACCTCATCCATAGATAATACAAGTCAAGTATAGCTACACATTTACCGGGTGTTAGCTTTTTTCTATACGGGTCTCACTAAACCTTCTTGAGCGGTAGAAAGAATGAGCTTGCCTTCCTTTGTATATAAACTGCTGTAGGCAAAACCGCGTGCGCCTCCCGCCCAAGGGCTGTAGGTCCGACACAAAAGCCAGTCGTCTGCGCGAAACTCACTACTGTGGAACCACATTGCATGATCAATGCTGGCTGCGAAAATACTAGGCGAGAAAATAGAAACCCCATGGGGAAGCAATGTTGTCGCCAGCAGCCCTAGGTCGGATGCAAACGCCAGAGTACAGTAATGTACGATAGACTCGTTAGAAAGTGATTCATTAGCTTTAATCCAAAACAAGGCTTCTGGAGGTCTAGAGTTCGTATTGCTAAAAAGGTCAGCATCTACGGGTAATAAGCTAAAGGGGTTAAATGTTGTTTGGCGGCCATCTGGTGCCGGAATGTGCTCGTCGTGAATGAGTGGGCCGCGTGCGGCGAGGATTTCTTCGGGCATGGGGACTCCCGACGGGAAGGGTGCTTGATGATGGTAGCCTTCTTCTGGGTAGTGGAAGGACGCGGACATGTTAAAAATAGGGCGTCCGTATTGCCTAGCGACGACTCTCCTGCTTGTTATGGAGCGTCCATCCCGTACTTTTTCCACATCATAAATTACTGGAATATCACTTTTTCCTGCTCGTAAAAAATAGGCGTGTAGTGAGTGGGGTAGCGCGCTCTCTTCAGGCTTATCTTGAGTGCGGTAACAGCATAGAAGTGCTTGGCTGAGCACCTGCCCGCCAAAAATAATGCCCTTAAAATTCTCTTGATGATGGCGGTTTCGAAACAAATTTGTATCGAGCTGTTCAAGGTCGAGAATGTTATTTAGCTCTGCCTGCATGTTTTACCTCAATCTATTTGTGGGGCGGCCGATACATAAGATAACGGGTAGTGCTGTTTTCCTAGGGGTTCTCTTATGGGGCGAGTTGTTAAGCTGTTTTTGCGGGAAATTCCGCTAGGCATACTGTGTTCGGTAGTGCGATTATCCTGTCGAGGAATACTGTTTTTTCTGCTTGTTTTGGGCGGCTGCACATCGCAGTATGTTGCACACGGCTATCATCAAACTAAGCAAGTATTGAAGCTCGAAAACCGGCATCAAGTCCAACGTTCCTCCGGGTGGCGTCTGTCCACTACAACGTCTATTTTCTTGGCTAAACCAGCCTTTCCTGTTGCGAGCAGCAGTGAAAGAAATGATTATTTACGAGCGCGTTTTACACTGCTTCAAGCTTTAGAGAAAGAATTATTGGTTGCTTACCCCAAAACCGTAACGTCGATGCATGATTTAACGCTAGATCAAGCACTGGTTGTCGCCCAGCAGCACCAAGCCCGCATCCTGGTTTACCCACGAATGCTGGCGTATACAGACCAACCAGAAGGCGTCTCCAGCTCCTCCTTAACGGTGGATCAAACCCTGTTTCAAGTGCTGCTTGTGGACGTTTACTCGCGCGAGTTACTCGATACTGGTGTTGTGAGTAGCTCGGGACGTCTGTTTGCTTCTTCTGCCTTTGCCAATGAAATGTTCACGGGAGCAGCACAAGCCTATGTAAACGTTTTGAGTGGCGCAAAATACTAGGGCTAGGCACACTGGTGTCTTACATGTTGGGATAATTCGGGCCGCCGCCACCTTCGGGTGTTACCCAATTAATATTTTGAGCGGGGTCTTTAATATCACAGGTTTTACAGTGCACACAGTTTTGTGCGTTAATCTGGAAATGCGGGCTTCCGTTTAGCGTGACGATTTCATATACCCCGGCCGGGCAGTAGCGCTGAGCTGGCTCATTATACCGCGTTAAATTCTCGGTTACGGGTATCAAAGGGTCACTTAATTGTAGGTGGCAAGGTTGGTCTTCTTCGTGATTGGTGTTGGACAAATACACGGAAGAAAGCTTGTCGAAGCTTAGCTGGCCATCCGGCTTCGGGTACTGTATTGGTGAGCTATTCTCCGCAAGGGTCAGTTTGGTGTGGTCGGCAGTGGGGTCCTGTAGGGTCCAAGGAAGCTTGCCATTAAAGAGGTTGATATCAATAAAAGCATAGGCTGAACCCCAAATATTTCCCCATTTGTGCTGTGCGGGTCCAAAATTGCGTTGTAAGTGTAACTCTTTAAATGCCCAGCTCTCCCTGAACAGTGAATTAAAGCTTTCAGGTTCTCTGGCCGACTCAACTTGGGATAGGGCGCTAACGATAGCTTCAGCTGCAACCATGCCACTCTTCATGGCGGTGTGAGTGCCTTTAATTTTGGCGAAATTCAGCGTT
>Ga0065722_104358_pt1 | contig 23300 bp, 21 predicted proteins | sample BansetMetagenome_FD_59109 | JGI IMG/M metagenome (GOLD analysis project Ga0065722, IMG submission 59109) | Bankia setacea gill microbial communities from Puget Sound, Washington, USA - Caecum Enriched | ecosystem: Host-associated > Mollusca > Digestive system > Ceca | place: United States... | reverse complement strand
CGATGACAACACCTCGGTTAGCGAGCCCGATCAAAGTTTTTATGGAGTTTGGGATAAAAACGAATCTGCCTTTAGTGGACTACCGGTTGTTAGTGGCGATCTACTCTTACAGGAAATTCAACATGAATTTACCGCATCTTTAGATTCTAGCACTTACAACATTCGTATCACATCAGACAATGTTATTGATTGGGATACGCATGAAGGTTGGCGAATGGATTTGATTAATCGGCACGCGACCGTTGTGGACAATGCTGGAGAAAGGCAGGTTTCAGAAGCAATTTTACGTAATAGACGAATTATTTTTCCTACTAATCTCCCCAGTGCAACCCCCTGTACTCCTGGTGGTACCAGTTGGCTCATGGAGCTTGACGCCAGTGACGGTAGTCGTTTGGAAGAAACCCCCTTTGATTTGAATGGTGATGGATTGTTCAGTGAATTGGACCACATATATCACGTAAATGGTATCCCAGATGTTCCGTCGTCTGGAGTGCAATCTAAAGAGGGAATAATTAGCACACCTGGAATATTGCGTGATACTAATAGAGAGGTAAAGTATCTTAGTGGTTCTACCGGAGCAATTTCCAATTTCGGTGAGAGCACAGGAGCTAAGAATATTGGCCGTCAATCTTGGCGTGAACTGGAGTAAGAATATGTATATTCTAAAGCCTTTGGTTGTGGCTTCGATGTTGTTATGGGCTTCTTTTTCGATAGCACAGAACGAATTCTCTGGGGTTATCAATTCTGTTCAAACAGAAGGAGAGACTATTGTCATTAGTGATTTAGAATACAAGGTTGGCCGAGAGCTTGTTGTTTTTGTTAACGGGCGAAAAATTAATTTTGATGACTTGGAGCCCGGGTTTAACGTTCGATACACTTTGGCGTTCAATCAGGTGGGTGGAAAGCGAGTAATCAGGGTAGACTTGATTGCTAGTGCAGAGTTGGAGAATAGGCTTTTAAATCATTAAAATTGACCATAAAAGTTGGGTGGCTAAAAAGGGAGTTTGAAACCTCACGTCACTGCTTTACCTAAGGGCTCTCTCATGTAGTTGAAGCCTCTTTTTTGATGAGGGTGTTTGCCTTAGCGCATGTGGCAGAGTTGGTGTTTTTGAGGATGCGTTCACCTATTTAGGTTCCAGTATTTACAGATATTTCTATAAACGACACAAACGGTGGCGTATTTTTGAAAACCGCTATTGTAGCTGCTTGCTTGGCTTAATTACGGGGGAATGAATGTTGATTTTGGGTACATACAAAAATCTATCCCATATTTCGTTGTATTCTGCTAGGCCAACGTCAATATTGTTACACGTTTAGTGTTTTAGCTTTCAGAGGAAGTGAAAAATGAAATTTGAATCTGGTTTTAGCCTAATTGAAATAATGATTGCGTTAGTGATTATAGGTATTTTGGCTGGGATCGCGATACCTTCATACCAGAGCAGTGTATTGCGCGGCAATCGCTCAGAAGGTATGCAAACGTTGTTAGAAGTTGCTCAAAATCAGGAAGTACTATTTTCGCAAACCAATGCATATTCTACCAATGCACTACCATTTGCACCAACGGCTGCTACCCTAGCCAGCGAGAAAGGTTATTATCTGGTGTCGGTGGCGAATGGTAGTTGCGGTAGCGATGCCTGTTTCATCGCTACCGCAACAGCTCAAGGACATCAGGCGAAGGATACTGACTGTTTAACCTTGACAATTGACAATTTGGGTAACCGAAGTTCAACCCCACTGGGGAATACTTGCTGGTAACTAAATGGCAATCAGGCCCGGTATTGGTTTTAATTACTATTGCCCTTAAGCTTTATAAGCGGGAAAATAATGGGTCTCGAAAAGTCGTAATGCTGGTTGCATGTTAACCCTCAAGCCAGTTGGCACCTATCATTTTTGCTTGCAGAAATGATAGTTAGGTTACCAGCTCTTTCGCATGGGCGGCGTTTATTTCTGTAATACTTGGTTATCTCATTCAGTACTCTCTTTATCTTCCAGTCATTAGTGACTAAAATGCTTAGCTTTAATGCCGCCAACATGAGTGTATCCATTGTGGCGTGGTGATGTGCTGGCTGCTGACTCTAGTTAACGTGGAGGTAGCACATTCATCATTAGTCTGTTCCGTGGGCGGTGGACACTTCGCGTTATCTGCATAATGGTGTGTGGATTAGAAACGCATTTTATGAGAATAACTGATGAGAAAAGTAGAAATAGCGTTAGACATACAGGCTGACTTAGGGGAATGTCCGCGCTGGGATGAGAAGCAGGGCTTATTGTATTGGGTGGATATCAATGCATTTCAGTTGCATCGTTTTGACCCCATCACTGGTGTCAATGATTTTATCCAGTTCGAGGAGGAGATCGCTTGCTTTAGTTTGCGCAGTAATGGGAAGGGTTTTGTTGCCGGCATGCGCTCGGGTTTTTACTTTATCGATGGCTGGGCGCCTGAACGTCGTTTAATTGTCGACCCCGAGACATCTTTAGATAAAAATCGCTTTAACGACGGACGGTGTGATGCCCTAGGACGCTTTATCGCGGGCTCTGTGTACCCTCCAAAAGACCATGATGGCGCAAATCTTTGGTCTTTAGATTCCAGCCTACAAGCGAAAAAACTTGTGGAGGGTTTGCTTACCTCTAATGGTGCTGGCTTTAGCCCGGATAATAAAACATTCTATTACTCCGATACGCCAAAACATGTCATTTATCGTTATGATTATAATTTGCAAAGTGGTGAAATAACCAACGGCCGCATTTTTCATCAATTTGAGTTTGGCAATGGCCGTCCTGATGGCGCTGCGGTCGATTCGGAAGGTTATTATTGGACTGCGCTTTACGAAGGCAGTCGTATTGCTCGTTTAAGCCCAGCTGGAGAGGTGGTTGAAGAAATTGCGTTGCCAGTTATGTGCCCTACAATGGTGGCGTTTGGAGACGATGATTTGAAAACGCTGTATATTACCACGGTAGGGAACCGGCCTGCGGAAGAGCTGCAAAAGTTTCCTCACTCTGGAGCCGTTTTTAAAGTGCGAGTTGATGTTCCTGGGTTAATTGAACACCGATTTTGTTTGTAATCGCGTTGTTTCTGAGACGGAAAAGTTCAATTTTTTATTGGTTGTCAGAAGCGCGTTTAGTTTGATTGTCTATAAACGTGCGGTACTTTTTAGGTGAATTCACCAGCTCCTTTTATGATGCGCTCTGCCAATAGCCCGTTTGCTGAGCGCATCAGTCTATATTTCATCCACACTCCGGTTTTGATCGCTATATTTCGGTGTTTCTGATGCATGACCCTATAATTATTGTGCTCGATTGCTTAACCAAACAAAACCATAGGGAGGCAAAACCAATTGTTGATGAAGGTCACTATATTCGTCACCTGTTACGAGGTCGGTCCAAGCGTCTAAACTGATGAGGTTTATTGATGACAATGGAATTGAGACCTCTTCATCACAAATGTTGTGAATGCAAAATATACTTTGATCGCGTTTGGGGCTTTGTCTCCAAAAGCCGAACAATTGATTGCCAAGGTGCAATGTAAATTGAACGGCGTTGGGGTGGAAGGCGGGTTGTTTAATTCGCGCGCTTATCAATTCTTTCATGCGCATGAATACCCGAGAATGATGGCTGTAGCCATCGTCTAGCTTTTCAGAAATATTGTCATAATCCCACTTGTAGCGATTGATAGTCCGATTGTGATTGGTGAGGTCAACACCCTCATTGTAATTGTTTGTCGCCAGTAAACTGTGTATATAAATGGCGGGAATTCCCTCTAGAGATAGCATAATGGCGTGAGCACAGATAAAACGCTCTACCTGCCATTTGTCTGGGCCCTTTACGGTGCCTTGCATGGCGTCGAAGAGGGTAATATTCATTTCGTAGGGTTTGCTGCGCCCTCCCTCTGTTGCTCGCCAAGATATTCGACCACCGAAGTTTTGCATGGCATTAACCATAGACTCTAACTCGCTTTCTGTTAGCAGCCCTTCTACGGGACGCAATCCCACACCGTCGTGGGAGGCAATAAAATTTAAATAGAACGTTCCAGTTTGGGCCGGAGGCATGCTCATTTGCCATTGCTTCAGATGGCTGCTGTCACCTGTTACCATGGCATAAATTAGCAATGGCGGTAGGGAAAAATTGTAGACGGCGTGCGCCTCGTTCGCGTTTCCAAAGTAGGATAAATTTTCGTGATTGGGTACGTTGGTTTCGGTAATAATAATGGCGTTGGGTGAGTGATGTTCAATCAAGGTGCGAAACAATCGCACAAATTCATGGGTTTTGGGGTGATTAATGCATGGGGTACCAAGTTCCTTCCATAGAAACGCCACGGCATCCAAACGAAATGTTCGCACGCCTCGATCCAAATAGAGTTTAATGATTTTTACCATCTCACAAAGCACGTCGGGATTGGCAAAATTTAAATCTACTTGGTCGTGGCTGAAGGTGCACCACACACTTCGTTTCCCGTCTAGACTTTCTACCTCTCTCAAAAGTGGTGAAGTACGCGGGCGAACTACGTCGCTTAGATCGGTTTCCGGTTCCGCTTCAATAAAGTAATCAAGCCCCGGAGTTTTACGTTGTTTGAAGTTGTCAAACCAGCGGCTGCGGCTAGAGCAGTGATTAACGACTAGGTCGGCCATAAGATTATAGTGCTTGGCAATTATTTCAATATGGGACCAGTCACCAAGGGCATCATTTACCTGGGTGTAATCGATCACGGAGAAGCCATCATCAGAGCTGTAGGGAAAAAAAGGTAATATATGTACGCCATTGATGATGCCGCGCAGCCGTTCATCCATAAAGCGGTACAGAGTTTGTAGTGGTTCCTCCCCGTCGTTCAGAACTGAATCTCCGTAGGCAATCATGAATATATCGCCTTGATTCCAAGTGTTTTCATGATTCCCCGGCTTCAGGCAATTTTCATTGAGCTCCATAAGCTGGATGAGTTTCTTGGCCAGCTGCACGGGGTCGTCATCTGGGTATATGAACGACAGGTGACTTTCGACTAGGAAACGTAACTCTTTTTCTACTGAAATGTTCATGCAATCTTGTCTCGGCTATTGACCATATTCATTCATGTCTTCTGCAACCGCTTGATTTATATCTTTTAGAACGGAGGGGACCGCGCTGATTACCCTGTTCCAGCAGGGCATAAAGGGTTTTTCCATGGGGTTGTCTAAAAAATTGTGACCAGCGGCTAATATGTTTTTCGCAAACATTTCAACGGCTTGTTCTTCTGAATGGATATCCAGTTTAAGGCCATTCATTCGTGCATCATTGTCGTAAGTTTCGATAAAATCCAAAGCGATTCGAAAATAGGTGGCCTTAATTGAGCGGAATGTTTCTGAGTTAAATACAACCCCATTGGTGGCTAGTTTTCGAAATAGCGCTTTGGAAATGTCTATGGACATTTTGGACAAACCGTGCGCGGCGTCTTCGGGTGAAAGTTCCTGATGCTTGTGGTCGTAATTGTCGGCTATGTCAGCCTGACATAAGCGGTTATTGGCAAAGTTTCTTTGTACCTCTGAAAGCACGCCAATTTCCAAGCCCCAGTCACTGGGAATGCGAATATCGCTGATAACGTCGGCTCGAAATGAAAACTCTCCCGCAAGCGGGTAGCGAAAGCTATCGATGTAATCAAGGTAGTCGTGGTGGCCCAAGGTTTTTTTCAATGCGCGAATTAGTGGTGTAACGAGCAGTCGGCTGACTCTGCCGTGAATTTTTCCGTTGGCAACCCGAGCGTAATATCCTTTACAAAATTCATAATTGAATGCAGGGTTTGCTACTGGATAGATGAGTCGTGCAAGCATGCTGCGGTCATAGGTTACGATGTCACAGTCGTGAAGCGCGATCGATTCAGCTCGTCCTCCAGAGAGGACATAGCCAAGGCAGTACCATACGTTTCTTCCCTTACCTGCCTCGAGTGGGGATAGGCCTTCGTCTTGAAGTCGTTTGTCTACAGCGCGAAGTCGTGGCCCGTCGTTCCACAGCACTTTGAAGTTCTGGTTTAGGGGTTTAAAAAAGTCTAGAGCGTGTCGGTATTGTTCTTCGCTAGCTTGGTCGAGGCCAATAACAATTTCGTCGAGATAGTCGACTTTGCTTAACTCATTAACAATGTTGGGCAGGGCCTCCCCTTGCAGCTCAGAGAACAGTGAGGGCAGAACTAAGCTCATAGGGCGGCTGCTTGAAAAGCTTCGCAACTCGTCCTCCATCGCTTCTAGAGGTCGCTGTTTAAGATTATGCAGGGTGGTAATTATGCCGTTCTGATAAAAGTCTGCCACGTGTTTCTCCTTGGATGTTTTTATTGAAGTATCTGCTTGATGGCCTGATTCCAACCAATTGGCCCTATACCGTCGGTGTAAATGGTTTTTCCGCGCGCCTGGAATTTCGGGTAATCGTGCGTGGGAGAGCGTACCACAACGGCAATATGGGCTATTTTGAGCATGTCGATATCGTTGGGGCTATCACCGAGTGCGATGATATGTAAGGGGGTTTGATTCAGGCTTTCTAGGTAATTTCTACAGTGCTCGATGGCGAAGCCTTTATCTGTTTGGCCCAGAATGTGAACGAAACGACCGCCGCGAATGATGCGTAAGTTTTGCGATTCTACGGAATTGACAAAGGCCGAATAATTGCGTTTGCTGTCCTGCCATACAAGGGGTTCGGAAAAGCGGCGTTTGAGCGCGAGTATGGCTCCTTGGGGCGAAAGCCCGGTTAACGCTATGACTCGCTCTGGGCTCATGTCGGTAAAACTTTCAAAACTCCAGCCATGTTGCCTTCGCAGGGCGTGAAGCTGGCTAACAATGGGGGTGCGCTCTTGACCTAGAGTCAATTGCCAATAGCCTTCTTGAGAGCAGGCTCTAGGAGGTGCAATGGGGTAATGCTGTTGCGGTAAAAACAGCGCCGAACCGTTTTCTACGATAAAGGGGGCAGACAGATTCATGGTGCGCTGCAGTTCTATCACCTCTTCAAACGTTTTACTGGTATTGATGATGACGGGAATTTGCTGGGCGGCCAAGTGTGCTAGAGCAGGAGTTGCTGCTTGCCACTCATAGCTATGGTGGTCCAATAGCGTACCGTCTAGATCAGTAGAAACGATATAGCGAGAGGCTGCTTTATAGGTCATGCGGTGTCCTTTTCGCGTAGTGCTGTTATTTCGTGTTGGCCGTTCAGCGGCAGTAGCCAGTCGGCTTTACCGGGAAGTGTTTGAAGGCCGTGCTCGGTTAAACGCTGATAGTGAGATATAAAGCGCTTTACTTGATTAGGGGAGAGTAGATGGCTAGTGGTGTCACTTACTGGAACAGGTGCGTTTTGTTCGAAGCCGCGCTGCTTTTCCATTAGCTTTTGCTCTTGGAGCAATCGCCATTCGTATACGCACTCAAAAGACGGTGCGCTGAGCACGGTGAGTGCATCCAAGGCTTGGAATAGCTCTTGGTAGCCTGTTGCGAGCTGGCGATTAACGTAGCGTCTCCAGGTGCCATTAGGGTCTTCGTCTTGCTCCAAGGCGTTGACCGGTGTGTTTAAGCGTTCATCTTTCTGAGGGGGCAAGCCTATGCACCATCCTTCGAGTATTACAATGTTTACTGGGCCGTGTATGGTGGGCCAGTGGGCCTCTTCAGCCCTGTCATCCAACGCTTTATCGAAACGTATAAGCTGCATGCTGTCGTTGGCTCTAAGCTGGCTTAGGTTCTGTAGTGCCTTAGTGGCGAGGCCTAAGTCGTGGGTGCCCGGTACGCCTCGGGTTATTAGGAGAGGATGTACGTCACTCGCGAGTCGTTCTCGTTCACATCGCTTTAAATAGAAATCATCAATGGACAGCACTGCTGAGCTAAGTTCGTGCTCTTGCTCGAAAATAATACGTAGAAATTCAGCGAGGGTGCTTTTGCCACTGCCTTGAGTTCCCTGTATGCCAAGAACAAAAGTTCTATTACCGAGTCCCCTTTTTGAGACTATTTTTTTTGCAAGGGGTCGATACCATTGGTCTATTGTGTGTGAAAAGTCGGCCGGTAAGCGATGTTGGCCAATTGCAGCCTCAAGGGCGTCTTGCTTCGCCTTGGTGCTGTTTTTGGTGGTGTGCGTCATTAGTGTGCCCTAGTTTTCACTATTATGGTGCGTTATTGCGAGTATTAATGCTGAATCGTGCCGAATTTCACCGGTATAGACTTCGATGTCAGCAATAAGTGCACCAGCTTTGACTGGATTGATGAAGAGAAGGGCCAGACCTTAGCGTGTTGCTTTTCGTAAACATAGGAATGTCGGAAAGTGCCGGCTTAGGAGAGCGAAAAATAGGTATGAGGAGGCTTTATGGCCTTGGTTATTCCAAGGCCAGTATGTTGTGTTGCGACGTTTTAATTGCAGGGAGGCAGGTTGGTTGTGAACACTGGTGGTTAACTGAGGCTTCGTTACGCAAGTAGCTGTTTGACAAGCTTGCTAACTTGGGCCATATCTGCCCTGCCTTGCATTTGAGGCTTAACAATCGCCATTACCTTGCCCATGTCGCGCATACTTTCCGCGGCACTCTCAGCAATGGCTGATTTCAGCATGTCGTTAATTTCAGCTTCAGTAAGGGCGGCAGGAAGAAATTCCTGTATGACACCAATTTCAAACATTTCGGCGTCCGCTAGCTCCTGACGTCCAGCGTCTTCAAATTGGCTTACGGAGTCTCGACGCTGCTTCAATTGTTTGTCCAGAACGGCTATCACACGCTCGTCATCTAGCTCAATACGCTCGTCAACTTCAATGCGCTTAAACTCAGACATCATAATACGCAAAACCCCAAGGCGAGCTTTGTCCTTGGCGCGCATGGCGTCTTTCACGGCTTGCGATAGACTATCTTTTATGGGGCTGCTCACATGACTACTCCAAAAGTTCCAGATATTCTAGAGACGGAGATTGAAGGGCTCTCGCCCAGCTAGTAAGCGTCTACTTGTTAGTAGAGGCGCTGGAACTTACGGTTTTCGCGCTGAACCTTTTTGGCGTGACGCTTAACAGCGGCAGCAGCTTTGCGCTTACGTACAGATGTTGGCTTCTCGTAGAACTCACGGCGGCGAACTTCTGCTAGTACACCAGCTTTTTCGCATGAGCGCTTGAAGCGACGCAGGGCAAAATCAAAGGGTTCGTTTTCTTTCAGTTTTACTGAAGGCATATAAGTACCTGTTGTCGTTTGTATTCTCGCTTGGCGTTGCCTCTGCTTTGAGCAGGAAATAACTAGCCAAACGGTCCGTTATTCAGGGTGCGAAATTCTATACAGATCTTTCGGGGGCTGCAAGGCCTTTGTCTGAGATTTGTTCGTGGATTTCGTGCAATAAGCGGTTCACGATTTCACCAAGCACATTTTGTCAAATTCACCGGCTGCAAAATGGGTGATGTTGTTGAGTGTTACTTCCGCAATGGCTTGTAGTGCTTCATGGGTGAAAAAAGCCTGATGGCCGGTGATAACAACATTTTTGAAGGTGGTTAGGCGCGCGAAAATGTCATCTTGCAGCACTTGATTGGAGTAATCCTCAAAAAAGAGGTTTGCCTCCTCTTCGTATACATCCAAACCGAGATAACCAATTTTGCCGCTCTTCAGGGCTGTGATTATCGCGGGGGTGTCGATTAGACCTCCTCGGCTGGTGTTTATAAGCATAACGCCGGGTTTCATCTGGCTAATCGTATTGCTATTAATAATGTGGTAGGTCGATCGCAGCAAGGGGCAGTGAAGAGAAATGATATCGGATTCGGACCAGACTTGCTCCAGAGAAACGAGCTCTACGCCAGTTTCAATGAGGGCGTCAGAGGGTATTGGGTCGAAACATAGTACTCTGCAGCCAAAGCCTTTCATTATGCGAATGAGGGTTTGCCCTATTCGGCCTCCGCCAACGATTGAAACGGTTTTTCCGTTGAGGTCGAAGCCCATTAGGCCGCTTAGAGAGTAGTCGTTTTCACGAATACGGGAAAAGGCTCGATGAATATTGCGATTCAAGTCGAGAATGAGTGCTGCTGCATGCTCGGCAACGGCGTTGGGAGAGTACTCCGGCACTCGGGCGACGGGCAGATTGTGTTTTTCGCAGGCATCTAAATCAACATTGTTGAAGCCGGCGCAACGCATCGCAACCAGTTGTACCCCGTTGTCCTTGAGCTGAGCTGCAACGGCGTTATCTATTATGTCATTTACAAAGCAGCACACCACATCGTAGCCCTTAGTGAGGATTGCTGTTTGCGCGTTAAGTTGGGGGTCGAAAAAGGTGAATTCTAATTCGATCCCTTCATTGGCATTCTTAAGGTGTTCTAGGTCATAAGGCTTGGAGCTGAATACGGCGACTTTCATCGATTTACCTCTAGTTTTACTATGCCTCAAGCACGTGGCGGGCAAGTATACAGTAATTGTTTGACCTTGCTCTTATTGAGTTGACGGAATAGCTCTAAGGTCGAGGATAGTTTAGGCTATGCGGCTTCCGCTATCAGGCGCTGTCACGCACCGTAAACCTCACTGAGACCCGAGTTTCCATGGCACAGTTGTTTTTCGCTTATTTTCCGATTGTTTTACTGATTTATTTGATGACTCGTAAGAATAGCATGCCCTCTTTTAAGGCTTTGCCTCTATGCGCATTGGTGTTATACGTGATTATGCTGGTGGTATTCGGGCGCGACCCTAATGTGGTACACGCTGCGGTCCTCGATGGTTTGCTGGTTGCGTGGACACCCATCCTTATTATTGCCGGGGCAATTTTTTTGTTTAAAACCATGGAGGCGACGGGTGCCTTAAGCGTTATTCGTGTGTGGTTGAATGGTATTTCGGACAATAAAATTGCGCAGTTAATGATCGTGGGGTGGGCTTTTCAATTTCTGATTGAAGGGGCGAGCGGTTTTGGAACACCAGCGGCATTAGCGGGACCGGTGCTCGTTGGCTTAGGCTTTCCGGCGGTGCGGGTTGCCATTTTTTGTCTCATCCTCAACAGTGTTCCGGTCTCTTTTGGCGCCGTGGGCACGCCTACTTGGTTTGGTTTGTCCGCCGTGACATTAAGTGCGCAAGAGTTAGCCGCTATAGGCGTGAAGTCCGCGTGGATAAACGCTATAGCGGCCACATTTGTGGTTGTGGTAGCACTAAGTTTCATTGTTAAACGCAAGGCTATTACACAAAATGCTGTTTTCATCCTGCTGAGCATCTTAGCCTGTGCTTTACCCTATGTGGTGATTGCACACGTGAGCTATGAATTTCCAGCGTTGCTGGGAGGTGGCATAGGTTTGGTGGTGACAATTCTGTTGGCAAAGTTCGGCCTAGGGCTTTCGACGCAGCCGGTAGACTTACAGGAGCAAGGGGGTGTGCTTGAAGAGAGTGTGCAAGGGCGGGCTCGCTCCGGCCAGGTGAGTACCGCCGAGTTAGTGAAGGCGACATTTCCCCTCTGGGGAACGGTCGTGTTGCTAATCATTACCCGCGTACCACAGTTGGGCATTAAACCGTTGTTGCTACTTCAAGAGCCCGCGCTGAGTATAGGGCTTGGCAGCTTAGGTGACCTTTCCGTTAGCGCTGCCTTGGTGGTCACCTTGAGTAATATTTTTAATACCAGCGAGGTGTGGAGTCATAGCTTCCTTTATGTTCCCTCCTTATTGCCTTTTGGTTTGATTGCGGTTGTGACGATAGGGCTCTATCAGCAGGGCCGTGTCGGTGACGTTTTTGCTGAGACGGTCGACCAAATGCGTAAGCCGGTGCTTGCCTTATTGGGGGCTTTAGTTTTTGTTAACTTGGTGATGCTAGGAGGTGAGCGGTCTGCGGTTGCACTAATAGGAGCTAACTTGGCTGATCTTACCGGTTCATATTGGCAGTTTTTTGCGGCTTTTCTCGGTGCGTTAGGTTCCTTCTTTTCAGGTTCAGCGACTATTTCAAACTTAACGTTTGCCGGTATTCAAGATTCTATTGCATTGGAGTTGGGCCTAAATCGCACCACAATTTTAGCGCTTCAGTCAGCAGGTGGGGCTATGGGGAACATGGTGTGCATTAACAATATCGTTGCTGTTGCATCTGTTTTAGCTCTTGGGGATAAAGAAGGTTATATTCTTAAGCGAACGGTTATTGCCATGCTTATTTATGGCGTTGTGGCCGGCGTTGTTGGTGTAGTGATTTTTGCATAATTGAACGAAGAAAATGGGTGAGTAAGGTTATTGCTATGCGAGTATTAGGGTTAGAAACGTCCTGTGATGAAACTGGCGTCGCCGTTTATGATAGTGAGCAAGGTCTTTTAGGGCACGAACTGTATAGTCAAATTGAGATTCATGCCGAATACGGGGGCGTGGTGCCGGAGTTGGCGTCACGTGATCACATTCGTAAGCTTATTCCCCTTATTGACAATATTTTAGAAGGTACTGGCTCCAAAGGGGCGATTGATGCTGTGGCGTATACCTGCGGTCCGGGGCTTATCGGCGCTTTATTGGTGGGCAGCTGTGTGGGGCGATCCTTGGCGTTTGCCTGGGGAGTTCCCGCTGTCGGCGTTCATCATATGGAAGGTCACTTGCTGGCTCCCTTGCTTGAGAAAAATCCCCCTTCATTCCCATTTGTTGCCCTGCTTGTGAGTGGTGGCCATACTCAATTAGTTGAGGTAGAGGGTATCGGTCAGTACCGATTGCTTGGGGAGTCTTTGGACGACGCAGCTGGCGAAGCTTTTGATAAAGCCGCAAAAATGATGGATATGGATTATCCTGGTGGCCCTCATATTGCCCGACTAGCGAAGCAGGGAACTCCAGGGCGATTTAAATTCCCACGGCCTATGACGGATAGGCCAGGTCTTGACTTTAGTTTTAGTGGTTTAAAAACGTTTACGCTGAATACTGTGACAGCTCATGCTCAGGACAATGGTTTGCCCGATGAACAGACCTGCGCCGATATTGCACACGCCTTTCAGGAAGCAGTAGTGGATACCTTGGCGATTAAGTGTAAGAGAGCTTTGCAGCAGTGTGAGATGGACACGCTAATTATTGCCGGGGGGGTTTCCGCGAACGATAGACTAAGAAATAAGCTGGAAACAGCTCTGGCCAAAATTAACAGCCGAGTTTTTTATGCTCGTCATGAGTTTTGCACCGATAATGGCGCAATGATTGCCTTTGCTGGCTGTCAGCGTTTAATGGTTGGGGCAGCGGAAAGCCTAGCGGTGAATGTACACCCTCGGTGGCCTCTCGATACTTTGGAGTCATTATAGTTTTATGGATACCGTTTTTATAAATGAATTACGTATAGATACGATTATTGGTATTTTTGATTGGGAGCGTGAAGTTAAGCAAACGGTGAGCATCGATTTGGAAATGGCTCATGATATTCGCAGAGCCGCAGAGACCGACGATATTCAGCATGCCCTCGATTATAAAAAAGTGGCTAAACGCCTAATTGCTTATGTTGGAGGTGCCGAATTCTTGTTGGTTGAGACAATGGCTGAAAAAATTGCACAATTGATCATGGTGGAATTTGATGTTCCATGGGTGCGTTTAAGCGTTAGTAAGCCGGGTGCTTTGCGCGGCGCAAAAGATGTGGGTATACGAATTGAGCGTGGTGAGCGAAGGTAGTATGGCTGAGGTGTTGTTAAGCTTAGGTAGTAATATTAATCGAGAGCAAAATATTCGTTCATGCGTGATGCAGCTGCGGGAGCTGTTTGGCGATATCGATATCTCCCCCGTATATGAAAGCGAAGCCGTTGGTTTTGACGGTGATAATTTCTACAACCTTGTTGTGGCGATAAAGACACACCTTTCCATTGCTGATTTACAGAGGCTATTGCAAGCAATAGAGAATGACCATGGGCGCAATCGCACTGCGCCAAAGTTCAGTGCTCGTAGCCTGGATATTGATATTCTCACCTATGATGATTTACAGGGTAAGGTTGATGGGGTAATGCTGCCTCGTGATGAAATTCTCAAAAATGCCTTTGTGCTTTTACCCATGGCCGATCTTAAGCCGGCTAAATGCTATCCGGGTACGGAGAGTACCTATCTAGAACTATGGCAGAAGTTTGATGCTCACAAGCAAAAGCTATGGCGCCTGAAGTTCCATTTTTGAGTTTTGTAAGTGCTATTCGAAAAGCGAAAAACTTGTCGTTTCTAAAAAGCTCGGTTATGTTAGGAATCCTAGTACGCAGCGTTGGCTGCCCGAAATACCTCGCAATACCCATGCGTCACTAGGCCTTACTCACAAGAGCCTATTTTCTCTCCTTAAACGTTACGGGCTGGTGAGATCGAACCCGTCGGCAATTACGAATCTTAACGCCTAGGTGTTGGTAATACGAGTAAACTGGCGTATTACATTAATCAAGGCAAGCGCCTAACTTAACAGGAAGTGACTTATGAGCAAGCGAAAATTTTTCTTTTTTATCCCCTGGGTGTTACTGGTTGTTAACTGTGGTGGCGGTAGTGTTGATTCTTCAGACCTGAAAACTCAGGGGATACACGCTACCGTTCGGATTGGCGCTTCTGAAAGTACTACCTATGTGGATGCGAGACTTACTGCGGGTGGGCCAAATGGTTCTGATGTGGAGTTGTCTTTGGGTGATCGGCTGACCGCTACGGCCTACGGGGAAACAAAATTATTGAGGCGGGAACCTCAACTTTTTGGCGCTTACGATTCCTATATTGTGGAATTTCAAGACAATATTCCCGGTGAAGTACTGCGCTTGAATCTTAGCCGAGAAAGTGATCCCGATGCTCCAAACTCTTATATTACTATCCCTGCCACAGTGAATGTCACCGCGCCATCTGGAGATGGTGTTACCACCGTCGCAATCGATGAAACAGTTGACCTAGTATGGGATAGAAACTATGAGGGTGATGTCACCATTTTGGTTGGTTTAAGTTGCACCGCGCTTGGGGAGGGTAAGGAGCGGATAAGTTTTAGTAGTGACACGACCATTTCTGATCAAGGCTCATTTTCATTTACCTTTTTTGAGTCGGTTGATGTGGACTCTCGCAATGAAATTGATACCGATTATGATTGCGAAGGCCGTGCATCAATTGAACGTTTGGAAGAGGGGGTTCTTGATCCCAATTTTGATGGTGGAAATATTAAAATATCTCAGTACGCCGCCGTTAAGTTTGTTGTGTATCATTAAACAGCCGATTGGATGTGGCTTTTTAGGTGCTCATTGTTGGTGAGGTATTTCATGCCGAGACGGTGAGAAGGCTCCTGCTTGGCGAGAACTCGGGTTTTGACAATTTTGTTAAGCGCGCAACCACGGAGAGTACCGTTGAGGGTACAAAGACACACCCTTAAATGTCTGAAATTTTTGAATCCCCTCATAAAAATGGTTTTTACACATCTATTTCAAGCAGGGAAAGAGTTTCTTTGCGGGGGAGTTTACCCTAAATAAGCAAAGACTTTAAAAGCTAAGCTAAAAGTGTTTCGCCATGCTTACATCTTAGTTTGACGTTAAAAACTTGAGTCTCAAGTTTTAGTTATGTCAATGCTATTCCTTTATCAAATGTCTGTCTAAACAGCTACTGGCGCAACGGCTGAAAAGGTTATACCGTTGGCCTAGGTGGCGAGTGTTCTTGCCTATAGATCACACATGGGCGTTTGAACGAAAGGTGCTTTATTGCCTACATTTGGAAATAAAATACCAAAAGCTTAGTTGGAATCGTGAAAAACCAAAGTTGGAGGCCTATTATGCGTATGCGCAGATTTTATTATGTTGGTAACGATTTATCCGATTTGGGAAAAGCCGCTCAGGATCTACATAATGCGGGCTTCAGTGAGCATCAGGTACACGTTCTCAGTCAACAAGATGCAGAACTTGAGAAGCGTCGGTTACATGAGGTAAATCCATTTGCGAAGCGAGATATTCTTAACGCAGGGTTGATGGGGGCAGCGATTGGAGCCGTTTTGGCGACACTAATCTTACTTTCAGGAGTGGTGTTTAAGGCTCAATCTACACTTGACTGGCTTCCCTTCGTGCTTTTATCTGTGGTCGTTTTCTTCTTCTCAGCGTGGGAGGGGGGCTTTTACGGTTTCCAGAACAGTAGTGCCGAATTTAAGCGTTTTGGCGATAGTTTGGCACGTGGTTACCATGTGTTGTTGGTTGATGCGGAGCCCTGTATGCGGGAGAAAATCGACCATATTATGGCTTACCATGCATCGCTGTTGGAAGCTGGCGAAGGGGCTGCTCGTCCAGGCTGGGTTATTGCGTCTCAGCGGAATATTGAAGCTTTTGTAAAGTCTATGCCTTAACCTAAACTGCCGCTCCAAGTTTGGAGCCGATTGAACCTACCGGCAGGTATTAGGTATTGGGTGGCTCGGCTGTGTAAGACGTATTAGAGATGCGTACAAACAGTCGTTAGGGACACTGGGGCAGAGAGTCTAGTGGAGCGCCGTAATAAAAAATATCGTACAAAAGAGCGCTCCCGTAGCGCTCTTTTTTTGTTGAGCCACCATAAAACGGCGAGCTCAATATCGCTTTTTGATTTGAATGTATAGTCATGGTAAGCGTCGCCACGATGGTTAAGCAAGCTCCGTTATTGCAGCAAAGTTTTGCCGCCATCCACATTTAGTATATGACCAGTAATATAGTCTGATTGACAGAGCATGGAGACGGCATCAGCAATTGCTTGTGTGCCACCTAAAGATTTTAGCGGTATGTTTTGCAATCGACTGTGCTGAACAACTTCGTTTCCGGCCTCATCTTCCGGCCATAGTATCGCGCCCGGGGCAATACCGTTTACGCGCACTTCGGGTGCAAACTCAAGAGCAAGAGACTGTGTCATCATGATATTGGCGGCTTTTGCCATACAATATACCGTGTGCAGAGCCAAAGGGCGGTGGGCGTGAATATCGGCAATATTGATGATGTTCCCTCGTTGCGCTTTAAGGTTGCTCGCCAAGGCTTGGCACAGCAAAAGGGGGGCTTTGGCATTTGAGGCGAAGAGGTCGTCCCAATTGGCGGTGGAAATTGTTCCGAGAGGGGTTGAGTAAAAGGTTGAGGCGTTGTTGACCAGCAGGTCACATTGCCCAAAGTGTATCAGGACATGTTTTGCTAGCTGTTCTGCTGATTCTGGCTGACAAAGGTCTGCCTTAAATATGGCGGCAGAGCCTAGGCGCTGCTCGTTCAATTGCTCAGCCAGTTGTTGGGCGGCATGCTCTGAATGTCCGTAGTGAATGGCAACGTTGTAGCCTTGGGAATGAAGGGTTTTCACAATGCAATGGCCTATTCGGCGCGCGCCACCGGTTACAAGCGCTACGGGTGTTACGGGTTGCTTTGGCTTCAATGTTGTATTCCCTGGTGGGTGGTAGGGGCTAACGTACGTGATAGTGCAGCCTACGTTAGTTTGTGTGCATAAACCGTTGTTTTAGACTGTTAAGCTTTTCAAGTTGTTTCAAGTGTAGGGCTTGTCCAAAAGCTGCGCCGTGCAATCCGCTAGCCGCCATGGCTTTAGTGTCAATATCGGCAATTGCCATTCTAGCTTCACGTAAGTAGTTTGCTTGTGGGTAAGGTTTATTTTCAAAGCCTAATCGTCCCTGTGAGTCAGCTTGGCAGCACAGACAAAATAGTTCAAAGCGTTGAGGGCGTCGCAATGCGTCTATTCGCTTAAGCGTAGCCAATAGTTTTTTTGTGGTAAGTTCGAACGCTCTGTGGGCGTGAGTGTGAAACTCGGCAACGATCAGGGCCAATTCACTGTATTGATTGGGTGCGCATAAGCGCCCACACATTTGCTCTATAAGTGGCAGGCTGCGTTGTTCGTGGGCAATATGTCGTGGCCACAGCTCTTTTGGGGTTTCAGCTTTCCCTAGGTCATGGACTAGCGCCGCGAAACGGGCTTCGGGAGCTAAGGTGAGTTCGGTGATTCTTGTTAGGCACATCAAACTGTGTACGCCAGTATCAATTTCTGGGTGGTGCTCTGCAGGTTGTGGGATACCAAATAGGTTGTCGATTTCGGGGAATAGCTTGGACAGTGCTCCGCAGGCTCGCAGGACTTCAATAAATACTTGCGGGGAGCTTTCTTGCAGCGCTCGGGCAGTTTCCTTCCAAATTCGCTCGGCTACGAGGTGGTCGACTTCACCGGCAGTCACCATGGATTTCATTAATTCTAAGGTTTCGTCTGCAACCTTAAATCCTAAGGTGTGGAAGCGTGCCGCGAATCGCGCTACTCTTAATACCCTTACGGGGTCCTCGGCAAAGGCGGGGGAAACATGGCGAAGTAATCGCTGCTCTATATCGGATTGGCCGCTATAGGGATCGTGGAGTTCACCATTTTCATCCATGGCGATGGCATTAATGGTGAGATCTCTACGAAGTAAATCCTCTTCGAGTGAGACGGTATTGTCAGTATTGAATTGAAAGCCAGTATAGCCTCGCCCGGATTTTCGCTCTTGCCTCGCTAGTGCATATTCTTCATGAGTTTCTGGGTGAAGAAATACCGGAAAGTCTTTGCCAACCGCTCTGAAGCCCTGGTCCAGCATTTGCTGTGGGGTAGAGCCTACCACTACCCAGTCTCGGTCTGGGCTGGGTAAATCCAGTAATTTGTCACGAACTGCGCCACCCACTAAAAATATTTTCATTTTTCCTTCGATCACGGTTGACCTCTGTGAAGTAATATCGCACACTCTAAATCACTTTCCGCTGCTTTTCTACAGCGGCTTAGCGTTCAATCCTAAGTGGATGTTACTAAACTGTGTTGTTTCGTTATTTTCTAACAGGCGTCACCATAAATGTCAGCTTACAGTGATTGCGAATTGATTAAATTTTTCTAGCGTTTTTATAGAAGCGCAATGGGTTTTAAAGTAGAGATGAATACTATGGTTTGTATGGCAGCGAAAATTATTGCGAAGAAGGCAGCTCACCGTGTGTGGGTGTTGCGTCCTCGTATTTTCTGCGTGCCGGATAAATAAGTTATTAATTAACAAACTCATTCATCGAAGGCCGCAGCGTAAAAACTGCGGCCTTCGTCGTTTTGGGTCATACAAAACTGATTGGACTAAAAATCAGACGTTTTCATGGATGGGTGAGGGTAAGGCTGTGCCAGTAATATTTGCATACATTTTTGTCATTTTTATTTGGGCTACAACACCGCTAGCTATTCAGTGGAGTAACAGTAGTCTAGCGTTTATAACGTCCGTTAGCTTGCGAATGGTGATTGCGCTGCTTATCTGCTCGGTGTTAATGCTTGCTTTTCGTATGCCTCTGGTAAGAAAACGCAGTGACTGGATGGCCTTTGTCGCAGGTATGGTTGGCTTATATCCGAATATGCTCATTGTATACTGGTCTGCACAGTTTATCCCTTCGGGTTTGATGGCGGTTATACTGGGCTTGTACCCCTTTGCGGTGGGGCTTTTTTCCTTACTATTTTTGAAGGAGAACGTGTTCAACCCCTCTCGCTTATTGGCTGTATGTTTTGCAGTCACAGGATTAGGCGTTATCCATATTGATCAGTTTTATATGGGGAATGACGCGGTATTTGGAGTACTTGGAATGATGGCTTCTGCCATTCTATTTGCACTCAGTACTGTGTGGGTCAAAACTATCGGTACTAGCGTAAATCCACTAAGGCAATCTACGGGAGTATTGGTTCTAGCAGTGCCCGCATTTTTGATTACGTGGTTTATACTCGATGGTGAAGTGCCGGCTAGCATTGATATTCGATCAATTGTGGGAATTAGTTACTTGTCGGTGGCCGGTTCGGTCATTGGGCACACTTTGTTTTTTTATGTACTACGTCATTGCTCAATGGTGTCAGTTTCCCTAATTCCCTTAATTACGCCAGTACTGGCCTTGTCAATTGGCGCCGTATTTGCGAATGAAAAGGTAAATGAGTACACCATCGCTGGCAGTGGTATGGTGTTATTATCGCTGGCAATATATCAAGGTATTTTCATACGCCTATCAAGGTCAAAGATAAAGTCTGGCGTCGCCTTGCAGTCTCTTCGAGTGACCCGATTGTTAGGCAATCTAAAAAAGCAGTCGATAGACATTGTACGCTTGGTTATACAGTAGTTTTAGGGTGTTGCTCGCCGCGCCGGCCATGATAATTTAACGTGCCGTCGCGGCGATATCGATGTTGCCTCTCTAATCTTTGAGCTTTTCTTCAGCAGGTGGAAGCTCAGGGCAGTGAAATTGCTGTTCAATGGTTTGTTCGTCCATTGAATACAGGTGAACATCAAAGCCCCAAAGACGATGCACATGTTTTAGAACTTCCTTGGCGGTTGAATCCAGCAGCGGCTTTCTGTCGAAACGGTAGTGATGTAGCAACAAGGAGCGGTCGCCGCGGATATCAACATCGTACACTTGGATGTTGGGTTCTTTATTGCCAAGATTGTATTGTGACGACAGTGCTTCGCGTACGGCTTTATAGCCGCGCTCATCATGGATAGCGGTCACTTCGATGTCAGAATGTTTGTCATCATCAAGAATCATAAAAAGTTTTAGGTCTCGCATAAGCTTCGGCGACAAAAATTGCAGAATGAAGCTTTCGTCTTTAAAGTTACGCATTGCAAAATCTAGGGTTTTATTCCATTCGCTACCGGCTATATCGGGAAACCAGTCTCTATCTTCGGCGGTAGGATTTTCACAGATGCGGCGAATGTCGGTCATCATATGAAAACCTAGGGTGTAGGGATTGATTCCCGAAAAGTAAGGACTGTTATACGGGGGCTGAAAAATGACACTGGAGTGAGATTGCATAAATTCCAACATAAAGCCTTCAGTCACCAGCCCTCGGTCATAAAGGGTGTTCAATAGGTGGTGATGCCAAAAGCAGGCCCAGCCTTCATTCATAACTTGGGTTTGTCGTTGTGGGTAAAAATACTGGGCAATTTTTCGAACAATGCGAATAATTTCACGCTGCCAAGGTTCCAGTAGCGGAGCATTTTTTTCAAAAAAATACAGTAGATTTTCTTGCGGTTCGCTAGGAAATCGTGGTTTTTCAGGTCCGTCACCTTGTTTTTCGCTACTGGGAATTGTGCGCCATAGGTCGTTTACCTGTTTTTGTAGATACTCCTCTCGCTCTCGTTGTTTTTCACTCTCTTCGTGTGTTGAAAGTGGGTAGGGACGTTTGTATCGATCTACACCGTAATTCATGATGGCATGACAGGAGTCTAGAATTTGTTCAACTGCGTCTACGCCATGGCGTTCTTCACATTTTGCAATATAGTTTTTGGCGAACACCAAGTAATCAATAATGGAGGTGGCATCGGTCCACGAGCGAAAAAGGTAATTGCCTTTAAAGAATGAATTGTGTCCGTAACAGGCATGAGCAATAACCAAGGCTTGCATGGTCATGGTATTCTCTTCCATGAGGTAGGCAATGCAGGGATTGGAATTAATAACGATCTCGTAGGCGAGTCCCATCTGTCCTCGGTTATAGGATTGCTCTACACTGAGAAATTGCTTTCCATACGACCAATGGTTGTACCCTAGAGGCATCCCCACAGAGGCGTAGGCATCCATCATCTGCTCTGAGCTAATAATTTCAATTTGGTTAGGGTAAGTATCTAAGCCGAATTCTGCTGCAATCTCTCCAATGGCGTCATCGTATGCTTGAACTAGCTCGAAGCTCCATTCGGAAGAAGTAGAAAGCGGCTCTTTTGCACGTTTTCTCATGGTGTTATTCCGTTTGTTTCTGGAAGAGCTGACGAAACACCGGGTAGATATCGGCTACGTTGGCTAATTGTTTCATGGCAAAATTATGAGGAAAGTCTGAGAGTACTTGCTCATAGGCGTGCCAAAGTGCTTGTCGTTCGCGCGAGGTAATTTCTATATAGGAAAAATACTGCACTTTGGGTAGCAAATTTTCCGTGAGTGTTTGGTAGCATACTTGGGAATCGTCATTCCAGTTGTCACCATCGGAGGCTTGTGCTCCATAAATGTTCCACTCACTAGGTGGATAACGTGTTGTTAGGACTTCATCCATCAGTTTTAGGGCGCTGGAAACAATGGTTCCACCAGTTTCTCTGCTGTAAAAAAACTCCTTTTCGTCCACCTCCTTGGCACTGGTGTGGTGACGAATAAAGACGACTTCTGTCTTTTCGTAGTTTCGTTGCAAAAAGAGGTAGAGCAATAGGAAGAAACGTTTCGCGATATCTTTGGTTGCTTGATCCATTGACCCCGATACATCCATCAAGCAAAACATTACCGCTTTTGATGTGGGTACTGGGTTTTTAACATGAAGATTATATTTTAAGTCAAAATCGTCTAGCCACGGAACGCGGCTAATTTTTTCTCGTAGCGTTTTCGCTTTTATCTCGAGGTCTGCTCTCTGCTCTTTATTCTTTTCGTCATCACCAAGATTTTCTATTTCTGCTTCCAATTCTCGGAGTATTCGTCTTTTTTTGGATGTGAGAGCGATGCGTCTTGAATTGGCGGACCGTAGAGAGCGAATGATGTTAATTTTTCCGGGGGAGCCTTCGTTACTTATTCCTGCCCTGCGAAATTCAAATTCTTCGTTCCCATTGAGTTGACGTTTAATGAGGTTGGGTAGAGCTAGGTCTTCGAATAGAAAATTTAGAAACTCTTCCTGAGATATTTGGAATACAAAATCATCTTCACCTTCTCCTTGATCGCTAGCGCCAGAGCCAGAGCCTCCGCCCCCGCCGCTACCGCCCTCGGGGCGTTGTATGTGGTCTCCGGAACTAAATTTGTCATTTCCTGGTAGAACTCTGGTGTTTTTCCCCCCTTGTCCGTGCTGAAACAATGGTTCGTTTAGGTCCCGACTGGGAATGCTAATATGTTCGCCACTGTCAATGTCAGTTATTGAGCGTTTGTCAACGGCATCCGAGACGGCTTTTTTAATATGCTGTCGATAGCGGCGAAGAAATCGCTGGCGGTTTACCATGCTTTTTTTCTTCGAGTTCAGGCGACGATCAATGATGTAGCTCACAGAAAAATTTTCTCCATAGCAGGGTTGTAATAAGTTTTGCTATTGGGATTTTCGCACTCTCAGGTACCATTCTGAAAGCAGCCGAACTTGCTTCTCTGTATAACCTCGATCGACCATACGTTCGACAAAATCCTGGTGCTTTTTCTTCTCGTCGGCTGAAGATTTTGTGTTAAAAGAGATGACCGGAAGTAGGTCTTCTGTATTTGAGAACATCTTCTTCTCTATGACTGTTCGTAACTTTTCGTAGCTATTCCAAACGGGGTTTTTGCCGCCTTTATTGGCTCTGGCTCTTAGCACAAAGTTGACGATTTCGTTTCTAAAGTCTTTTGGGTTGCTGATGCCAGCTGGTTTTTCAATTTTTTCAAGTTCCTCGTTTAGAGCAACACGATTGAGTATTTCTCCTGTTTCTGGATCTCTGTATTCTTGGTCTTGAATCCAAAAGTCTGCGTAGGTCACATAGCGGTCAAAGATGTTCTGGCCGTACTCAGCATACG
>Ga0065722_104357_pt1 | contig 23406 bp, 20 predicted proteins | sample BansetMetagenome_FD_59109 | JGI IMG/M metagenome (GOLD analysis project Ga0065722, IMG submission 59109) | Bankia setacea gill microbial communities from Puget Sound, Washington, USA - Caecum Enriched | ecosystem: Host-associated > Mollusca > Digestive system > Ceca | place: United States... | reverse complement strand
CAACAAGTGAAGCGCGTTAGCAGGGAATTTATAAAAAATAGGTGTCCGGTTTTACTTGACCAGAACAAATTGGCTGGCCAGAAAAGGTTGACCACTACACATGGAGTTTATGGCTATTCTAGGGGTGCTGTCGCTATCAGATTTACTTTTAAAAAATGCCATTGTGCTGGCCAATCAAATAGATCTAGAAATTAACGAAGGCAAGCAGCGTTTCGATGCCATTATTGATGCTGCAGTAAGTGGTACAAGGCCTGTAATGATGACGACAGTATTAGGCGTTATCCCCTATACTTTGACGCATTTTGCCAAACAATGTCTGTAGTAATCATTTTTGGCCTGACGTTTGCGACAGCGCTAACTTTAGTGGTGATACCGGTGCTCTACGCGCCTATAGGCGGTCTGCCTTGTCTAGCGAGGTGTGTCATTAATAATTAATTTCAGCCAGAATAAACCTTATTTGTTTGTTTATTGGTTAGCGGTGCCTACCCAGAAGGGCGTCAATGCTACGCTGGCGTTAGATAAATATTGAGAAAAACACTACGCTGAACGTTGTTAATGGGATGAGTTACTCTGTTCTGGCCTGTAACAATTTAACAGTAACATGCTCATACTCTTCGCTTGTTTTAGGTAACATATATGAAAAAACCATGCCTATATTTCTGTATTATTGCTGTACTAAGTATCCAGTCGGTGCCCGCAATTGCAGCCCCCTCGAAAGAGATTCAATATTTGCTAGACTTTATTGGTAGTACAAAGTGTACCTTTATAAGAAATGGTGAGGCACACAATGCCAACGAAGCCCTTACTCATATCACTAAAAAATATATGTATTATAAGGACAAAATAAAGTCTTCAGAAGACTTTATTAGGTACTCAGCTACAGGCAGTTTGATCAGTAAGAAATCTTATTATGTGGATTGCCCTAATCAAGAGGATCGGCAAAGAAGTGCTGATTGGTTACTTAAAGAATTATCACGTTATCGGCTTGCGCTTGCCCCAAAATCATAAGGCATTATTGTAGTATGAACAGAAAAAAACAAACCGTTATATGGGGTTCATTTTTAATTCTATTTACTGGGTGCGCGGCATTATCAACAATGCTTGATTTCAAGCGGCTATATGGCAGCTCTCAACCCCGCGAACGCGTCGTTCAAACGCTTGATGCTGAGCATGTTGATTATTGGCAAGATGTTAAGCCGGTCTTAGACCGTCGATGCGTAGTTTGCCACGGTTGCTATGATGCAGCCTGTCAGTTAAAACTAACGGCTATTGAGGGGTTAGAGCGGGGCGCCCATAAAGTAAGCGTCTACAATTCCACGCGAATCACACAAGCTAATATGACTCGCTTATTCGAGGATGGGCACTCCATAACCGATTGGCGAGATTTAAGGTTTTTTCCTGTTCTGAATGAGTATGCACAAACGCCGGAAGCAAATAAGCAGGCGGGGGTAATGCATAGGATTTTGAAATTAAAAGCAGAAAACCCACTCCCAGAGAAGGATATTTTAGAGGCGTTTACCTTTGGTGTCGGTCGTAACGATATCTGCCCAAAAGCTGAAGAAATGGACACTTATGCACAGCAAAACCCGCTGTGGGGTATGCCCTATGGTCTACCAGGGCTGTCTGAATACGAACAAAACAACCTGGAAAAATGGCTGGAACAAGGCGCTACATACACCCAAAGGCCTCCTGTGAAGAAAATATTTAACGCGGCTATCCAGCGGTGGGAAGCTCTTTTGAATCAAGACGATCTTAAATCACAATTAATAAGTCGTTATATATACGAGCATCTTTTTCTTGGGCACTTGTATTTTAACGATATATCTAAGACAACGTTTTTTAAACTGGTTCGATCAAAAACGCCACAAGGCGAACCTATCGAGCCGATAGCGACTCGTAGGCCCTACGACGATCCCGGCGTTAGCCGAGTGTATTACCGCTTTCTCCCTCAAATTGAAACAATAGTCTCAAAAAACCATATGCACTATGCATTGAGCCCTCAAAGAATGAAAACATGGAAAAACCTCTTTTACGAGAGGGAGTTCGACGTGAGTGTGCTGCCAGCGTACGGTACAAAAGAGGGGGCCAATCCTTTCATTACCTATACTCAGCTACCCATGAAATCGCGGTATAAGTTTATGCTAGACGAGGCTCAGTTCACTATCATGAACTACATTAAGGGCCCCGTTTGTCGCGGTGGTGTAGCGCTAAATGTTATTAATGATCGTTTTTGGGTGTTTTTTGTCGACCCTGATCTACCAATCGAATCCGAGTTATCCGCACACCTCGATGCCAATGCAGAAAATTTAGAACTGCCTAGTGCTCTTGGGGATATTTATATGCCCCTTATTTCATGGAAAAGATATGCCACGAAAGCGCGGGAAAATCGTAAAATGCGTGACAGTTTTTTACTTAAACATCTATCAGACGAAAAAATTCGGTATGATTTAAGCCTTATTTGGAATGGCAATGGCGAGAATAAAAACGCAGCATTAACTATTTTTCGCCATTATGATAATGCCTCAGTCAAAAAGGGGCTGATTGGAGATAACCCGAAAACGGCATGGGTTATCAGTTACCCCCTGCTCGAACGCATCCATTATTTACTTGTCGCGGGTTACGATGTTTATGGCAATATTGGTCATAATTTGTTATCACGACTTCATATGGATTTTCTTCGCATGGAGGGCGAAGCGGCATTTCTTATGTTATTACCGCAATTTTCACGGCAGAAAGAGCGCGACTATTGGTACCGCAGTGCCAACGAAGAAACCATAAAATTCTTGATGAACCCTGAGACAGAACGGTTAATTCAACCTGATATCGCCTACAAAACCGATAATCATAAAAATGAACTGTTCGATATGCTAAAGACTCACCTTGGTAATGCGCTGGATATAAGGCATGACATTGGCACTATAGAAAATCTTTCGACTCAGGAGGCGCTAAAACGATTATCGAAAATAAGTGGTACTGGTACAGATTTCATGTCCGAGATGAGCGTTATTGAGATTATCGATGGTACTCAAACTGACAGAGAATCTATTTTTGTGACGCTTTTAAAAAACACAGGGCACCTCAATATTACGGCTATGCTCTCTGAATATAAGAATATAAAAAAGGACGAGAACACGCTTACCGTTGCCAAAGGTGTACTTGGTAGCTATCCAAATGTTTATTTTAAGGTTGAGAAAAAACAATTGGCGGCGTTTGTCGATCACGTTGAATCCTTACAATCGGCTGAGGACTATAAAAGCCTAATGGATACCTTTGGCGTTCGGAGAACCAATAATAATTTTTGGCAGCATAGCGACCATGTTCATACGTTTCTTCGCAATTCAAATAAAGCTGAGTTTGGCTGGCTAGATTACAATCGCCTAGAAAATAGATAGGAAAACGGCATGATAACAACTATAAGTCGTTTTTCTTTGGCCCTTGCGATGACGCTATTGGCGGCATCTATCGTCTACTTCGCTTCTATTTTAAAAAGCATCGAGAAAAGCCTGCCCATTATTGCTGAACAAACACAAATCGCTTCAGAAAGCATTAGTATGGTTACGGCAAAAGTTGGTGATATCACTCCTTATATCCCTGGTATTCTCGATGAGGCCGCGAAATTAAACAAAAACGTTGAAGATATAATAGAGGAATCAATAGCCATACGGCAGGAAGGGGAGGGGCTGAGGCTAACGATAGATAAAATTAGTAGTGCGGTGCCGAATATTCTGAAAGAAAGTGAAAATATTCGCCTTGCATTGCCCGAAATACTTGAGGAAAGCCGTCACCTTAGAGAAACTACTGGCGATACCGTTGAAGAAGTGCGGAGGACCAGAGAGTCTCTTCCAGGAACAATTTCTGATTTACACGCGCTAATAGACAAAGCAGATAAAACGGGCAAGAAGGTCAGTGAAGGTGCCTTATCAGGCTTAATTACGGGTATATTTAAAGCACCCTTTACAGTAGTAAAAGACTTAAGTAGTAGCATAGGGGACGGTGACCAACCTGCCATTTCCCGAAAGGATATCAGCATTATTAATGCCGTAGCTCTCGACGTATTGAATAATGCCGAAGTTGGTGGTCGTAGACTATTTGAAGCGAGTGAATCCTCAATTAAAGGTTTTATTGAGCTAGAGAGAGAGAGTCGTTCAGAGGGCATGGTTTGCAAGCACCTGCGGATCCATACCGGTCGAGCGGAGGATGTTCTTAAAATCGCTTGTATTAGTGCTGAGGGAGTTTGGTCGCTGCAAACAGAATAGATAGTTGATGTAGCTTGCGGCACTGCAATTGTGAACTCGAATTTTAGCGTTATACCTTGCTAACTCAATGAGACGATCACATTAAGCAATAATTGGCGTACTACACCTTCGGTTGTGAATAGTGCATGTAATCATGCATCAATATTGGGGTGCGTGCCGGTAGGTTTAACGAGATTGAGGTTTAGTGAAGAGGTTAATGGCAGTAGTATCGTTTTGCCACGTCCAGTGGTTCGAAATAAGATCGTTTTCAGCAGACGAAAGCTATGCGTTTAGTTTTAGGTATACGATTTTAGGTGGTGTTGGAATCGGTCTTCGTGAAGGTGAATAAACTATTGAAAAAATAGATTGTATAAGTAAGTTGATACGTTTATTGATTATTTTGTTGGTTGTTTTTCCTACCGATGGCTAGGCGTTGTTCGGAAATAGTATGAAGGTAGAAAAAATATTGTAGTTACCCTCGTAGCAGGTGAGTCATATGTTGTTATGAGGCGCTCTAAACGAAGGTTGTATAATCGTTTTTCGCGTGTACGATCGGCTAATTATTTTACCACGCACTGCAATAAATCAATCTCATTTATAGATTCGCCATTACGGGCAATAATTTCAATACGGCTTTCTATGCAATCGTCCAGCTCAAATTCTGTTAACGCATCCGCGGTGGCATTGTAAGCAAAAACCCCTTCATGAGTAATAAATACAGCCTTGATACGTTCAGCGCGAATTCCGCTTAAACAACAAAACAACAGCTGCCTGTCAAAAATTTTATCAGGCGAAAATCGCCAGCCAGTAGATTGATAGCCTTCACCTGAGTTTTCAATTTTTAAAAATCCATCTTCAGGCAATGGCGTATTGTTACTGCTGGGACGTGGGGATTGATGATTGTGATGGTGGTGTAGATTAATAGCCTTCGCTGTTTCCGACGAACCTTTCAATATCGACGGATCGATTTGGCCATGGCGTGAAAATATTACCGACATTTCTGGGTGTTTACGGTCGGCAACATAATTGTTCAAAAGCGTTTGATCTCCTGCTTGATAGAGGTCTTGCTTATTGCCAACAATAACATCAGCGATATCAATTTGTTGATTGAATGTGTTGTGTTCTGTGTAACGGGTATCGTGTAATTTTCTGGCGTCAATGAGTGTTATGCATTTTTGAATATGCAATACATCGTGATAATGGCTGGCGCTTAATACTTCGAGTACTTCTTTAGGGTGGCCAAGCCCTGTTGGTTCGATTAATAATCGGTTAGGCTTTGCGCGGGTGAGTAACTGATTGAGGGCAATCTGCATAGGCAGGCCCGACGCACAACACATACAGCCTCCTGGCACTTCACGAATAAATACACCATTCACTTCGGCGTGTTGGCCTTGAAATAAACTGCCATCCACACCAATTTCGCCAAACTCATTCACCAATACAGCCCAACGTTCGCTTTCAGGTTTAGATTTGAGCAGGTGCAAAATTGCGGTGGTTTTTCCTACGCCTAAAAAGCCGGTAATGATATTGGTGGGTACGGCAGAAAGGTTATGTTTTTGCGACGCCAAGTTAAGCTCCTTTATTACGGTGCCCGCAGCACTTTTTAAATTTTCGACCGCTATCACATGGACAGGGTTTATTTCTACCTACTTTTGGTGTCAAGCGAATAGTAGGGCTTTGTGGCGCGCAACAACTAATATTGCTACAACAGTGTTCATTGTTAGTCTCTTCTGACTTGTTGATCAAATTATTGCCATCAAATACAGTCATAATAGTTTATACACCGGGTAGTTGATGAATACGACTTTGTGCGTATCAAGAGATAATTATTGTCTGTTTGTCGTTATCAACCGTTAGATAAAAGCAACCGGCACGCTTAGTATGACAAGCAGGTCCGAGCTGGTCGATACGGCATAGAATAGAATTCCCGTGGCAATCAAAAGACATAGATGTGAGTGTTTGGGTATGTCCACTTGTTTCACCCTTTATCCAAAGATGCTTTCTACATCGAGACCAATAATAGGTCATGCGTTTGGTTGATAACGTGAGTTCCAGTGCATCCTTGCTCATCCATGCAAGCTCCAGCACTTGAGGGTTTTTGGCATATTGGGTAACGACCGAAATTAAGCGTTGCGCGTTAAATGTTAATTGTGAAACCTATTTTTGAAGAACGATGGTGTCACCCGCGTATAGCTTTTCCAGAGATGCATAAAAAGGGTTGTGAATTTTATGCTGCGCTCACCAAACAGTTATCGCATAGACATTGAAGTTCCAATTGCGAATTTATAAGTTTATAGCCTGCGTCTTCGACTTGCATATCCAACTCTTCGATTATGCGTTTGGCAATAGCGATTTCTTTAACATTTTGGCACTTTCCGCAAATTAAAAATTGCGGTATTTCGTGAGTATGGCTACAAGCGATATGAGAACACGCAACATATTTGTTGGCCGAGCTGAGTTTGTGAACCAGCTGCTCAGACTCCAAAAAATCCAGAATACGGTAGACCGACATGGGCGGCATGGAGGTTTCGGCACTCTTATTATAGGCATCTGCCACTTCGTATGCAGATTGAGGCGTATTTGATACGAGTAAAAGTTCTAAAATACGCTTACGTTTTTCTGTCAAACGTCCACCAGATTGCGAACAAATATCCTGTGCTTTGTTCATAATAGTATTCAGTTGTTTTTGCTTCATGGCTTTAGCTCCAGTGATACATGATTCTTGTCCAGTGTTGTTACGCCTTGTTTTCCGTTCGTAATCCATCGCGCCTGTATTTTTTCAAAATTTGGGTAGCGGCTGAACGCTTGCAATTTTAGGGTAGGTGGTACCTGCCCATTGCATTTCAACGCATAACTAAGGTGAATATCGTGATGCGTTTCATGAGGTTCTCCATCATAACCCGAGAGGGTACCATCGTTGTTATTATCATGTTCTTGATGGGGTTTATGGTCATTATCATGCGCATGTCTAGGGTAGCTCGGCTACAGGTTGTAAAACGATAACGTTCTTTGGATCAGTTAAACTTTTTTCCGCTGACGTAGTTGTTGTCATTGTTCTGTAATTTGAGGACTATGCTCAAAGCCAAGTACAGTGGCTTTTAGTTTGATAAGCAATTGCCCCGCCTCATATAAGACCGTTATATGTGCTGTACCGTGAGTATGCGCCGCGGGGTTTAATCGGCTTTGGGCCATCCCTTTAGGGCAAGATAGGCAAAGCCCGATTAAGAGCATACGCAATAATATTGGCATAAACGATTCTCACGTACTCGTTAACTTATAAAGGCGGAAGCTAGGCTTCCGCGAAAATCCCATTGGGAGAGTGGATATAAGTGGATGGTCGATGACGTTAGTGGTCGTGCTCGTCGACAATACCCAACCAGGTGATCATGGTTGGAGCATAATCCAGTTCAATTTCAGCGTTGACCTCAAGCAAGCCCAAATCCACTACCACTATGTGTTGAGCAATAGGGTCAGCAATATAAACGGTATGGCCATTCTGAGCTAGCGTCATGGAAAATTTCATACCTTCGGGCATTAAATTCACATCCGCTGTAGTAATAGCCAAGCGCGCACCGTATTCCCAGTGCGTGTGGCCATTTTCTTGATGCTGTTCAATTAACGTGAGGTAGCCTTGGTTATCTAGAATCACAAATTGCTCGGCCTCAAAGGTAAAGTCACGGGCAACGGGTTTGGCATTTGGCATCGGTTGCCAATCAATAAGCTCGATTTCGCCTTCTTCGGGGTCGATGATAAAAAATTGGCTCGCACTATCATTACTGGCCAAACCGATAAATTTGTCACTTTCATGGTGCCCCCAAAGGCTGCCAATACGTGCGCCCTCCAACATGGCGTCGGGGTTTAGCAATTTTTGCGCACGGTAGGTGTCATCATTGCTTTCAGATGCCAATAGAACGCCATCTCCACAGCCAAATACCGCAACTGTTTCGTTCTGTGCGGCACCGTGTAAGTCGGGGCAAGCGACATCGAGTGTTTGTTCTAATTTATACTCACCGTTATGTAGGTGATAAACACCGAGTTGATCAGGGAGGTTAAAATTAGTAGATGTACTCTCTGTATCTTCTCGTCGAATAGTCGCCAATAAGTGTTCGCCACGGGGTTTTGCGACACCGTGCATGGGCAAATTAAAACTAACCATTGCCGCCATGTTTGCTTCGGCAACCACTTCATCATCAAAAACTTGAACCGATGCATTGTTACCAGCGTTTGCATTGCCATCAAAGAAAACCGCGACACTGCCTTCGTGTGTGTCGTAGTGTGTTGGGCGGCTGCCTGTTAAGGTGAAATTGCTTAACATGGGTATGGTTGCGAATACATCAAAATGATCGCCGTGGGGTTCCTGCCACAGGCCACCGTCAACGAAGCCCACTTTGTCAGCATTGCGATCGATCAATGCCGCAAAACGATACCCACCTGAGGCGTGAACAGCGCTCGGGAGTGCATCCAGTGGAATGGTTGTTATCCGTTCATTGTCTTCTAGGTCAAATATCTGAGCTTCAATGGTTGTTGAATTCACTACCAATAAACGACCCATGAGCTCGTCTTCGTGTTCACTGCCGCCGTGATTGTGACCGTCACCATCAACAGGAATAGAGTGTTTTTCTATGATGGTTGTTTTGGCATCACCACAACCTGCGAGTACCGCCATGGCGCTCGCTGCGATAAACAATACCACGGGCTTCTTTAGGGTTATTAATGTTTTACTCACTTGCTTCATGTTTGAGCCTCAATAGTGAAAAATTCAAATGCTGTAGGTGTCAATATATTCAGACTAAAATTGCCCACGAATACCCAATGTTAAATTTCGACCTGGTCGCGGTGCTATATCTTTAATGAAGGAGGTGTGGACGCGGGCTTCAGTGTCGGTGATATTTTCAGCTTTGATAAACAGCGCTAGCTCATGAGGTCCAACCGGCAAATGATAGGTCACCGTTGCGTCTAGCGTGTCATAACCGTCTGTGGGGGTTTCCAGTTGAGCCGTTTTATTTTGCTTAGCGTATTGCGTCCAGCTTAGGGTGGCGCTGAGTTGGTCACCGGTGTAATCCACGTCGGCACCGAAGCGTAGTGGTGGTGTGCGGGGTAAATAGGTTCCGTCGGTAAGTTCGGCATGAACATAGTCAGAAAAGACGGTCGTTTTCCAGCGATTATTCAGTTTCCAAATACCCTGAGCTTCAAAGCCATAAAGTTCAGCATCAGCGTGGGTAAACAGATAAACCGGAAGGTCATCTTCATGCTCATCTTCGTCCTCACCGCCATGGTTGTGCTCGTCTTCGTGGCCGCTTTCAGTAAACAATCCCGTTGCACTTTGGTAGTAGTAGTCATTAATGTGGTTGTAAAAAACATTAAAAATAACACCTACGTCGCCTTCATGTTTACGAAAAGTCAGATCGATGTTACTGGAGGTTTCCAATTCTAAATTATCGGCACTCAGTTCGAAATGAGATTCGCCGTCTTCGTCGTGTACAGAAAACAATGCTCCAATCTCATATGATCGCGTACCGATATGCGGCCCAAACGATAAAAGTTCTGATGCAGATGGCGCGCGTTGCGAGTGCGAAAGTGAAACGCCCATATTATAGCCGGGCCTAAAATCCCACACCGCGCCGAAAGACAAACTGACCGGAGTAAAATCGTGATCAGCCGCAAAGACACGCGTCTCTTCATCCGTATGATCGTCATCGTCCATGCCTAGGCTTTCATGGTCATGTACTTCTAAGTGCGGCAGCAGCACGTTGTCGGCAACGATACTCACGTGCTCAATGCGCGCGCCCATTTGCACTAATACATCACCAAAGTGCCTTTCTTCCATTAGTGCCATTGCCAGCGTTTCGGAGATTGACGGTGGTGTAAATGCCTCATCTCCCTCAGCCGCGACTTCGCTGTTTTTGTAATGGACATTCAAACCGCCTTTCCAGTGTGCCCATTCCTGATGAAGTAAATCGATACGCACTTCCGAGGTTTGATTGGAAAACAACGTGCCTACAACACCTTCTTCAATTTCGGCATGGGTATAATCGGTGTAAGCCGCACGTGTGTGAATGGCACGTAGCCAGGGCAGGGCAACATCCAGTTCACTCAGCAGTTGGTAGCGGTCTTGCTTTAAATCGGCGTAAATACGTTCTTCTTCACTTTCCTCGTGGTCTTGGCTGCCGTGACTGTGACCGGGAATACCGTATTCACGCTCTAAGCGCCCAACTGAAAGCCCGACATAGCCATTGTCCAGCAAGTAGCTGGTGCCTAGTGTATAGCCGCTGGATTCTTCTGCGCTGTTTGCCACGGTGTTTTCACTAAGATGCTGGTCGTCATTGTGGTTTTTTTCTGGCGCAACGGGCACTTCATAATCGTTTGCCTCACGCCAAAAACCGTCAACGTAGAAGGCATAAGTATCTGTGCCTGTTGTTCCATTAAAGGAGGCCAGATTCTGGCTATTGACAGATTCACGACTTAATAAAAATTCGCCACGGGTTTCGGAATCAGTCGGCACGCGCTTATCTACCACATTAACAACACCGCCAATTGCACCGCTGCCATAAAATAAGGTGGCGGGCCCGCGTAGCACTTCAACCTGTTGGGCAGTAGAGACTTCTGACGCTACAGAATGGTCGGGGCCAACACGGGAAACGTCACTCACATCCAAACTGTTTTGCGTGATCAGTACACGCGGGCCGCTTAAACCGCGAATAACCGGCGTGCTGGCAACATTGCCATGGAAATTTGTATTCACACCTGGCTGCCTATCTAGGGTATCTCCCAACGTGGCGGCTTGTTGATTCCGCAGTGCCTCACCGCTGAGTACTGACACGGGTAACGCCGATTCAATCACAGAAGCGTGAATAGGTAAGCCGATAACATCCACTTGTTCGATAACGGTGTCGGCTAAAGTAATAATGAGTGTTTTGCCGTCTTGCTCGTGCAAATGCACGATGCGATGGCTGTAGCCCGGCGCTGTTACGTGAATTTCTTCCACATCATCGGCTAGATTAAAGCGGCCTTGCCCGTCTGTAACAACACTTTTTTTGTGGCCGTTAGGTTTAACTTTGGCCCCAACAATGGGGGTACCATGGTCGTTTGTTACAGTGCCTTCTAAGGCGTAAGCATTTATGGTGGTTACCGCAATGGCTGCAGCTAATAGTGGGTACTTCATTGTTTACTCCAAAGATTAAGCGATATTTTTTAAATTCTGTTTCTTCGTTACTATGCTCTAAGTACTTGGCCGCTTAGCAAGATCCAGTGTAAGTACTAAACGTGGCATTGTTTTAGTCGCCACTGGCGAACGGTGGACCACGCCGCGATCTTTTATTACCATGCCGCACTTCGGGCTTCAATAACGCAACATTACGAAGCGCTAGGCTGTTGGGCGTTGCGTCTGATAAGGGGTTTACCGCACTATTGCCTAAGCGTTCTACGTGCTCTGGCGGATGCCATTCGGTACCAGCACCTGCATATTCATCACCAGCACAACGTCTTCAATAAACATGCGTCGATCTTCCGCATTCCAATTACTGTGAGACTTTTGAATATCACATGTTTGCCAATGGGGGGGCACATTCATCAAATATTTCACGTAGCTGGCTCCATTGGCCCGCTGCTCTTGGCGTGTTGCTAACCCGAAATAGCCTTTAGAGCGAATAAGTTTGCCTTCATGGGTTTTGCTGTGCGAAAGCCAAAATACTTTTGTGGGAAAAAGGGTTTGCGCGCGCGGGACATAAAACTACTGATACCGTACTCTTCGGTTTCCTATACATACTCACCGCGATTTTCTTTGCGCTAGCCTGGCGCTTGCTGAGCTTTCTCGAAACTGAATTTTCCAGCCCTCAAAAAGCTGGACAACACCATCACAGGTATACGAGGTGACGAATTAATTGCGCTAGCATTTGCAGAATCGGGTAACGGTAATCTCATTGAAGGTTCCTTGTAATCAACAAATGTCGATTTATTAGGTGCCCAGCAATAAAGGTTATACCAGCGGCAACCGCCCAATAGACCTCCATGGACTCCGCCACCATTAGGGCAGCAGTCATTAATCCAAATCCTGCCAAGGCCAATAAACCAGGCAGTAAATGCTTGTGAACACGCCACCCCTTAGGGAAAGCCCAGAGTGCGATAATTATCATGGCAGCACTAAGCCATAGGTGAGTTGCTTCACCAGACAGCGCAGCGAGCCCGACAAAGGTAGTGCCCGTGGTTGCTAAAACAGGTAGAGCCAAACAATGGACTAAGCAAAGTCCCGAGCAGGCAGCGCCTAAAACATCTTTCATTTTGTGTACTTCCCTCCGTAGCAATTCATTCAGTTAAGATATGATATACTGTATCATTAACAATGAAAAGAAAAAGGTGTCTATCAAAACTGGCGGCTCTACTTATGCGCGCTCAATCTACACAAACATTGTGGAAAACTTTGGGATCGTTACGAAGACAGTTTACTGTGTGAAAACCCTATCCGTTACGGCGGTTATGGTGGGATCGCGTATTACCATATTTAGCACGTATAGCGCTTTATTCTGCCATGTGAGCCACCTATTGGGTTACTCAATGATGTATCCGACTTCGATCCAGTTACAGTACATGGCGATACACAGCAAAGTTCTGAATGTTTACAAACGGGATTGAGCCATGACAGTGAATAACCTCCAGTCGCTCTTGAATGAGCCCATTCAATGGAATCTCCTCGAAAAACATTATGCCGATAGAATGCGAACAGCGATGACAGCTAGGTGGGGGAAACTGCCGCGCCGACGATTTGGAGCGAAGAATAGGGAACGTTAACCCCATTATTAATTGGGGTTAATAATGGGGAGATTACATACCCTTGTACGTACGAACTAAGCCCCCGAAATAGGCTCCACAAAATAGCGACGTCAAACCCCTTAAGGCGTTAACGCTATATTTCATCGGCGGAAATTTTATTCCCTAATACTGATAATACTGCCGTTAAAAAGAAGCTGCCCCACACACATTCAACCAGCGCGTGTTTGTTGTTAGCGATATTATAGCAATTGCCCCAAAAAATTCCGGACGCTTTTTGTTTTTCGTTGTTCGTAAAACCAGTGAAATAAGTGTTGGATAAAATATGGCGTACTTGCTGATGAACATAGATCCGCCAGTTACTTTCATCTGGCAATCTGTTGCCAAGCTGCAGGATAGCAATAGATGCAATAAGGGTTGCGGAGGGGTCGGCAGGGCCATTGGGTTTGTTTAAGTTTGAAGGGGCGTTTGGCAATGGTCGAGTGTGCTTCCAGTAATTTGCTGCGGCGTGCGCGTGGCTTAAATAAGGTTCTCCCCAGTAAATGGCCGCCTGACTCAATGCAAGCATCGCCCATGCTTGGCCGCGCGACCAAGTGCCCGCAACGCCTTGCGGTTGCAGTGTCCCGTTAACGAGGTTAATGGCGGAGTGGTAAGTGCCGTGTTTGGAACAGCAAAGTGTAAGCAGTGTTTCGGCATGCTGCTTTGCAATTTTTTTATTGTGGTTACTGCCAAACTTAGTGAGTAGCAGGCTGCAAGAGGCGAGGCTATCGATAGTGCAGCGTTCATCGCCTTGAGGCCCTCCACCCATTTCTACGCCGAGTGGCACAATGCCTAGTGCGTGGCAGTAAGATGACGCCAGTACATTTGAAGCTTTCTCGCAGAGTTTTTTAGCAACAGAGTCACCGAACCATTGTGCTCCTAAACCGCAGCCGTACCAAAAAATTAAACTGCGATTGATAGAGCTTGTAGCAAGTTGCGGGGCAAGTTTATGGCAAATGTTTTCTGCATAGGCCTTTGCGGTTGAATCACCGGTTACTTTTGCACGTAACCACCACCAGCCACCCCAAAATCCACCGGCCCAGCTTCCTCGTTTGGAAAGAAGCCAATTATCTTGTGTGTCAGGCGAAAACAATGGAAATTTTTCACCGCAATCCGCTTTAATGGTATCCATTCGATTAAATAGGAGTGTGAGAGCGTGCTCTATTTCCACTTGGCTTAGCGCTTTATTGCAGTGGAGCTGTGTTGTACATGCCGTCTTATTATTTTGGATCATATTGTTTGGCTCTTTGCCCGTGTTGCGCGATGTCGTGCAACGATTAATAGGCTCGCAATAAAACACCCCAACAATAATATTGAACAGAGCAGTTTCCAGCCGACACCATACCCTAAGCTCGAATTAATAATCGCGCCAAAAATGGGAGCCCCGACTGCAAACCCACCAAAAAACGCTACTGATACGAAGCCGGATGCTGTCGTTAGAGCCCCCAGTGTTGGGTCTCTTATTAACATCCCCATGGCTATAGCATTGGTCGCAACGGCGGTTAAACCCATGCCAATAACACCGCACCAGATCGGCCAATAGCGGGATGGGGTAGCGTGCGTTGTGAGCAAGACGGCCAACGCAGCGACGGCGATTAGTATCGCGAGCAATACTGCTTCTTCGCGCATTTTTGCGCTGATAGACGTCAGTAAGATACGGGAGAGAATACCCATAGCGCCAAACCCTGCAATCAGTAATCCGGCCAGAGGTTTTGCCATGCCTAGGTGGTGCGCAAATAACGGCACGAAGATCACGAAGGCCGACAAGGAAACACCGACACAAAATTGCACGCCCATCAATAACGACAGGCGTTGATTGGGTGCAGTAAGGGGTAGGGCATTATCCTTAGGGGTATGGGTATTTGGCGTTACCGTTGTACTTGTTACGGCGAGCAATAAACACAACGGCACTATAATGACCACGGCGTTTCGCCAGCCTAATATGCTGGCCAGCGTGGGTAATATCAAACCGGCAAAGAGTGCTGCAACTTGTACACCGGATTGTTTTAAACCAACAGTAAAGGCTTTTTGTTTTGGTGGAACTTGTTGTGCAATTAATAAATTTGTTACGGGGTTTGCCAATGCCTGAGCCACACCGCACAAGGCAGCGGCTGACATTAACCCAGAAAACTGCGAGGTAAAACCGATAAGGCTGAATGCCAGTGCGACCACTAGGAAAAGTAGTAGCAGGGCATTGCGAGAGCCAAGGCGGTCCACATAACGTCCCGCTACTAAAGATAATAAAGCAGCAACAGCAAACGATGAAAAAATCACATAGCCTAGTAAGCCTGGATGTATGTGTAAATCCTGTGTAATGAACGGCCCTAAACTGCTCATGGCATACAGCACTAACATGGGCAAGCTCATGGCGCTTACGAGCACCACATTGAGCCTCCACAATACAGCGCGAAACGGTGGGCTATTAGTTGTTGTCATGATAATAGATGGGCGCTTGATTAAGGTTAACGTTGGCGTTGGAATGGGCAACACTATAACTAGGGTGACTGGCAAGGATACGGCGACCAAGGCTGCTGATTAGCGTTTCATCGGCACCATCCAAAATGCGTGTTGTTCGTGCAATTTGAAAGATACTGGCCAAGGGCGTGCGATCACTAACGCCTTCTGCACCAAATACTTGTATGGCAGAGTCAGCGGCTAAGTTCAGGGCTTGCGAAGCGGCAACCTTGGCCATATTTACGGCTATATCGCTAGGCTGCCAACTGTCCAGTGCTTGGGCCGCTGCTTGCATTAACGCACGTGCGCTAGCGATAGCTTTATAGGCATTGAAAACATGCTGGCGAATTAATTGTTTGTCCGCAAGCATTATGGAAACGCCGCGCGGAGACCCTATGCGCTCACACATTAGATCGAAACAGCGTTGTGCCAGGCCTATCCATTGTGCACTGCGTAATATTCGGCCCAAATTCAGTCGCTGGCCTATCATTGATAATCCCAAGCCCTGCTTACCCAGTAAATAGTCCTCGGGTACACTGACTTTATTAAAGGAGATTTCTGCTTGGCCCCGATATTGCCCAAATATCTTAATGTGATTGTCGATACTACAACCTGGTGTGGCTACCGGTACAACAATCATAGAAAAGGCTTGATCAATAGTCGCGCAAGGATTTGTACGCGCAACCACCGTGACAAAGGATGCACGATCAGCTCTACAGATAAACCACTTTCGCCCGTTGACTATCCAGTGCCCGTTTATCAATGTTGCCGACGAATGAAGTGTCGCGGGAACTGAGCCACAGGCTTCTGGCTCGGTCATGGCATAGCCGGCAATAATGTCACCCGCAGCCATTGGCGCAAGAAATTTTTCACGAATAACCGGGTTGCCGTATTGATGCAGCATATGTGCATCTAATGTTGCTTCTCCACCAAAAACTAACGGGCCATATTCGCTTCGGCCCTCTTGCTCTGCAACGCCAAGATAGTTGCTCAAAGATGTGAATTTCCCGGCGCTTATCTTGGGATAAAACAAACCAAACAAACCTGCATCCTGAGCTTTTTTGCGCAATTCTCCTAATAATTTTTGTGCAGCGTTATCATTCTTGGCCAAGAATAATTCATTAGGGATTATTTCTTGATCGACAAATTCGCGCACGGTTAGCGCTATACTTTCGCTGGAAACTATCATGGTTAAACAACCTGTTCGGCACGCGCAACGGATGTGCTGAGTGATTCTAGGTCAGCAGCTAAGCTAATTTTATCAATTTTTCCTGCGGGGCTTAGCGGGAAGTCTTTATAAAAGCGTAAATATTCTGGCAGCTTATTCACTTCTATGCCTTCGGCGACCAGAAATTCAGACATGGCCAACAGACTCGGTCGTTCTGCGCCAATACGTAACATCAAGCAAATACACATTCGGTGGCCTACGTCGTGATCGGCAATAGGTACACAAGCTGCACCAATGATATCCGGATGGCCAGTGGCTAATTTTTCAATCTGAACGGGGCTAATATTCACACCACCACGAATAATGATATCTTTTTTTCGGCCCGATAAAACCAGGTATCCGTATTCGTCCATGCGCCCTATATCACCGGTATGCACCCAACCTAAGGAATCGCGATAGCGTGCATCTAGTTCAGGCGCATTGACATATTGCATGGGGCTTAAAGGGCCGCGTGCGATAATTTCGCCCGTTCTACCCTGTGGTAATTCAATGCCTTGCTCATCGATAATTTTAAGGGCACAAACCGAAGGGTTGGGCCTACCAACAGTGTGGAGAATTGTCTCGGGGTGATCTTCTGGGTGGTTGTGACAATTAACCCCGTCGGCGGAACCGTAGAGGTTTACAAAGTTGCAAGCGAAGGCGTCCCGGCAGCGATGAATGGTAGCCTCATCAATGACTGCGCCGCCGCTAACAACACAGTGAAGGCTTGATTTGTCGATACTGGCTAGGCTGGGCTCTACCGCAATGCGTTGAAACATAGTGGGCACACCCAGAATATGCGTGGGTTTAAATTCTTGCATGACTTGAACTGCTGCGGCAGGATCGAATTTTGATAAAAGGACAATAGAGCCGCCTAAAAAAGATAAAGCGCCGACCGTTGCCGTAGAACCAAAAGCCGATCCCAAAGGCACCAGATACAGACCGCGAAAATGACCTCCTTCCTGTATCAATCGTTGTAAAAACCTACCGCGCCCACCCAACAATGCATTGTGTGAATAGGCAACAAGTTTGGGTTCGGACTCAGTACCTGATGACACCAATAAACGTGCTGGCGAATGAGGGCAAACATCCGGTAGATGTTCACGTGTAATCGGTGTGGTTTCCAGTAGCGATTGCAAATTATACCAAGCTGTTCGCGATGCGCTATCAACAATCATAAAACGCAATGAAAGTAATGTTGGTCGTAGCGATTCAATCAATTCACAAATATTTATACCCGCATACTGTTCTACACCAATAAATACACGAGCGTTACAGCGGCCTAACAGCGCTTCTATATCTAAACGCCCGCGCCCCAGAGGGAAAGGGGCTACTACTGCCCCCAATGCTGCCGCTGCTAGGTCGATGAGACAACAATGCCAGGAGTTGGGTAACTGATACGCGATAACATCGCCTGCTACAATGCCCAGCTGTTGAAAACTGCTTGCCAAACGTAACGTACTGTCTTGAAGCTGGCCGTAGGTAATCGTGTCCATCAACGTTAAAATTGCAGGTTTATCCGGTTCTTGCTGCGCGTGTTGCTGGAATAGGGCGAAGATAGATTGATTAGGGTAAACACCTTCATCCACCCATTGTTTGCGCAGCGCGAAGGGCACGAGGTCTTTAATACCGGAATTATTCATAACAGAAGATGTCTTGTTAAATCGCCATGGGCTTTTTACTTGTGCATAGGTGTTAGGAGCAAGAGCCAAACAGATTTTGCTGTAAGGATGCGTCGTTAACTCATCTAGATCGACTACGACTTTCGCAACGGCAACATCAGCAGCCACTATTACTTTTAGCCAGTGTTGCGCAGCTCTGGTCAACAATTTTTCTTTTACTGCGTCAATGAAGCTGGGTGTCTGTATGGGTACGGTAACGCCAATCGCTTCAGCAAAACGCGCAATACTCTGTTCATCAAAACATTCAATCGCTAGCGAACCTTGTAGCGTTCGGTAAATATTATTGACCGGTAGAAAGTTAACGGATGACGTTAAAGGATTTATGTGTAAACGGCTATCTATTGAATTGCTACTGTGGCGAAGTAAATGTGCTGCGCCCAACAAAGAGGTATCAACACGTACCGTTTCGTTATTGAGGTAACGAGCCAGCAGCGCAGCTGTAATACCCTGTGCGGCAATAACGCCACCCAATGTATCCAGTACGGTAAACAAAGAACCGCCATTTTGACCCGAATGTGCCGAAATTATTGCAGCGATACCTGAAAAAGCTTGCACCATAAAATCGGTGCCGGGCAAGGTTTGCTGTCCATCTAATGTCCCCCAGCCGCCGGCGTAAGCGTAAATTAGATGGGGATTGATCTTGGCCATATCGGCGCTGTCCAGCTGAAATTCAGCAGCTTTTTCTGGTGCCCAGTTATGTAAAAAAACATCAGCATCACGTGCTAGCGCTTTTACTTCTGCTTGCCCAGTAGCCGTTTTCAGATCAATTTCACGTATGCTTTTTAGACGGTTTAGTGCATCAAAACGTACTGACACATCGCCCTCAACGGGTGGCATACCACGCAGTGGATCTCCCCCTGGAGGTTCTATACGAATTACTGTAGCGCCGAGTAACGCCAATAAATGTCCTGCCAATGGGCCCTGAATACGTCGACAGGCTTCAATAACAACCAAGCCTGTTAAAGGCAATTGGTTTGTTGGGCGCTGTTTGTGGCTACTGTTTGGTGTGTGGCTATTATTCTGTGCGTTATAGTGCGAAGCACCTTCGGTGCTAAAATGCCACGGGCCATGCTGCCGTTGTTCTGCATAATCGCTGTCTTTTTGTCGCTCTGCAATACTGCGTACGGAGCAAATCGATAGGCCAGTACTTTTACACAGCTCCTCAATATGCTTATAGGATAATCGTGAAACCGCTTGTTTTAGCTCAGAGGGAAGGGGAGCAACGGCCTTTGCGTAACGCATTAAAAATGCGGACCAACCTTTACCTGCTTGTTTAGGGGTTACACCTATTGCACACCAAAAATTTTTCCAAGGTTCAGGTGTCAGTGTTTCTAGTTCAAAAATAATGCCATCAGACGAGACAAAAGGCGGGTGGAGTTCACCCGTAAAGGTGTCGGGTGTTAATTTTTCTGTATCGGTGTTTGCAGTAGCACCGGCTAGGTATTGCCCAACCGCCAACAATCCAGCAGACATCATCGAGATATCGCAGCGTTCACAATCAAGGCCGCGCAATTGTCCGACGGCAGAAGCAAAAGCACCGTGTAGCGCTAAGGCTGATGTGAGTGTAGAAACATAGGGTAAACCAAGCGCTTGCGCGTTGCCGGTTGCACGCCCATGAACTGACATTATTCCCGTGGCCGCTTGTAACACCATTTCACCACCAGCCCTTTGGGGAGCATTTTCCCATGCTGTTATAGTGCAATAAACTGGTTTTGTGAAGGGTGTTGAAAACCGAAAAGCAAGAGAGGGAGAGGGCGCATTTACCTGATTTAACTTTGGCTGTAGGCCCAGCGTACGGCTTTGATCAGAAAGAGACTGTATTACAGAGGAAAATCCCGCTGGTGAACCTACCGAAGCACCGATTACATCTACATCGAGCGAGCAGCCTTTCAACAAGTGTGTAAGTTTTTGCATAGAATATCCGGAAGAAAAAATTCAGCGATTAAGGGCCGTTAACCACCTGCAACAGCAGGAAGAATAGTCAGAGAATCATTTTCGCTAATAGTTGTACGTAGATTTTCCGTAAATCGAATATCATTATCGTTCACATATATATTCATAAATCTATGTACTTTCCCTTCTGCTATAACGCGATTTTTAATTCCGGGGTAGTGAATATCAATATCATCGATAATTTCATTTACCGTTTTTCCGTTTGCTGTAATCCGTTTTTTATGCTGCGTAAGAGGTTGCAGAATGGTTGGAATATTGACAGTGATGGGCATAAGAGTCTCCTTTAAAATTTCGTTTAACAGGCAATGGTATTGTTATAACTAACGAGGTTCACAATGCGCTCTTCAGTGACCTCACCCTTTATGATACGAAAACTACGTACGCTGCATTTTCTCGTGGGATCTGTACTTATTATTACGTAATGTGCCTCTGGCTCGGAGGCATAGAGCCTATCGGTATAGCTAGGATAAGCCGCCGATTGTGTATGTGAATGATAAAAAACAACGGGAACTTCATCGAGAGCTTCCATCTCGCGCCATACTCGCAATTGTTGTTGGGGGTCAAACTCAAAAAACGTACTGGATTGTGCAATGTTACGTATAGGGATCAAACGCAAAGGTAAGTGTGAATCTTTCGGGCCAGCGATAATGCCACAGGTTTCGATGGGATGATCCTGCTGTGCTTGTGTTTTCATCGCATCTATAAGGTTGTTAAGAATAGTTAACATTGTTGAGCAGTCTCCTAGTTGGCTTTGGTTTTCTCGTAAGCTTATGGTGCGGACATCATCGTCGACTTGTTATTTTAAAATTAGTACAGTGGTAGAGATGGATCTATCTCTTTTATCCAAGCAATAATTCCGCCTTCTAAATGCTTTACGTTGGAAAATCCTCTTTTTTGTAATGAATAAAATACATCCCTAGAACGAACACCCGATTTACAATGCAAAATAATAGGTGAATCTTTTGTGATATTCTCAGGTAATCCGCCATTCACGACAGCGTTTTTAGGAATGTGAAGCGCACCAGAAATATGCGCAATATTCCATTCAGTTTCTTCACGTACATCGATCAAATGAAATTTTTCACCCGTATCTCGAAGTTTTTTTAAATCTTTTGGGTGAATACTTGTGGGTAGCCGGTTATCCTCTGTTGCGTGTTGTAAACCACAAAAATAATCGTAATCTACAAGTGTTGTGATAGGTGTTCGATTTGGGTCTTTGCCCAAAGGCAGGGTACGGTAAGTCATGTCGAGTGCGTCATACACCATTAAGCGACCAAGCAAGCTCTCACCCACACCGGTAATTAATTTAATCGCTTCTGTAGCCATAATAGAGCCAATAGAAGCACACAGCACACCCAACACACCGCCCTCGGAACAAGACGGTGCAAACTCTGGCGGAGGTGGTTCTGGGTATAAGTCTCGGTAGTTTCGCCCCAAGCCGTCAGGTGCATTCTCCCAAAATACAGACGCTTGCCCTTCAAAGCGAAAGATAGAGCCCCATATATAGGGCTTGCCGGTTAACACAGAGGCATCATTAACAAGATACCGCGTGGAAAAATTATCGGTGCCGTCAACAATTAAATCGTACCCACTAAAAATAAGGCATACATTTTCGGCGTCCAAACGTTGCGGGTATAATGTTAATTGAATATAGGGGTTTAATTGACGAATTGATTTTGCTGCACTTTCAACCTTTGGTTCGCCAACATCTTCAACGCGATGGATCACCTGTCGCTGTAGATTAGACTCCTCGACCGTGTCGAACTCAACAATACCTATGGTGCCAACACCTGCCGCGGCAAGGTACAGCAATGCTGGCGAACCGAGCCCACCCGCACCAATAACCAACACTTTGCTGTTTTTAAGTCGTTTCTGGCCGGTTATACCAAATTCAGGGATCAGTAGGTGACGGCTATAGCGTGCAATTTCTTCTGAACTTAGTTCGGCGAGGGGTTCCACCAGAGGAGGCAATTTCATGTTTAAATCCTTGGCTGTGACGTATATTTTTTGATGTTAAACTACTCAATAGTTACCCGGTAATTTTGAAGGGTGGCCTAATCCTGTAGACGTTGATGTGCTGGGTAGCCTTGAAGCGCCTGCAAAAAAAACAATAATCGAGCGGTAACTTTCTAGGCGTTATGGGTACTGTATCGACGACTATCGCCGATAATTAACTACATCAACGAATTTTCCAACCATTGGTTTGTTGTTTACATGCACTGCGCTTGCGGCTATAAAGCCGTGAAACACTAATTGGTTATTGGTTGCTAAATATCGTTCGAGCACAATTGCGTTTAACTAGTGACTTAATTCGTGAATATTATTGTTAGCTGTTTAGTCGTTGTGATTGCTCGGGTGTAAAGTATCGCTGTTTTTGAAGTGTTCACTTGCGTTAGAGTCGTTTCTACTGTGATGGGCGCCACGAACAATTGCGCTAAAACTATCGAAAAGTGCAATTGTGGCGGCCGGTAGTTTTGCTTCTTCTTTCGCGAGATTAATGGCAAGTTTTCTCGCGCTGATATCTGGTATTCCTGTTTCTTTCAAAAATTTCTCTTCTTTTACGACCTTCCCTGAACACAATACAATTTCCCACTTATTGTTAGGCGTTCGAAACATGACAACTCGACCACCTTTTTCAGCAACGATCCAGCTAGCGACTGCATGATCGCCTTCGACGACAACTGGATTGATTGTGACTTTATTCTCTGGAGTGTCGTATGTTGTATTAATAATGGCACGTATTGCATGCGCATCATTATGGACAGTAGGAGAGGCGCTTCCACTGTTGTCAGAATGGCTATTGGCAGAAAAACATAGAACCGTTAAAGTGGCGAAAAAATATTGTGTGATAAACCTTATAGTCACGGCAAAACCTCTCTATTAATATTATTTAATGCTTGTGGTGATAATTATTTTTATAATGCGTTAGCAATATTCTTATTGCCCTAAAAATGTAGCCAGAAGAATACCAGATTTTATTTTTCGGAAATGCGGCAAATTGTCGCACTGTATAAATCAATGGCGCGAAGAAAAACAACGATATAATAATGACACTTTATTTTAGTGTGCTTAT
>Ga0065722_104356_pt1 | contig 23503 bp, 14 predicted proteins | sample BansetMetagenome_FD_59109 | JGI IMG/M metagenome (GOLD analysis project Ga0065722, IMG submission 59109) | Bankia setacea gill microbial communities from Puget Sound, Washington, USA - Caecum Enriched | ecosystem: Host-associated > Mollusca > Digestive system > Ceca | place: United States... | reverse complement strand
GTAGTTCGAGTTCTTCGAGCTCTAGTTCTTCGAGTTCCAGTTCGAGCTCTAGCTCTTCTAGTTCGAGCTCTAGCTCTTCTAGTTCAAGTTCTTCCAGTTCGAGTTCCAGCTCCAGCTCTTCAAGTAGCTCGTCTGGGTCGGGTACCTGTGTTGATATGTGTGAGTGGTATCAAGAGGCTCCTCGCCCATTGTGCGTGAACCAAAACAGTGGCTGGGGTTGGGAGAACAGTGAGAGCTGTATTGGCATTGATACCTGTAATGATCAAAGCGGTGATGGTGGTGTTGTTCAGGTTTGTGATGGCAATACGTCTTCATCTTCCAGCAGTTCTTCCTCGAGTAGTTCATCGTCGTCCAGTAGTTCGTCTTCTAGCAGTTCATCCAGCTCTGGTGGCAGCAATACTTTTGTTGTGCGAATGAGCGGAACAGTGGGTGACGAAAGTGTGAGCCTGCTTGTGGGCGGTTCTACCGTGCAAACTTGGACACTAAGTACCAGCATGCAGGACTATAGCGTAAGCACCAACGCGACTGGCGAAGTACGCGTTGATTTTACCAATGACGAAGGCGATCGCGATGTGCAGGTGGACTATGTGAGCGTTAATGGTGACGTTCGACAAGCGGAAGACCAGCAGGATAATACCGGAGCCTATGATGGCTCCTGCGGTGGCGGCAGCTATAGCGAAATGTTGCATTGTAACGGCTCCATTGGTTTTGGGAACGTGGATTCCAGCAGTTCCTCTTCAAGTAGCTCGTCCTCAAGCAGTTCCTCTTCAAGCAGTTCATCTACAGGGGGGCCGAACCTAGCGTTTTTCGTGGGTAATATCACCACTTCCGGTGATGTACGATCTGATTTCACCCAATATTGGGATCAAATTACGCCAGAAAATGAAGGCAAGTGGGGTTCTGTGGAAAGCTCGCGCGACAACTACAATTGGAGTGGCCTTGATCGAGCTTACAACTATGCCAAGCAGAATAATATTCCGTTTAAGCAGCACACCCTTGTGTGGGGTAGCCAGTATCCTAGTTGGATAGATTCCCTCAGCGCTTCTGAACAAGCCGCCGAAATTGAAGAGTGGATTCGCGATTATTGCGCACGTTATCCCGATACCGAAATGATTGATGTGGTGAACGAGTCTACGCCGGGTCATGCTCCTGCTGGCTATGCGCAAAGCGCATTTGGTAATGACTGGATTATTCGGTCATTCCAGTTGGCACGGCAGTACTGTCCGAATTCAATTCTCATTTTGAATGACTATAACGTATTGAGTTGGAATACCGATGAGTTTATCAACATGGCTAGGCCTGCAATCAATGCTGGGGTAGTGGACGCTATTGGTGTGCAGGCGCACGGGCTGGCAGACAGACCTCTTTCGGAGGTGGAGTCCAAGCTCAATCAAATCGCGGCACTGGGTCTTCCCATTTATGTGTCAGAATATGATATTGAGAAAACCAATGACCAAGAGCAGTTACAGGTGATGCAGGCTCAGTTCCCCTTGTTCTACAATCATTCATCTGTGGTCGGTATCACCCTTTGGGGCTATGTGGTGGGTGCCACTTGGCGAGATGGAACCGGTCTTATTAACAGCGATGGTTCTCCTCGGCCCGCCATGACATGGTTAATGAATTATTTGGGTCGTTAATCCTACCGATGTCGCAAGCATGGAGAGGGATTTCCACGCTTGTGTGAAGCCATAGGCAAGAGAATTTCATTTTAAAAAGCACCCGTTTTGTTCTTGGGTGCTTTTTTATTGGAAGCTTACTTGGCTTTATCTCAACTGAAGTGCCAATTCAATGTGAAATTTTTTGATTCTCCAATGGCCGATGTTTGGTTAGCACCTACCGTCTAAAAATCTTCGAACCTCCTATTCTCCGTGGCCTGCAGAGGCGTTCCAGCAACAGCTCTATAGCGGCGGCACTAGCGCGGTGGCGGTGTCACTGTTCGTACGCGAGGTATGGACGGCAGTGAGCATATTAATTTGCTTATTGGCGGCAGCGTTGTGGCGAACTGGACTCTAACGACTAATGCTTAATATTACCGCTACACGGGCAATGCCTCTGGTGATATTGAGGCTGAGTTTGATAATGACGCTTCTGGTCTAGATGTGATTTTGGGCTACATTACCGTCAATGATGAAACTCGCTAGGCAGAAGACATGTAGTACAACACCTCCAACCATGACCGTTCTTGTGGTGGCGGTTCCTACTCTGACACCATGCACTGTAACGGCATTATTGGTTTTGGCAGTACCTCCGATTGCTTTAGCGGTAACCGCAGGAGTGGCGGTTTATCTCGTTTATCTAGCTCATCACGTAGCAGCACTTCTGGTGGTGGCTCCTGTAGTGGTGTGGGTATTATTTTCGATGATGCCCCGGGTTCTAATACCCGCCTTTTGATTAACCTACTTAATACGAGATTCCCTAACGCTTTGAGGGCTATATAGATTTCTGTGGTCTTGATAGTGGGGCATAGGTTTGGCGCCTAATAACCCTTTTATGCTATAACGGCGCGTGGAAATATGGCGCCAGCATAGGTCTTTTAATTACCTGCAAAAAAAAAGAATCAAAATTTTTGGGTTTTAAGCAACAGTTTGCTATATCGATCACATGCATATAGTTTATATGACAATAAGCATATAGTTTATTTGACAATATGATTTCTTCGCTATATAACACCCTCGAAGCGACCAGGCAGTTTTAACAATAACAGCAAGGCAGTATGGCGCTCAAATCACCTCATCTGTTTGCAATGAGCAGAATAAGCCTTCTCGCAGCCGTTCCTTCCCTATGGGTGAGTTTGGTTGTGTGGCGAATACACGGAGAATAATAATGAAATTAACCAAGTTATCAGGTAACTACCTCAAGAGCAGTATCGCTGCATTGGCAATGGCAGCCTTCTGTGTGCCGGCAGTCAACGCGCAAACCATAACCTCAAACCAAACCGGCACCCACAACGGCTTTTACTATTCGTTTTGGAAAGATTCCGGAGACGCAACTTTCGGTTTACGTGAAGATGGTCGTTATACCTCCCAGTGGAGTAACAGCACCAATAACTGGGTAGGCGGTAAAGGCTGGAATCCCGGTGGGCCAAAAGTTGTTAGCTACTCGGGTAGTTACAACGTTGATAATTCACAAAATTCCTATTTGGCGCTCTACGGGTGGACTAAGAGCCCACTTATTGAGTACTACGTTATTGAGAGTTACGGCTCCTATAACCCCGCATCTTGTAGTGGCGGAACCGACTACGGAAGCTTCCAAAGTGACGGTGCTACGTACAATGTGCGTCGTTGTCAGCGAGTCAATCAGCCCTCAATTGACGGCACTCAAACCTTTTATCAATACTTTAGCGTAAGAACGCCTAAGAAAGGCTTTGGCAGTATTAGCGGAACCATCACCGTAGCGAACCACTTTAACTTTTGGGCGAGTAAGGGGCTGAACCTAGGTAATCATGACTACATGGTACTCGCAACGGAAGGCTACCAAAGTAGTGGTAGTTCAGATATTACTGTATGGGAAGGCAACTCTGGCGGCGGCTCAAGTTCCAGCTCCAGTAGCTCTAGCTCTAGTAGTTCAAGCTCAAGTAGCTCTGGCGGTAATACCGGTGGCGGCGTAACCGTTCGCGCTCGTGGAACAGACGGAAGTGAGCACATTAACTTGCGAATTGGTGGTAATGTTGTCGCGAATTGGACCTTAACCACTAGCGCACAGAACTACACTTACACGGGTAGCGCTTCAGGTGACATCGAAGTGCAGTTTGACAATGACTCCTCTGGTCGCGATGTTATTCTGGACTACATTACCGTCAATGGCGAAACTCGCCAGGCAGAAGACATGGAGTACAACACCTCTACCTATGACGGTTCATGTGGTGGTGGTTCGTATTCTCAAAATATGCACTGCAATGGTGTAATCGGTTTTGGCAGTACGTCTGATTGTTTCAGTGGCAACTGCAGTGGCGGTGGATCATCAAGCTCCTCTAGCAGCTCTTCTAGCAGTTCCTCCAGCTCCTCCAGCTCCTCTAGTAGTTCTTCTAGTTCGTCTAGCTCTAGTGGTGGTGGCAGTGCTTGTCAGTGTAATTGGTACGGAAGTTTGTACCCAAGCTGTCAGAACCAAAGCAGTGGTTGGGGATGGGAGAATTCAGCTAGCTGTATTGGTGACGATACCTGTGCTGACCAGTGGGGTAATGGCGGAGTTGTGTGTAATTAATTGAGTGACACCTGCGTACTGGCAATGACTCCGTAATTCGTTACGGAGTTAAGTAGCCCGCTTTTCATTGCTGCTGTTAGTTTATGGAATGAGTGGGGCCTTACGTTCTTTGAGCACTATTTAAATATTAATAGACTCTGTTACAGTGGGACACTATTAGCGAAAAAACCTTGTCTTTGCAGACAGGGTTTTTTTTGGTATTGGCAATATGCCATTAAGCCTTGGCGAATATAAATGCGCCTAATGTATAACGGAAACCGTATAACCCTAGCCTTGTATCTGTGGGTTTGTACAAGGGTATAGAATCTACTGGCCATAAAAAATAAGAGCAGTGTGATTGACCTTGCCTCACTTTTAATAAACCCACACCCTATAAAAGCTAATAAAAAAATAATGAATAAAATAGAGCCGTACCTAGCAATAAAACTGATATTCAGCTACAAGCGATTATCCGACCTGTCCCATCCGCCCAACTAATTCTCCACCCAACTACTTTTTCAATAGTCGTTTTAAAACGCAAATAGCAACGAAATTTTTAGACGGTTAGCTATTGGTGTAAATATTTTGACAAAATAATAAACAGTTTTACCATAATTGAAACTTTGTTACGGAAAAGCTGTGCCTGCTCGTCCATAAGAAGCGTGCAGTTGAAGAACTCGACCTACCGACCTGCCAGCCCATGTTGCTTGCGTTGTCCCATAAAAACTTTAACCATTACAGCGGTGCAACAATTTCAGTTTTTGGAGTAACAAAGATTATGTTTACGAAAAATAAGCTATCGCAAGCCGTCTTGGCGGTACTCGCAAGCGCGACGATGAGTCCTGCGCTGGGGCAGCAAAATGAACTGGAGGAAGTTTTTGTAACCGGCATTCGTGCCAGCTTGGAAGCCTCTATGGACGTAAAGCGAAATTCAGCCGGGGTAGTTGATGCCATTTCAGCAGAAGATATTGGCAAGTTTCCCGATACCAACCTTGCTGAATCTCTACAGCGTATAACGGGTGTCTCTATAGATCGGGTGAACGGTGAAGGTTCTCAAATTACCGTTCGAGGTTTTGGGCCGGCCAACAATATGGTTACCTTAAATGGCCGTACCATGCCCGCCGGTTTTACCTACGGTGGAGGTAGTGGTGCCGGGGGAAGCGCAGGAGGGGCGACCCGAGCCTTTGATTTTGCAAATCTAGCCTCTGAAAGTGTCGCAGGTGTGCAGGTCTATAAAACGGGTAGGGCCAGTATTTCTTCCGGCGGTATTGGCGCAACTGTGAATATCGATACCAATAGGCCGTTGCAGCACCCTGGGAGCAAATTTAGTATTGGTGGTAAGTTGGTCAACGATACCACTAATCGAGTTGGCGATGATATTACCCCCGAAATTTCAGCATTGGCTAGTTGGAGTAATGAAAAGTTTGGCGCCTCACTCACCTATTCCTATCAAGAACGTGATTCTGGCGTTGCCGGAGGCCACGAAAATAATTGGAATATTCTAGAATGGGATGCCAACGACCTATCCAACAACGGATATTCCTTTACCCGCGACCCCATTACCAACGAAATAAATGCCACCATTGAAAATGCGCCAGAAAACGGCCAACTTTTTGGTCGTCCAAATGATTTTCGTTGGACCTATTCAGACAAGCAGCGCGAGCGCACAAACGCACAGTTAACCTTGCAAATGGCGGCCACAGATTACCTAGAGTTAACCCTAGATTACACCTTTGCAGAGCTCAGTTTGTGGGAACATCGCGGTGAGTGGACCATGTGGCTACACAACAGCACCACCGTTGACGCCGTTACCTTTGATGATAGCGATGTTGCGACACCTATCTATATACACGAAACAACCAGCGGTAAAGATGTTGGATATGAGCAGCAGCTTAGAGAGCAAACCAATACCTTAGGTTCACTGGGTTTTAACGCCTTGTGGGAAGCAAACGATACGCTCAGTTTTAGCTTTGATGTGCACGACTCTTCGATGGAAAACCTACCCACGGGCATAGGTGATTCTGGCGAGCTGGCCATTAGTACCGGCGCACCGATTGCAACCTCGTTTGAGTACAATTTTAGTGGAGATATGCCTATTGGTAATTTTACCTTCGACGATTCAAATACCAATAACAATGGTATATTCGATGAGGGCGATATTGGTAGCGCGCAGGGGCGAGTAGCGTATGCAGCGCAAATAATGGATATTACCCAAATTAAAATTGATGGTGTTCAGGAGCTCGAAAATGGCCGTTTAGATTTTGGTATTGAATCCATAAAAACCGATATGCTCCAGCAGGCATCTACTCGACAAGTGAATTTGGGGACATGGGGAGTGAATAACCCCGGTGAATTTACTCCCGGTAGCTTAGAGCTGTTCAGTTTGGCCAACCAATACAGCGATTACAATATGAACGGTTCTTTTCCGTCGGGAGTGAGAGCTGTTGATGTTATTGATCTTTGTCAGCAGACTGTTGCTCTTTATCCAGAATCGGCGACAGGGGAAGATTGGCGGTGCGCCATTGAGAAAAATTTTACGCAAGATAATCGTGTAAAAGAGGATGTTCTCGGGGCCTATTTCCAGTTCGCGCTCGAAGCTGAACTGGCAGGTCGCCCGGTGAATATATTGGCCGGCGTTCGCTATGAAGAAACCACTTTAACGGCAACGTCCATGCTGCGTCGCCCGCTTTACAATGTGTGGCAAGACAATAACGACTTTCAAATTACCGAATATGATGGTGAAGACAAAGTACCGGTAACTGTCGACAACGACTACAGCAATGTACTTCCAAGCTTTGATTTCGATATTGCGCTATTGGATGACCTAGTGGGGCGCTTCTCATTTAGCAAAACCATTGCTAGGGCCAATTACAGCGACTTATATGCGGGGGCTGCTGGATTTAGTCAAACGGACCCTACCTATTATATTGGCGCACAGCCCACAGCAAGGCGAACCAGTCCGGAGCTTTTGCCCTTAGAGTCGGACAATCTCGATATGTCTTTGGAATGGTATTACGGGGAAGGGAGCTATGCCTCGGTTGGCATTTTCGAAAAGCGCGTCAATAACTTTATTGGAACTGGCCAGTCCCTAGAAACCCACTACGGCATGAAAGATGCGAGTAACGGGCCACGAGTAAGAGCAGCAGCGCAAGCGCTGGAGGATATTGGCATTGTGGTTGATGCTACCTCGTTGTTTGTGATGACGGCGATGCTGGACAACCCCAGTGATTTCCCCAACGGTGCCGACGACTTTGTCGCAGACAGTTCCGGAAATTTGGTCGACCCCGATTTTGCCATCGTCGTAGCGGGTGATTACGATGTGCACGCGGAGTTATCTGGTGCAAATGAAGACCCCGAAGCGCAATGGCTCACATCTTTCCCAGTGAATGACAAAGAAGCAAAAATTTACGGCTCGGAGTGGGCGGTTCAGCACTTTTTTGGTGAAAGTGGTTTTGGTGTTCAGGCCAACTACACCATTGTAAATGGTGATGTGTCGTTCAATGACTTGGCTTCACCGTCCGATGCTCAATTTGCCTTGCTAGGGCTAAGTGATACGGCAAACCTTGTGGGTATCTATGAAAATTATGGTTTCCAGCTACGCATAGCCTACAACTGGCGAGACAGCTTTCTAAGGGAAACCAATCAGGGGGGGTCTAGAAACCCGGTTTACGTTGATGAGTATGCTCAGTGGGATGTTAACGTGGGCTACGATGTTACAGATTCGTTTAATGTGTTTTTTGAGGGATTAAATATAACCGAAGAAAATATCCGCTGGTTCCAGCGTTCAGATAGAATGACACGCTATGTGGAAGACTTAGGGGCACGATACCAATTGGGTGCCAGGTTTACCTTTTAGGTAAATGTTTAAAACCTAAAAAAAGGGCCAATTTATTGGCCCTTTTTTACTGATGAGGGGTAATTGAGAGCTTTGTAGGGTTATGTCTATAGCGAGTGCCTGCCCCTTAGTGCCTAGATTTTCGCAATAAGCGCTGCAGGTTTAACCGTTCATGTTTATACCTTGCTGCAAGCAAGGTATAGTTAAACAAATGGATTTTACTAGGGGCGTGAGAAATGGAAAAACAAACGAATTTACCCGTTAAACCCATGCTTCTATTGGCCTTGCTGCAAGGCTTAGGGTTGATGATATTACACCAATCCATCGACTTTCATTTTTGGCCTTACCAACACCCTCAGTGGCTGATGCTGTTGTATTCGTTGCTGTTAATTTGGCCTACAACCGTTCTACTCAGTATTAGCCGAGACAACTTTTTCCCATTAGTGAAATACTCATTGGGATTTGCACTGATTATCTGCCCCTTGGCTTACTATATTGGCTATCAGGCCTTGCCAGTTGAGCATATTGAGCTCAAATCCCTGTTGTTTACCTACTCGCTAACCATGGGTATCGCGTCATTCAAAGCGCTGATGTATTGGCAGCACTTCTCGAGTGGTAACCCCTTTACCTACAGCGCCCTTTTTAGATGGTCTTGGCGAAACTTCCTAACCTTAGGTTTTGCCCTACTTTTTTCTGGAAGTTTTTGGCTCATCCTTTTCCTGTGGGGGGCTTTGTTTAAGGTAATCGATATCCATTTCTTCGAAGATCTATTTGAGAACCCTTGGTTCTATTACCCTGCCTTGTCCCTTGCGATGGGTTTTGGTGTCATCATTTTTCGCAATCTCAGCCATGTCATCGACACGATAACACGCTTGCAGCAAGCACTAATGAAGTATCTTCTGGTGGTGATCGTGCTTGTTTCCGTTCTTTTTTTAGCGGCACTACCACTTACAGGCCTAGAGTCGCTGTGGGAAAGGGGCGGGAGTATACTTATTTTATGGCTGCAGGCGATTATGCTGTTTTTCGTAAATGCTGTGTATCAGGATGACCCTCAAATTCGCCCTTATTCGCCTTGGGTTCATCGGTTCGTCTACCTTGGTGTTGCACTTCTCCCCCTCTATAGCGCAATCAGTCTTTACGGGCTAAGCCTACGCATAGATCAATATGGTTGGAGCATGTCGAGATACTGGGCCGTGCTCGTTTGGTTTTTTATGGCCGTATTTGCGACAGGTTACTTGTGGGGGATTATCAAGCTTAAGGATAACTGGGTAGAGCAATTAAGCCGTGTGAATGTCGTTGTTGGGCTCATGGTTTTAGGGGCGATGTTGTTGTTAAACTCACCATTATTGGATTTTAGAAAAATGGTTGTGCACGATCAGTTGGCCAGAGTAGAAAGTCAAACGACGCCCCTTGAAGATCTAGACATTTACTACCTCAAACGTCATTTGGCTAGGCCGGGTCACTTGGCATTAGGTGATTTGAAAAAACGTTATGGGGTTGAGCATCCAAAATTTGGTTTGCGTGTGTCCAAACTGTTAGAGGCCCGAGATGCCGAAACAAGCCATATTACAGAACAAGACTTTACCGCAGCGCTAGCGTTTATTGGCACGCCGCCCCCTAAGGCCTTGGTCGCCGCAATGTTTGAGAGGGAGAGCAAAGAGACCTGGAAATCGCTAAAGACAAAAACCTACTATATTGTTGAAGTGGAGCTTAGCCGAGATGAGGTCGCTGAGTATTTATTGGTGAGAGAAATGGTCAATGGTGTGAGCCTGTCACTATTTCATTTAGATGGTAATGATTGGCGACTACAAGACATTATTGGCAGCGCATATGGCTTAGGAAAACTCGAAACTGAAAGTTTTATTCAGGCGCTAGAAGAGGGTCATTTTTCTGTTGAAACTTCAAAATGGGATGACTTTGAAATCAACGGCCGGGTGTACCGGGTGAGCCAAGATGAGCCCTAAGGGCTTATAAAGTTTTCACACCGTTTATAGCACGTTGTTTATTTGCGGAAGTTAAAGCATATTGTTATGAATTTTTCTATGAGCGAAAAATTCTTAAGCTAGTTGTGACGGTCCTGCTTCCTTGCAGGCGGTTTCCTTGGACGACTTGGCTTTAACTAGGCGCCTTTGCCCGTCGAGTAAGCATCAATTTCACGCCAAAGCCGCCCATTATGAGCAGAACCCCTAAAAAGGCCACAATAATCACATCTCTAGTCATGCGCCCTGTGAATGGTGTTAAAAAATTCCATTTATGCAAAAAAGAGAACGACCAGCGTTCAATGCGGTCGGTTGAGTTGCTTTGATCAACTAAAACACCCGTGCTTGGATCAATAAAAAGCCAGGTGCTATCGTCATCGTCTATCTTTACCTGCCAAACGGGCAAGCGTTTATTGCGGAAATCATAATCTGGGCCAAAGCGTGTAATAAGCGAAGCTTCACCCACTCGACTGGCCGGAACGTTAGCGAAAACGGCAGCCAACATTTGAGCGTGTTGCTTGTCGTTTTTAGCGTCGCTTACTTGGCCTGTAATGGCATCAATAAAGACGGATCTTTTTTCGCTGGGCCTACCGCTGTAACGTTGTGCTCGTGAAACTGTGTCCCGTGATGTATCTGATATACTCACTCGGTAATAAAATGTATTGTCTTCTGGTAGAAGAGAAACGCTATTAAGCGGCGTTCCTTTAAGTGAATCTAGCCAGTGGGTATTGGCGCTGATGGAAGAGAGTTTGGCACTTTCTGAGAAAGTTTGACCCAAGCGAATACCGGATGGAGAATCAACCAATGAAGACTGCAAAAGATGATAAAACCCGCTAGCGGACCACGTGAGCAGCGGCAACCATAAAACATAAGCTAGCCATCGATGATAGCGACGACTACTGTCTTTTATTTTACGTGATTTGAGGGCGATGACGAGAAGTAGGCCAAGTATTGCGGTTGCAATTAAGCACAGCATTAGCAGCGCGACGATGATAAGTCGAGCGTACTCAATACCGTTTAACCATTTAAACGTATGCAGGTGTTGAAAAAACCACTGCAGAGAGGTCTTTAGCTGGTTATTTAAACCGGCCATCGCCGAGGTTTCGGTGTGAACAAAAATACGGAGGTTATCGTCGCCTTCGAAGTGAATGTTATACACGGGTAATAGGCGATTGACCCACGGGTAGTTGTCGTCAAATTCGGTTTGAAATTCGATACTCGATATGGCGGAGACCGGTTGGCCGGTATAATAGCTGGCGAGCCACTTTGCTTGTTCACTATCGAAATCAACTAATTCACTGCCTGTCTCAAGGTTGAAGTATTTGCGAGGCGAGTTCTCATTCGTGGTTACTTGTATTAGCGGCCCTTTGCTGGAGGGAACAATTTTTATTACGCGGGCATGATTAAAATCTTCTCGGCTAGACAGAAGTGTCGGCAGGCTTTTCAGTTTTTCTGTTTCCACCAGCATTGAAGGCGGAAAAAATGACTTTGCTTTGGGCCCTAGCCAACTCATGATGGGGTGAGCTGCACCACTTAAGGCCCATATAATGAGTGCAGCAATACCCCACCAGCCTAGAGCGTTATGTAAGTTAATGCTCGTTTTCGTGTAGTTCAATTTTTTTTTCATTCTAATTCCTAAAATCTCCAATTTACTCCGGCATAAAAGCCTCTCGGATCTCCGGGGCGGTAACTTATGTCGGGATCTCCAACTTGATTGGAGGTGTAAGTGGAGTAGAGAGTATCTGTTAGGTTGTCTATGCGCGCATAGATGTCGAGCGCAGTATTCACGTCGTAACTGGCTCTTAAGTTAAATAAATCGTGCCCCGCATATTGCTGCGTATTCGTTTGGTCGGTGTAGTAGTCGCCTACACTCATCCATTCTGCTTCAATTCTTAGGCCTGAAAGCACCTTGGGAGAGTATTCCAAACGCATATTACCCAAGCTACTCGGTGCTTTAGCGACTTGGTTCCCCGAGACGTCAATTTGCTGGTTACAAAAGCAGTCGCGAGAGAAATAGACATAGCTAAAGTCTTGGTATGTTTGATTTGTTTTGGTGTAAGAAAGGCCAAGTTGCCATTGGGGAGAAAAACGCCAATCAAAACCGACTTCAACGCCCTGATGCCGAGTTTCTCCTGCATTAACGGTTCTTCTGGTTTCATCATCGATAATAGAGACTATGTCATCGGTTACCGACATATCATAGAGAGCAACATCGTAATTGAAGTTCGCGCTTACAGAACCACGCCAGCCAAGCTCTGAGCTGGTACTATTTACGGGTTGTAAGTCGGTGGTGTTTTGTGATGCTCCGGGCCGAAAAAGAGCCCCTACTGTTGGAGCCCTAAACGCATAGCGGTGGTTTAGATACAGCATGTGGTGCTCAGTATATTGATATGTTGCACCGAGTTTTGGACTGGTATTGTCGTAACGTAGGGTTTGGCTTTCTGGCCTGAGGTGGGCATAGTCTACAGGGGTGCTGGGTAGATGGTTGATATAATCAACTTCGAAAATATCATATCTAACACCCGCATTGACTCGCCATTTTTTGCCTACCTGAAACTCAGCGTGAATATAAGGCGATGTAGACGCTTGGGTAGCTTCAAAATCATAATTGAGGGTGCCGGTTCGTGCGTAATCTATGTAAACGTCGTCATCTTGCAGGGTCGTTATCTTTTCTTCTTGATAGTCAGATGGAGTGGAATCAATGTCTAAGCCAATAATTAGCTCACCACTGTCTTCTGAAAACTTATAGCGATATTTAGCTAAAGCGCCAAAGCTCTCAAATGTATAATGACGAAGGTTTGGGTCGTAACTCACCATCCAGCTTGGCATCATTACCATCTGATTGTTGCGGTAAAATGGCGTTATTGTAAGAAGGTGGTTGCTGTGTACTTGGTAATTAAGTTCTACCGACAGGCGTGAGGCTTCGACCTCTCTGAAACCGATATCGCTGTGATAAAGATTTACTTCAGGACTGTTTTTGTAATTTTCTTCCTCTAACGTGGAAACACCCGACTGATCAATATTGGAGTAAGCACCAATGAGCTTTAGAGAGATTTTTTTGTTTAACTCGCTATCGAAGCGGGCATTGAGTGATTGCCTATCGTAAGCGGACTGCTCCCGAAACCCCTCATTGTGGGTGTTGTTGTAGTCAATACGAAAACCGCTCTTGGCGCCTAGTTTACTGCCGGCAGATAGCAGCGCACGTTGCCAGCCAAAAGAGCCCACTTCACCATTAAGGCTACCTTCCGCTTGGCCCGGGCTAGTGCGTGAAATGACATTAATGACACCGCCAATGGCATCGCTGCCATATAACGCAGAAGCGGGCCCCTTAATGACTTCAACCCGACTACTTTGGGGGATATTGATTTCATATAAACCGTTGTGATTAAAAAACCCCGTCGGTCTCGTGGGGATACCATCTTCTAAAAAAAGGTATACACCGGCGGTGGTAATTGGCTGGCGAATGGAGGTCATATGGCCTTCACCTCCTAGCTTATTAATATGTACACCCGAAATTCGATTCAATGCATCTGCTGGATGGGACGGAGAGATCAGCTTTAGAGCGTCTTCGGTTAGTACACCTACAGATTCAGAAAGATCGGAAATATTTTTGTTTTCTCGTGTAGAGGTCACAAAGACTTGTTCTACAAATTCGTCGTTTCCATCCTCGACAGAGGCTGCGCTGTCTGCAATAACGCTTGAAACCCAAGCGGTAGCTAAGCATAAGGGGAGATAATGCAGTTTGTTTTGTTTTAAGTCGATCATTTCTAGGCCCTAATGTGGTAGGGCAGAAAGTGTATAGAAATATTCTGGTTTGACTATGTGGCAAATAGTCGCAGTAGCGGAGCAGGCGCTATCATAGGGTAGCTACCGGTATTTGGTTTAGGGTGGTAATTGAAGAATGTATTTGTTTCTGTATAAAACTCACTATCTTGGGGTAAGCAACGGTAGTCAGCGAGTATTGTATAAATATCGTCAAAAAAACGGAAAACCGTGGTGACTTCCTGTTTTCTATTTTGTTGAGGGGCGTAGATTGAGACTGAAAGAAAGCTTTTGAACCGGAACCTTCGTCTAGTGGCTTGTATTGGTGACGCGGGGGTTCGCAATTATCCTAGTTGCCTGTTCACATCAATGGGGGTGCTTTAAAACGGGTAATAGTCGTATTCGTAAAATTGATTTTCTACATTATTGAGAGCTAAGCTTTGAGAAGTCGTTGATAGCCGTTTATACCGTTCGCTGTTACATGCTTCTAATAATGTGTTTGGCATTATAGCCACCTCGATAAGACGGATATCAAAAAACCACCACTTACCGCTGTGCGCGGTAAATGGCGGTTTTCTAGGTGCTCCGCCTGTAGATAGAATCTTAGCTATTCGCTGTTTTCATTAACCAAGAATATTTTTCGGTGCGGGAAGGGGATTTCTATATTGGCTTTATCCAGTGCTTTTTTGACTTGCTCTGGTACAGAATAAAGCACATCAAAATAATCAGTTCCATTACAAAACGGGCGTACCAAGAAGTCCACGGAGCTATCGTTTAAGGTTTCCACCTCGATAAACGGCGCCGGATCTTTTAGTATTTTAGCGTGCTCGGCGAGCACCTTCTCAATCACTGCCTTGGCGTTGTCGATATTGGCGTTGTAAGCAACGCCAAAATGCATATCGACACCCCTCACTTTATAGTGTGAGTGATTGATAATCTGCTCTCCCCAGATTTGACTATTAGGAATAATGATTTGCTGCTTGTCAAAAGTTTGCAAAATGGTGGTGAACATATCCACTTCGGTCACATTGCCAAAACGCCCTGCTGCGTTAATAAAATCGCCTACTTTGTAGGGGCGAAATATTAGTAGCATAACACCGGCAGCGAGATTGGACATTGCCCCTTGTAGGGCCAAGCCTATGGCTAGACCCGCGGCCCCCAAAAGTGCGACTATCGACGCGGTTTGAACGCCAAATCGGTTTAGAACGGCAATACCGACAAAGGCTAAAACAACGTAGCGCGCGACACTACCAAAAAACCGAAACAAGGTATCATCAAGGTTTTGGTATTTTTTCCCCACATTGACAATAATGCGATTTGCTTTATTAGCAATCCAAATGCCTATAATCAAAATAACAATGGCTAATAAAATATTGGTTGCCCACGCAATGGCCTCGGGCAAATATTGGTTTACATCCAAGTTTTCTATCATATCTTCCACTCTCGTATCCCCCGGCGTGATAGCGCCGTCGTTAGTTGTATATCCCGTAGGGGCATGATGTGAAGGCCCCTCGCCCATTAACCCCGCTAATACTATCGTAGTTGCGGCTATTTCGAGAAGCCGGCATGTAAAACACTGTAAAATCATCGAAAACAAAAAAAACGTGACATTCGGGTGTTTGGCGTCCTATTCTTTGAGTAATAGGGGGTAAGTGTTATGGCAAATTCCGTAAAACCCACCGCAAAACCGCGCGTCATCGTGGCGGATGACTCGAAAGTGGTACGCATGGCGGCCACCAAAATTCTTGGTGACAAGTTCGATATTGTGTTAGCTGAAGACGGCGCCGAGGCCTGGGACGCTCTTCAGCAAGACCCTACTATACAGGTGGTGCTTACCGACCTTGGCATGCCGCACATGGACGGATACCAACTCATTGAGAATATTCGCCAAGCCGACAAGGAGGGGCTGCGAAACATACCGGTTGTTGTCATTACCGGTGCCGCTGAAGAGGAATCTGTTAAAAAGAAGGTGTTTGAAATCGGCGCGACGGATTTTGTGACTAAACCCTTCAAGTCCACCGAAATTATGGCTCGACTTGAGGCCCACGCCAGCTATCGACGAGATAACGCTAACCTACAAGAGCACGTCAATATTGATTTGCTGACCGGCACTTTGAACCACAAAGGGTTGGATGAAAAGCTTGAAAAAGATATCTCTTTCATCAATCGCCATAAGCAAAATATCGCATTAGTGCTGTTCGAAATAGACAACTTTAAACACCTCGTTGAAAAAACCGGGCATCGAGGATCAGAAAAAATTGTTCAGAACATTTGTAAGGTATTGAGCTCAGCTATTCGCCGGGAAGATAGCTTCGGCAGATACGATGTGGCAAAATTTCTCACTATTCTGCCCATGGCTAAAACAGATGGGGTGGTAATGTTGTCCAAGCGCTTGAGCGAGCACATTAAAACCTTCAAAGTTAATGTTGCAGGCGAAGTCATTGGCCTTACCCTATCTATTGGTATTGCCTCCGCTCCCAAAGGGTGTTTGAGCAATAAAAAAAGCTTGGTAACGACTGCCGAAAAGGCCTTGAGTAATGCCAGATCGTTGGGCACTGGTGAAGTGCAATTGCTTAAGCTGGAGAGTCGTCAACCGGAGGGAAAAGCGAAGCGTATTTCCATTGACGACCTGCTAAACGTAATTTCTGAAGATGGAAAGCTACTAACCCAAGCAGAATTAACCGCAGCTGTGGCCAGCTTGGTGCCTTTGGTAAAACTTATGACTAAGGAGCAAAAACAGAAGCTGCTACGTGGTTGAGAGCTGCTTGCAGTATTTGTTCACGCTAGTCACCCGTTTTTGTGCCATCAAGGTAAAGCGAGCGATGTTGAGTTTGTCTACTTGAGCGATCTACAACACTGAGTGTGAGAAAATGGTTAATGGCTCGAAAACACCTGATACCGATGCCTCAAGCGCAATTCCACGTGGATGGTGACCCTATACTAGCGTAGGCAGCGCACGGGGCACCACAGAAAACCTTTGGCAGAAATAGAATACGGGTTTCTACCTATGGTAGGCGATTTATTCGCTTTTTACTGCTGCCCGTCGCTCTCTTTGGCGGCAGCGAAACTTAAAGGAAGATAGTGAAATTGAATAAAGAATTTATAAGACAGCGTATTTCGATTTTTTCGGGTATGGATATCGACCCAGCCGTCGATAGTCAAGTGGTTGATATCCTACTGAGGAAGTTTAATATTCACCTCCCTCAGCGTGCTACTTTAGATGAAGCATTGGCAGCCACCATAAGCGATCATGAAGTCATCAGTTTGATTTCCCAATATCGCTCCTTGTCGAAGGTGCAATAGTAAGCCGAAAATTGACAGCGCAACTAGCGGCCTACAGGCCTGGTTTGTTGCGGTGTATGTCACTGGTATATCTTTTACTTGTACGCGCGCCTATTGCCAGACGCTAAGGGGCTGGGTGTGGTGTTTCTATACCCGCTTGGGGCGGGTATGACGGGGAAAAGGGTGGGTATCTGCAACTATATTTGTAGGGTAGAAAAATAGTTGCAGACTGAGATGTATTACCGGCCTTTAAGTTTGTGTGAATCCGATAGAGTGCGTTTGTAAAACTTGCCTAACGCTTTGTCAGCGGCTCGTTTTTCGATAAGTGTTGCGGAGTTTAGAGCTTCTTCCCTCCTGAGTTTAATGTAGTTGTTTAGTCGTCGTTGCGCTATATCGCCTTGCTGTATGGCAAGTTGAACGGCACAGTCGGGTTCACTTTGATGGTGGCAATCTGTAAAGCGACAACGCTTTGCTAGTGTTTCGATATCGGCAAACGTTGATGATATCCCCTCTTTACATTCGGCTAGCTGAATCTCTCTCATTCCGGGTGTGTCTAATATTAGCCCTCCTGAGTTGATTAGTATTAATGAACGTCGAGTGGTTGTGTGGTGACCTTTATCGTCGCTTTGTCGAATATTGGCGGTGCTTTGCCGATTGTGCCCAAGCACTGTATTGATGAGCGTCGATTTGCCTACCCCCGAAGAGCCTAATACAACAATGGTGCGTCCTTCCTTAAGCCAGGGAGCTAGTTTAGGCATTTCATTACTGTCTAGGCAATTGATGTATTCGACCGGTAAAAGCCTATCGATTTTTTGTGTGAGGGACTTAATCGGTTCGGGGTCATCAGATAAGTCACTTTTACTGAGTAGCACTACAGGCTCCGCTTCTGATTCATTAACCAAGGAAAGAAATCGCTCAATTCTATTAAGGTTAAAATCGTTGTTTATGGAGCACACAATAAACGCCGTGTCTACGTTTGCGGAAATAAGTTGTTTAGCTGCCTTTTTGCCTGCGGCTTTTCTTGTGAAACAGGTTTTTCTATCGAGTAATCGGCTAAAGCGCTTATTGCTATCCAGTAAAATCCAGTCCCCTACGGTCATGTCTGGCATTGAGTGAAGTGTAGGGTGATGCAGTACTTCTAGCGCTGTCGCTAGGGTGATTTCAGATTTGTGCTGTTCAATGATCCGTGCCGGAATAAAGCTATTCCACTCGTCAAGTGATAGCTGTTGCTGGAAAAATGGCTGCCAGCCTAAATTGGCTAGTGTATAAAAATTTGACATAGCAAAGCCTTAATTAAAATATTAATTAATTTAGGGGCTATTGGCCCCGGTAGTTAAACCGGGCTTGCTATCGAATGTTTAGATTCGGCGCCCGGTTAGGCTTGTGACAATCATATTTTTCTCCTAACGGGTTAATCGGTTTGATGTTTGACACGGCTATTCTCTATTGCAGAGTGGTCGTGCTATGCAGTGCGGGTATTATAGCGGCTTCACGGTCAAGTGTGCTACACACAGAGGACGATATTGTCCACGATCAGCCATTGTCAGCAAAGCGTGTGGTTCCTTTATGAAATTTGGCCTATTAGGGGAGGTGGTGATGCAGATTGAGGATGTGTTGGTGGAGGATTATGAAAGGCTTGCTCCTCGAGCTTTAAACGTTGGTGATTTTACGGTTATAGCCAATTTATGGCCTGCCCTTAATATTTTCAAACGCCATGCCATATTTTTCTAATATTTGCTTTACGCGGTGCGAATCATTTGAGGACGCTTTTGCTTTTCTGCTGATATTGAATAGCTGTCTGCCGGCTTCGGCCATTGAAGCAGATTTTTTACAGGTCTCGACTATTGTTGATAGAACTGCCAAATCGTAGTGGTCTAAGGCATCGAATTTTTCGGCTGGCAATAGCAATCTAACATTCTCGTAGGGCTTGCCGCTTGAGTGGTGTGTGGTTCTCCATTTGGTCTTTAGCCGTTCAATTTCTTCTTTAACGCCGCTAAGGGTTATACGTCCTCCGTCGGCTAGGGTGCCCATGCGCGTGATGCTTGAATTGAGGTCTCGAAAATTGGCAGACCACAGGGCGTCTGCTGAGCGGCTAAACCTTAAGTATTCGTCCTTTGCTGTTTTGTTGAAATGAATTCGGTAGCCCGATTTTTTGGAAAACCGTTCTATTTCAAAAGCGATGTTTGCATCCAAATCTTCGATTCGCTCTTTGAGTGAGGGGAGCTTATAGGTCCATAAGTCAATTCGCGCGAGTAGATCTTCTCTAAATTTGCCTTGGTGCGCTTGAGAAATTAAGTCTTTGTTTGTACCCGCAATCAATTGAAAGTTGCTGCAAGCAGGCGTATCAGCGCCAAAGGGAATGAACTGCTTGCTTTCAATGGCACTTAAGAGCATCGCTTGTTCGTCTAGGCCGAGCTCGGCAATTTCATCGAGAAAGAGTAAACCATTATTGGCTTCCTTTAAGAGACCGGGGCGATTGGAGGTGGCGCCGGTAAAGGCGCCCTTCTTGTGCCCAAACAATGCAGACATTGCATTGTCCCCTCTAAGGGTTGCGCAGTTTACGGCAACAAACTTACCCTCTAGCTTTGCTTTTTGTTTTCTTAAGTCGTAGACCTTTTTGGCAAGTTGAGACTTTCCAGCGCCGGTTGGGCCGGTAATGAGAATAGGTTCTGATGAGCGAATAGAGACGTGCTCTAACTGTTCGATCATTTTGTTGAAGGTTGGGTTTTTTGTTTCGATACCACTTTTCAGAAAATGGGTGCCTTTCTGATGCTCTTGGTTAAAGCGAGAGGCCATTTGATCATATTTAGATAAATCTAGATCAATAATTTGATACTGACCAGTTAAAGTTTCATTTCTCTTAGTTGGAGATGTTTGAAGTAATTTGCCCGGAATTTGCCGTGCTTCAGTTAGCAAAAACCAACAAATTTGGGCCACGTGGGTGCCTGTGGTGATGTGGACTAAGTATTCTTCGCTGTCTGGTTTGAAGGTGTAGTTTGAAGCGAAATCGAACAGCGTGCTGTAGACGCTCTCGAAATCCCATGGAGATGGGAAGTTAACGATATGGTGAGTTACCTCGGTTTCGGGGGAAACGAGCAGAACATCTTCTGTTACCTGCTTGGCAAGGTTTTTTGAATGGTTGTCGAATAGTAGTTCTAGTCGGTCTACTGCAAACTCTTCGTGTTGACACATTGAGAGCGTTGGACGCCATCGCTCCCAGCGCTCGTTGCCTTTGCCTCTGCGGTCTAGGGTTGTTCCTAATATACTGAAGACTACTTTTTTCATGCTATCGAATATAGTACAAAGCTATCGAAAACGATACTTTTATGTTGCCTAATGCCGCCCCGTTGTGTATGGCCATTTTAATCGATAAAAATAAACTTAATGAATAACAGTGGCTTACGAGGACTTTTCGGTGTTCTTTTAAAAGTTGGCACCTCTTTCGCTAAGGGGTTAATGCAAATGTAGCTGTACTGCAAAAGTAGATGTACAGCAAGGGTGGTTGCCGTGCAAAAATGAATGGCGGCTACAGATAGCACCGGACTATTCAGAGTTGGCATTGGTGTTGTTTTAAAGCGTAAACGAAGGGGGCGGTAATGAGCGAAGTAGCATATGAAGTGATGCAAGATGGTGGTGTTCCGATTAAATCATGGACACTGGGCGTGCCTTTTGAGGATAAAGCGAAACAACAGCTCAAGAATATTGCCCGCCTGCCCTTTATTCATAAGTGGGTGGCGGTAATGCCGGATGTTCACTTGGGTAAAGGGGCGACGATAGGGTCGGTTGTCCCAACCTTAGGCGCTGTGGTTCCCGCTGCGGTGGGCGTTGATATTGGTTGTGGGATGATGGCTGTTAGAACAAGTTTAACGGCCACGGATCTTCCCGATAATTTGTTGGGTATCCGCTCGGCTATTGAGGCAGCGGTGCCTCACGGGCGTTCAAGCAGGGCAAGAGGGGGTCGTGATAAAGGTGCGTGGGCAAATGCGCCTGACGATGTGCAAAAAGCGTGGTTAACATTGGCGACTACCTTCGAAACTCTCAAAGAAAGGCATAAAGTACTGAAAAACACTAACAACCTCAATCATTTAGGGACGCTGGGTACGGGCAACCACTTTATAGAGGTGTGCCTAGATGAATTTGGACGTGTTTGGCTAATGTTGCACAGCGGTTCTCGTGGTGTTGGGAACCGTATAGGAACGTATTTTATTGATGTGGCAAAAAAAGATATGGAGCGTTGGCATATTCATTTACCCGACGCCGATCTCGCCTATTTACCGGAGGGGAGTGATCACTTTGATCAGTATGTGGAAGCTGTAGAGTGGGCACAAAATTTCGCACAAATAAATAGAGAGGTAATGATGGCGCGGGTAATCACTGCTGTAAAAAAAGCGCTAGGTCGAGGTTTTGACGCGAAAATAGAGGCTGTAAATTGCCATCACAATTACATTTCTCGTGAGAACCATTACGGCAAAAACGTTCTTGTGACACGAAAAGGGGCTGTGCGTGCGAGAGAGGGGGAGATGGGGATTATTCCAGGAAGTATGGGGGCAAAATCTTTCATTGTAAGAGGTCTCGGAAATGAAGAAAGTTTTTGCAGCTGTAGCCATGGTGCGGGACGGGTGATGTCTCGTACTCAGGCCAAAAAAGAGGTGTCGTTAGATGAGCATAAAAGGGCAACGGCTGATGTGGAGTGCCGTAAGGATACCGGTGTGATTGATGAAACGCCGTCGGCGTACAAACCTATTGAAAAAGTAATGGAAGCGCAGAAGGACCTAGTTGAGGTGGTGTATACGCTTAAGCAAGTCGTTTGCGTAAAGGGATAAAGTGATGATAGAGATTGATGGCTCACAAGGCGAAGGCGGAGGGCAGATATTCCGTACGTCATTGACCCTCTCCATGTGCTTAGGAAAGTCGGTACGTATTGCCAATATTCGTGCTGGTCGAGCAAAGCCTGGATTATTACGTCAACATTTAACCTGTTTACATGCGGCGCAAGCGATCTGTAGTGCCAGCGTCACCGGCGGTGAGCTGGGTTCTACGGATGTTACCTTTAAGCCGGGTGCGGTTAGGGCAGGAGTATATCGTTTTGCCGTTGGAACGGCTGGAAGTACCAGTCTCGTTTTTCAAACGATATGGCTCCCGCTGTGTTTTGCGGAAGGCGTGAGCGAAATAGTTTTGGAGGGTGGGACGCACAATGGCTTTGCGCCGAGCTTTGACTATATCGACACCTGCTTTAGGCCGGTGATTGAAGGTATGGGGTATCGGGTTGAAGCGGCGTTAGAGCGATTTGGTTTTTATCCTGCTGGCGGGGGATTATGGCGCGTTCAAATACACCCAGTGGATGAGATCAAAGCTCTGAAACTAATGGAGCGCGGTGAGGTACGCCGCTGTTTGGCCGTTGCTACCTCTTCGCGAATTCCAGAGCATATTACAGAGCGGGAATTGGCGCAGGCGAAGAAGCAATGTTCATGGCCTGAGCTTTTGGTTCGGCAGCGATTGGTGGAGTCGTCTGGGCCGGGAAATATTTTTTCCCTTCGGATTGAGAGCGAGAATATAACGGAGGTAATAGAGGTGGTTGGGGAAAGGCGCTTGAGTGCAGAGCGCGTCGCCGATCGGGCCATTAGCGCCGTTATACGTTATCTGACGGCTGATGTTCCGGTAGGCGAGTATTTGGCAGATCAACTACTTTTGACAATGGTTTTAGGTGGTGGTGGCAAGTTTAGAACGCTTAGGCCTAGCCAGCATTTATTGTCCAATACTGAAGTGATTCGGCAATTTATGGCGGTTGAGATAACGATACAGCAGAAAGGGGAACTCGACTGGCTGGTTGATGTTGGGACAATGAAATGATGCTATGTGGAGGTAAAGCAGTCTACGTTTGCGCAGTGGCAGTTGGGAATAGCGCAGCAGCCAGCCCTTGATTGAGCGGCCCATGCCCACCGTGGCGTAGTTGCCGGCCTCGGCAGCAAAGCGCTATATGTGCAGGTTGGGACATTAAGTTAGCCGAAGGGTGGGTGATAGCCCTTTCGTTGGTATTGTGTTTCTTCTCAGATGGCTTAGGTAGGCTTAACAGAAATACGCCAAAAACTCGTCGGTCTCTAAACGATGCGGTAGTGAGTCAGTCAACGGTTCGGCTACGAGCAGTTTTATATATCTTTTAGGTTAAGAGCCTGCTTCCTATCAGCATCAACGCTGATCGAAAAAAACCCGAAAATTAATAAGTGAGGAGGCCCCATTAGAGGGTATTTTTAATGTGTCGCTGGTTAATAAATAAGCGATATTGCGGCGCGAAAAAAAATAGCGGTTTGGTTCCGCTTATATTGAAGGTCATTGACAGTGACCGCGTTTTCTTGTTTAAAATCAGTAAGTTATGGCAGGTAGCACTTTTCGGTGATAAGAGGAACCACGGACGGTTTGCCCTTGGAGGAATTTCTTCGAAAATGCCCGTAAGCTTGACGTGGCGGGG
>Ga0065722_104355_pt1 | contig 23568 bp, 18 predicted proteins | sample BansetMetagenome_FD_59109 | JGI IMG/M metagenome (GOLD analysis project Ga0065722, IMG submission 59109) | Bankia setacea gill microbial communities from Puget Sound, Washington, USA - Caecum Enriched | ecosystem: Host-associated > Mollusca > Digestive system > Ceca | place: United States... | reverse complement strand
GCACCCTAGCGACAGCCGACTTTCTGACAAACAAACCCACACCCTACCTATACATGAAACAACTTCAAAACGCTTCAGCCGAAAACCACAACCCATTTATTTTGCGCAATCGCATTTAAGAGACCCAACATACATGCTGATCATAGCCCTGTCGCGCAACCTAAAAAAGACGACTTGAACAACGATCATGTGCTGATCAACAACAGATACAAACTCAACTGCCAAGCTACGGCTCTGCGGACGCCTTACGCGCTCGACAAACACTACACTCCACCTTATATCAAAAAATAGCGGGTATTCCGGAGGGGCGGAGGCGAAGAACATCGGCGCCCCCATTTCGTAAAGTGACCTAGATTGTTATCCCGTTCACATCTCTCTTTGTCCCCAAGCGCTTATCGGTGTATAAAAGGCGCGTGCACCTTTCCAATTTTCAAGCTAGAATTCGCCCGCCTGCTCGACTGAAAACCCATGCTCTGTGCCAAACGGCATCATTAGCGGGCTGTACAGCCAAGTCGAGTAGCCCCCCAGCACACTCCAGTTCTGGCCCATACCTAACTGTTATAGCATTCCACATGAGCGAAGACTATTGAATAAAATTGTAAATCACAGCTGGACCTCTGAGCACTCAGCTGAACTCTATGGCGTTAACGATTGGGGAGCAGGGTATTTTCGCGTCTCATCGGCCGGGCAAATCACGGTTAATGTCGAAAGAGAAAATACCTCCATCGAAATGCCCATTGAAAAAATTGTAAACGATATTAAAGAGCGCGGTATTGACGCGCCGGTATTAATCCGTTTTGAAGATTTACTGGAGCAACAAATTTGTCGCCTTAATGAAGCCTTCGAGCATGCGATTAATGAAGCCGGGTATCAAGGGGAATACCGTGGTGTATTCCCAATTAAAGTCAACCAGCAATGTCATGTCATTGAAGAAATCGCAGAGGTTGGCGCTAAATACGGTCATGGTCTGGAAGCGGGGTCAAAACCCGAGCTGATTATTGCCTTAGCCCATATCCAATCCCCTAAAGCTCATATTGTCTGCAACGGCTACAAAGACAGAGAATTTATTGATCTAGGGCTACACGCCTGCAAAATGGGATTCAGTTGTTTCTTTGTGATTGAAACGCCCTCGGAACTGCCCATCATTTTGGAACGCAGCCGTGCACTGAATATACGCCCCAAAATCGGCGTGCGCGTAAAGCTAGCCTCCATGGTTGGCGGACACTGGAATGCCACCAGTGGCGATCGCAGTATTTTTGGTTTGTCCATCGCCCAGCTCATCGAATTAGTCGATACATTGAAAGCAGAGGAAATGCTCGACTGCCTTCAACTCTTGCACTACCACCTAGGCTCCCAGATACCCAACATTCGCGACATCCGCAGCGGCGTTATTGAAGCCTGCCAAGTCTATATGGAAATGGTACGCGAAGGCGCAGCCATGGGGTTTTTGGACCTCGGCGGCGGGCTAGCAGTGGACTACGATGGCAGTAAAACCAATTACATTCACTCAAGAAACTACACGCTAGATGAGTACTGTGCAGACATTATCGACGTTGTGATGACCTCCCTAGACCCACAGAATATTGCACACCCGACCATTATCACCGAGTCAGGTCGAGCAACTATTGCCTACTCATCTGTTTTGGTCTTTAACGTACTCGATGTAGCAAGCTACCGTCCGGGGCTCATTCCAGAGCAAACAGACGATAACGAGCATCAGCTGCTTAAAAACCTAAGAGAAACACTCAACACTCTCTCAGTAAAAAACCTTCAAGAATGCTACAACGACGCGCTTTTCTATCGCGACGAGGTACGTGAATTGTTTAAACGTGGGCACTTGAGTTTACGTTCTCGCTCTTTAGCCGAAAATCTCTTTTTGATGATTATGGAAAAGGTTTTGGCCGTTTCTGAGCAAGCTCCCAAGCAACTGCAAGAAATTGACAAACTGCGAGAGCAGCTTTCTGATATTTATTACGGTAACTTCAGTCTTTTCCAGTCTTTGCCCGATGTGTGGGCCATTGACCAGATTTTCCCAATAGCGCCATTACACCGTTTAAGTGAACGCCCCACCCGCGATGCCATTATCGCCGACATCACTTGCGATTGTGACGGTAAGATAGACCGTTTTACCAATATGCATAACACTAAAACAACTATCACCCTGCACCCACTTAAAGAAAATGAAGAATATTTTATTGGCGTGTTTTTGGTGGGCGCATACCAGGAAACACTTGGTGATCTTCACAACCTATTTGGAGACACCAACGTAGTAAGTGTGCGTATAACCGGTGATGGCAGCTATGAGTTGGCGGATGAAATTGAGGGAGACTCCATTAGCGATGTACTCTCCTATGTTGAATACAACCCTCAACAACTCCGAGAGCGCTTCAGAAAAACAGCTGAGCGTTCAGTTCGCGAGGGGCACATCAGTGCCAGTGAAAGACAAATAATTATGAAGGCCTTCTCGGAAAGTATGCAAGGCTACACCTATTACGAAAAAGATTAATCTGAGGTCCCACTATGAACAAGGTAATGATTGTCGGTGCAGGAGGTGTTGGTGGTGTCGTCACACACAAGTGCGCCCAGCTTCCAGATGTGTTCCATGACATTATACTGGTCAGTCGCAACGAAAATAAATGTAAAGCCATTGCAGCACAATTATCACGAGAAATTCGCACCGCTCAGGTTGACGCAGACAATGTCGAAGAAATGACAGCTCTACTACTAAAAGAAAAGCCCAACTTGGTGATCAATGTTGCGCTACCATATCAAGACCTACCCATTATGGATGCGTGTTTGAACGCTGGAATTGATTATCTAGATACGGCTAATTACGAACCCCCCGAAGAAGCAAAATTTGAGTACAAATGGCAGTGGGACTACCAACAGAAATTCGTTAATGCAAAGCTTACCGCCCTACTAGGTAGCGGTTTTGATCCAGGCGTCACCAATGTCTATACCGCCTATATTCGCAAACACTACCTAGACGAAATACACGAACTTGACATCATTGACTGCAATGCCGGTGATCACGGACAAGCTTTTGCGACCAACTTTAACCCTGAAATCAATATTCGTGAAGTGACCGCTAAAGGCCGCTACTGGCAGAACGGAAAGTGGCAAGAAACCGACCCGCTATCGGTAAAAGACAGTTATGACTTCCCAGAGGGAATTGGCTCGAAAGATATTTACTTGATGTATCACGAAGAGCTGGAGTCTATTACCAAACATTTTCCAGAAATAAAACGCGCTCGCTTTTGGATGACATTCTCCGAAAACTATCTAAAACATCTTGAAGTATTACAAAATGTCGGAATGACGGGCATCGAAGCAGTCAACTATAACGGCATCGACATTGTACCCTTACAATTCTTAAAAGCGGTACTACCCGACCCCTCCAGCCTCGGCCCACTCACCAAAGGGCGCACCTGCATTGGCTGCGTTGCTAAAGGTCTAAAAGATGGAGAAGAGAAAATTGTTTATATTTATAATATTTGCGACCATGAAAAGTGTTATGAAGAAGTCCAGTCCCAAGCGATTTCTTACACCACAGGAGTACCCGCAATGATCGGCGCTAAAATGATACTAGAAGGTCAATGGAAAGCCGATGGTGTCTGGAATATGGAGCAGTTTGATCCAGACCCCTTTATGCACGACCTCAGCCGCTACGGATTACCTTGGACTGTTGTAGAACTCAACAACACAGGCCTTACTAATTGATGCCCGACAACACATCCAAAACTAATCGGCCGAATTACTTCGAGCATTTTGACCCGCAATCGGTTCCTAGCCCATGCTATGTGGTAGATGAATGTGCCATTGAACATAATCTACAAATTTTGGATAAGGTACAGCAGGCCAGTGGCGCAAAAATTTTACTCGCCCTTAAAGCCTTTTCAATGTATGCCCTTGCCCCCTTAGTCATGCGCTATTTAAGAGGGGTTTGTGCCAGCGGCCTCAACGAAGCGACACTAGGGCGCGAAGCCTTTAATGGAGAAGTGCACACCTATTCAGCCGCCTTTCGGCCGCACGAATTTGATGAAATTCTCACGCTCTCCGACCATCTAGTGTTTAATTCTGTGGGGCAATGGCTACGCTACAAAGACAAAGCAAGCGCTTACCAAGCAAAGACAAAACCCAGCCTACAGCTTGGTTTACGTATTAACCCTCAGCACTCTGAAGGCACGACCGACCTCTACGACCCCTGCGCCCCCTGCTCCAGAATGGGCATAACCGCCGAGCAACTTCAGGGCGTAGACCTTGCAGGCATTAGCGGCCTCCATTTTCATACACTTTGTGAACAACAGTTCGCACCCTTGGCACGAACACTCGATGTGGTAGAGGAAGACTTCGGTGATATTTTATCTAAACTGGATTGGATAAACTTTGGTGGCGGCCACCATATTACTCGCGAAGGGTATGACACCGACGGCCTAATAAGGCGCATAAAACACTTTCAAAAAACTTATGACGTACAGGTTTATCTAGAACCAGGGGAAGCTATTGCTCTGAATTGTGGAGTCTTGGTTTCCGAAGTATTAGACACTCTCCACAACGGAATGAACTTAGCGATACTCGACACCTCCGCCACATGCCATATGCCAGATGTTTTGGAAATGCCCTACCGGCCACACATTACTCACAGTGGTCTATTCGAGGAAAAACCCTTTTCCTATCGACTGGGTGGTCCAAGCTGCTTAGCCGGAGACGTTATTGGCGACTACAGTTTTGACAGCGAACTACAGATTGGACAACGCCTTATGTTTGAAGATATGGCCATTTATACCATGGTCAAAAACACCACATTTAACGGCATTAATCTGCCCAGTATTGCGCTCTGGAACAGCCGCACTCGCACCACTAAAGTGCTGAAAAATTTTGGTTACACTGACTTCAAAAGCCGCCTATAACCGATACGCTTAAATCAACACTACGCCATCGGAAAAATCGCTATGGCGTAGTGACTTAAATGCTCGAACAACCTAACTCCCAAACCAATCAATGCGCTACCTCACATGCTAACGTAGTAATCCCCTACGTATTCTGATAACACCGCTGTTTTATATACTGTGTAGGCAGGTTAGAATACAGCCATATCTATAAAAATGATGGTTACAACCATATCGGAACTGGCAATATGAGCACACCCTCAAATCATAAATCCGCTACGCTTGATTGCCCCCACGGAGATAGCGCCTGCCCTATCTACGATGAGATCAACACACTCAATCAAACTGTCACGCTGTTAAAAGAGCAAGCCCATACCGACGCCCTTACCGGTCTCTACAACAACCGTCACTTCCAAATTACCCTTACCCAAGAAATTGAACGCACGCAGCGCACAGGTGTTCCAACCAGTTTAATGATGGTAGATGTCGATCACTTTAAACGGATCAATGATACCCATGGCCATCTCGCTGGAGATAAAGTCTTAAAGCACCTTGCCACTCTGCTGCAAAACTCGCTTCGGAAACTCGACATCCCCTGCCGATATGGCGGTGAGGAATTTGCTGTTCTACTACCTTCCACACCCTTACTGGTTGCTGCCCAAGTGGCCGAAAGGCTGCGCTTGCAGATTAGTGATACTCGGCTTGCATGGGAAGGGCTGGAACTGAGTATTACCGCAAGTATAGGCGTCGGCGCCTGCAACGATAACACCACGGAAACAAAAGAAGAATTTGTCGGGCGCATTGACAAGCAACTCTACCGCGCTAAGCGTGAAGGTAGAAATCGCATTTGCGCAGCCCCACAACAACCGTCACGAGAAAAAAATGTAAGCGCCATTGAAAAAGAAGCACTAAACCCGTAATTCATATAAGTCATGGTACCAAGGCGAACTAAGGCTTTTCACTACTGGGCGTCTTATCGCTACCGCAACCCGTGAGGCGGCCCTAGGTTACTGGACACGCAACCCCTGTGCCACCGAGCCCGCAGTAACCATTAGGGTTTTTGTGCAGATATTGCTGATGATACTCTTCCGCATAAAAGAAGGATTCAACTAAGGCTAGCTCGGTACAAATCTCACCGTAACCGCTCTCATCTAAACGCCGTTGATAGACCTCTCGCGAGTGCTGGCAAATAGCCAACTGCTGCTCCGAAAACACGTATAGTCCTGAGCGATACTGGGTGCCAATATCATTCCCTTGACGCATTACTTGGGTAGGATCATGAGATTCCCAAAATTGTGCCAGCAATTTTTCTAAACCGATCAGCTCTCTATCGTAAGCGATCATCACAACTTCATTGTGACCGGTATTACCGCTGCATACCTCCTCATAAGTCGGGTTAGGTGTATAACCGGCGCAGTACCCCACTGCCGTGGTATACACACCGGGCAAAGACCAAAACACCCTTTCTGCTCCCCAAAAACACCCCATGCCAACAATAAGCCGTTCAACCTTACTTGGAAAGGGAGGCACCATTGACGAGCCAAGCACCGAATGCACACCGCTAATCGCCATCACCTCCTTCCTACCAGGTAAGCTTTGGTCCTGCGCAACCATTTTGATCTTGTCTGCCATACGCTGGTTTAGGCGCTCGAACAGTTCCATATCAACGTCCTCATCTGTCTATAAAAACCCGAAAACCTCTCTCGCTATCCAAAACATACTGGGGTAGCGCCGCGCAGCACATAACAATAGCGAAAAACGACTTAGCCCTTATCAAAAAGGCGCTCTAACCATTGTAATTTGGATCCATATCCAGAACCCAACCCCTATAATTGTGAGGATGGGGAACAGACCAAGGCTCACACAGAGCCCCCAACTTCTCAACGCAGAGCTCTGCCACCGCCGAAAACGTCGGCCTCCCCGGATCGGCAATAATGACCCGAATGCCCCCAGCTTGGTGCGCTCGCCGAATCAACTTGAACAATGGCGTCACCAGTTCATCCCAAAAACAAATATCCGCCGCTATCATGACATCATATTGCTGTAAGTCGACTTTTCGGATTTTTTCATAACGACACTGCCATACGTCAAGCTCAACGCCATTCAGTTCGGCATGATGCATAAGATAAGGAAAAACCGTCTCGTCAGCATCAAGACTGGTAACCTCGGCATTAAAATGCTTAGCACAATAGATGCCCGCCAAACCCCAACCACAGCCAATCTCTAGTACTCGCAGCACTGTTTTTTTTCGTCTTAATTCAGGCCTAATCGCCAGTGGCGGAAAAGTAGACAAGTAATCCATAAGCAAGAGACTGGATTTCCAAAACTTATTCCCGTGGATATTGGGTATACCCGCCGCCCTCTGCAGCCGTTTAATATCTTTGTGGCCATTGTTCAATATACGTAAATCAAACAGGTTACGTTCATTTTTTGACACCAAATCTCCCCCTCAATAAAATAAAGCTCCAGCACACCCTTATAGACCACCCGCAAAGCACCGTTGACGTCGAAAAGAAAAGGAATACCCGTCGCTATTGTGTCAAAATGCCCCATAAATTCCCAGTACGAGACGAACGGAAGTGGTTATAATCCGTGCTAATTTTCATTTCCTTGCTAGGCCCAACTTATGCCTCAATTCGAGTCTCCCTATTTCGCAGCTATTGATCTTGGCTCGAATAGCTTCCATATGCTCATTGTGCGCTTCACCGATGCCCGCATTGAAATCATCGATCGCGAAAAGGAAATGGTGCAAATTGCTCGAGGCTTGAAACACACAGGCAACCTCGATACCCCAACACAAGAGCGCGCGCTAGCTTGCCTAAATCGTTTCTCTGAAAGGCTGCGCGACATACCTTCGGCACAAATTCGTGCCGTAGGCACCAAAACTCTTCGCACTGCTCGAAATTCTCGAAGCTTTCTAAAAACCGCTGAAGCTGCGCTGGGTGTACCTATTCAAATAATATCCGGCTATGAAGAAGCTCGTTTGGTCTATCACGGCCTATCCCACACGGTTATAAATGACTATGACCAACGCCTTGTTATCGATATAGGCGGCGGCAGTACAGAATTTATTATTGGCAAGGCCTACGACACTTTCTGTATGGAAAGCTTGAGTTTAGGCTGCGTGACCTACACTGAAAACTTTCGGCTAAGCGCCGACGCTTTGAACGCGGAAGCCATAGAAAAGGCTTACACAAACGCCTGTGGCGAACTCGAACAAATTCGCAAAACCTATTTGGAACGCGGCTGGAAAGTAGCCTACGGAACCTCTGGCACCATGCGCGCAATCGCAGAACTGTTAGGGAAAGAAGACGGTGGGGCTGTCATCAGCCGCGGCGCCCTAGACGCCTTCATTGCAAAAATAGTTGACGACGGCAAGATAGCATCATCCGGTATAGAAAAGCGTCGTCGAGATGTGTTACCTGCGGGCCTAATTATTTTGCAAGCGATCTTTGATCAGCTACAACTGGAAAAAATCCATGTTGCAGACGCAACCCTGAAAGAAGGTCTAATTTATGACAACATCGGTCGCTTTAGTAACCACGACAGCCGATTGCTCACAGTGAACCAACTACAAGCTAACTATCGCATCGATAGCCAACAAGCAGAAGCCGTCAGCAATACAGCTCTGCACTTATGGCGACAACTTAAAGAAATTCCTGGGGTTGGCTTAAGTGGCGTTTCTCGCACGAAGATTCTTGACTGGGCCTCAAGGCTCCATGAAATTGGACTCAATATTTCTCATTCCAATCACCATATGCATGGGTACTACATTCTACGCCATTCAGATCTTGCAGGCTTTGGTCGATATGAACAGTATATTATGGCCAATCTCGTACGCTTCCAGCGAAAAAAGATTGTACCGTCTCGCTTTGATGATATGGATAAAGAAGCACTAGAATCGTTTTTACCCTTACTCTTTTGTTTACGTATGGCGTGTTTACTGCACCGACGCAGGGAATCAGGGCACATACTGCCTCATATTCAAGTAAACGCGCAGCACTACACCCTAACCCTAGATGCAAAATGGCTGGAAAACCACCCCCTCACTAGCACCAGCCTCGAAACTGAAACATCCTATTTGAAAAAAATCGGCATCACCCTGAGCGTTCACTAATGCAAATTCGCCTAATACTCGCCCTCGCCATTATTGTTCTTGCCTTTTGGCTAATGGCTCGCTACCGACGACTTCCCAGCCACCAGCGAAAGCAGTTTCTGGTTAAGGCGGGCGTAATCACTTTTGTCTCCATTATGGTGCTCGCCGTACTAACCGGAAGAGTACATTGGCTCGGAGGTTTACTTGCTGCAGCTGTGGGGTTCGCAAAATTTGGATTTAATGTTTATTCGCGATTTTTCCCTTTTTTGCGTATTTTTGGGAAAAAAGCCTTTGGAAACCCCGTGTTTTCAACCGCATTTCTACGTGTTCAAGTTAACCTCGACAACAACCATATTACTGGCGTTGTTATAGATGGCCCCTATAAAGATCAGGCCCTTGAAGCCCTAGACGATAAAGCTCTGGCAGAACTCGAAGCTCACTACCAAAATATTGACAAGCGCTCCTACTATTTAATTCGTGTATTGCGCCAACGAGCCGATACCAAACAAAGTAATCATAACAACCGACAACATGAACAACATGAACAACATGAACAACAAACATACTCTTCAGTGGGCGACCCTTCACTAGAAGAGGCGTTGCAAATACTTGGCTTGGACAATTACAGCACCACTGAACTACCAGATCGCAAGACAGTCATCGACGCACACCGACGCCTGATACAAAAACTCCACCCTGACCGGGGAGGTAATGATTATTTGGCCGCCAGAGTTAACCTAGCAAAAGATAGTATTTTGGCACGTCTGAAATAGCCCTATAGCGAAGTGGCCCTCTAATTAAAAATACCACGAAAACTGTGCAAACACGCTGGCTCCCGAACTTAAATAAATATTTTCTTGGCCAGAATCAATCCCCCCAAACTCGCTTCCTTCAGGCCCTAGGGGCATATTGACAGACAAAAGACATTGCGCACTTTCAGACACATCATGAGAGGAAATCAGCTGGACAAGTGCCGACTGATCATTAATATTGTAAAAAATATTGGGGGTGAATAACCAAAGCGGATGAAGCTCAATAGTGGCAGAAGCCGCAACATACTGCTGAGCTAAATTGAAACTTTCTGAACGAGACAGACGAAGCAACAAGTCGGGGTTTTGCAACAATGCATCTGGCCCATATTCTCCATCGCTAATGCCAAAGCCGTTATAAAAAACCTCAGCCATCGCTGAAATGTTCTTACCAAAACTCATCCACGCGTACGAAATATTCGCCAACACACTCACATAATTATCACGCGGGGTTTTTGTTACGACTATATCACTGCGAATAACCGTTCCCCCGGGGCTCCAAATTCCGCCCAACGCAAGTAATGTGTCTTCATAGTGTTGGGACACTAATATATCGACCTCCTGCCTCCCCATAAAACCGTGAAATTTTGCAGCATAGGAAGACACATCACGACTTAACTCACCCTCAACATTTCTGCGTCCAACAGCTACCACCTGCATGTCATTTCCACTGTCAAACAAGTACTGGCCATAAATCATATCATCGCCAGTCTTATACTCTTTATCGACCGCAGTTGGATCAAAAGGGTTAAAAAAATCCATAGGGTTGAACATTAAACCGTTACCCCAACTTATCGCCTGACGACCAACTTTAAATACTGCCGAATCCAAAGCATAGCTGAGAGACAAACGATCTAGGCGCTGCACAAGCAAGCGCTCACCATCATCTATTAAATAGTGTGTTAGATTCATCACACGCCGACTATCATCCGGATAGAAAGGCGCAATAATTTCAAGGCCAGCCAATTGGTCATAAAGACGAACAGAATCACCAGACTTCATTATCAACTGGTAGCTCGCCTCTAGCGTAACAGCATTACCACTAAGACCCAGATTTAAACGGGTATCAACATTGTGATCAATGGACGGCGAATCGATATAATTCAAGTAGAAGCTATTATCTGGAAATTGCATAACAACAGGCTGGTATTTAACATGGCCATCCCACTCTACGGCCTTGGCAACACAGGTACCGGTCAACAACTCCCCTATCACCACTACGAGTATTAGCCCGCACTTAAATCCTCGGCTTTCTGCATAGTCACACATGGCACTTACACCGACTGCAGTATATCGGTAACCACTTTCCCATCCTCCATACGGACAAGGCGCTTGCAATGTGCCATCACACGCTGGTCATGCGTCGCTATAACAAATGTTACCGCACGCCGCTGATTCAGCTCTGCAAATAAATCCATTAATTGATCGGCGGTTTTTGAATCTAAGTTCGCAGTTGGCTCATCGGCAAGAACTAACTGTGGGTTACTGGCAATCGCGCGGGCAACAGCAACCCGCTGCTGCTGACCACCAGACAACTGCGCCGGCAAGCGGTCGCCCAAACCTGAAAGCCCCACTTCAGCCAAAGTAGACTCTACTCGCTTTACTCTCTCCCGCTTCTCCACGCCTTGAACTTGCATCACAAACTCAATGTTTTCACTGGCGGAAAGAACCGGAATTAAATTGTAGGCCTGAAAAACAAAACCAATATTTTTGAGCCTCATGTCCGCCAAAGCCACTTTTTTTAATTGATCAACTCGCTGATCCCCCACCAAAATTTCGCCACTATCCGGCGTATCCAAGCCACCCATGGCGTTCAGTAGTGTGGTTTTTCCTGAACCAGAGGGTCCCGACAAACACAAAAACTCCCCCGTTTCGATGCTCAGTGTTACGTGATCGAGCCCAACAATATGGCTTTCTCCCTGATGAAAGGTTTTACAGAGCTCTTTACAGCTAATAGCAGTCATCGACGTTTCCAACTAATGTTTATTTAAGGCAATAATGGGGTCATAACTGGCAGCGCGCCAAGCGGGTAAAATACTGGCAAGCACACCAAGAACAACAACAACCACATTCGCAGTGATCATATCTTTGGCGTTTAACGCTGGATATAACACACTGTTTGCACCAAACATTTCCATGCCTTGCGCAACCCCGCTTATGTCAATCCCAGACTGAAATGGCAATATCGTAAGCAATGCACACACATTGCCAAGCAGCAGTCCCAGCAACAATAACAACAGAGCTTCAATGATTATTTGCCACAAAATTAAATTTGGCCTCATTCCAAGCGCTTGCATCAAGCCTATCTCTCTTACCCTTTCAAACACAGCCATTACAAGCGTATTAACCAAACCAAAAGACAGCGCGAGAAAAATAACCAGAATCCAAATAATCACAAAGCCATCCATTACTCCAAGCATGGTTCCCAAGTAGGTATCCACTTCGTTCCACGGCAATATTTCATGGCTCGCTGACTCGCCAACTGAGCTGCCACGTAGCGTATCTAGAAGCGGCTGGGTATAGCGATAGTCGTCACCAACAAACGCCATTTCCGATACCTTGCTTCCAGCGCCCAACAGGGCTTGAACAACCTCCAAGCCGGCATAAACATTAATTTCTTCACGCAACGCAACATCTTTTGATTGATAAATCCCAACAATACGAAACCCCCGTTCAGCAATGTCGTTGTTTATATCCTGACTACCAAGCACAATGCGTTTACCTAGGTGAGTTTCAAGTCGTTCAGCTAACTTAGCACCAATAACTACCCCAGTATCAGCAGCAGTAGTCAACCATCTTCCTTCCACAATTTGCTGTGCATCGAACGCCATTGCAGCTTCAGGCCCAGGGACTACCCCAAGTAAGCTAACGCCTCGTACTTCACGCTCACTCGAAATAACAGCCGACACCTTTAAACGGGACGTCCACGACCGAATTGCGCTATGGGGTAACGCTTCTATTTCAGTTGATGATAAAGGCTCAATAGAATTAACAATATTGGGGTCATCCAGAAAGCTGGGATGATGCACTTGCACATGACCTGGCAAATTACGGATGCCACTTTCAATCATATCGTCGACCATACCTCTCATCATCGCCGTCATCACTATCATTGCCCAAACGCCAATAATAATGGCCAACAACATAATTAGCGTACGGCGGTAGTTGCGCCACAAATTTCGCCAGGCCAGCGTCAAAATTACCGTTGATTTCACTATACAGCCCTCATCGCAGCAACCGGCACTAGCCTATGAATTTTAAGGGCGGGATACAGCGAGGCTGCCATTGAACCTAAAAATACAAAGCCCGGCCCCACTAGCAGGCTAATTAAACCGATAGAGGGGTATATACGGGCGGGCATATTGAACTTACCCGCCATCTCCTCCATACCTGGATAGCTAAAGCCGTTAACATTCAAATACAGGGTCACAGCAAAACCTGCTGCCAAGCCTAACGCTAAACCTAGCATCGCCAATAGCGACGTTTCCGTAATCACCAATAGGCTTAAACGTCCTGGACGCAAGCCCAAAGCCATCATTATGCCGAATTCACGAGTGCGCTCCAATACCGACATTAGCTGAGTGTTGAGTACACTAAACGCAACCAAAACCACCAAAATAAAATACATAAATATGGCACTGGAAATATCCGCCTGAATCGCTTGCTTTAAACCCGGCTGCAACTCATCCCAATCAAGTACGCGCAAACTCGATGTACTCAGTACTCGCTGAAGTTGTTGTTTCCATACAGGAACAGACGCCAGATCTGGAGCCGATACAACTACCGTATGCCCCGCCCCGGCCATGGAAAACACCTCTTGAAATGTTTGCAGAGGCATTTGTGCGAGACCGCGATCCAAATCGTTCATGCCTGAATCAAAAATGCCTTTTACTACAACAATGACTGCTGCGAAAGAGCCATCATAGCCGCTGCCCAATAGGGTTATTTCATCACCCACGCCTACTTTAAGGTTCCGCGCTAAAACACTACCAATGACAATTTCTTCAGCCTTTAACGATTGTAGATATTCACCTTCGGCCACCAAACCCGGAATATTCGATACTAGCCGCTCAAAGTTTGGCTGCACACCGGTAATTTGAATACCAAAGGAACGCTGCTCGCTCGACGCCATGGCGAAGCCCTCTGCTCGCGCAGCGACGGTCTCGACACCAAGCTCCTCTCGCACTTGTTGTGCAAGGTCCGCTAGCTGGGGAATCACTTGGCGCATTTTACGATCGTTCAAATACCCTGGGGCCTGTACTTGAAGATGGCCCGTAAAGGTTCTAAGGCTATTATCGATCATCATGCTATAGCTACCCACTTGCAAAGCGATCATAAACACCAATAACGTGTTAGAAAAAATCATTGCCCCCAGCGTTAGCCAAGTACGGCGACTATGCCGCCACAAATTTCGCCATGCTAGTCGAAACGTAATACTTCCAAATAAAGAGTTCATGACAAGTGCTACCGTGGGTTACGCAAATGGGACAAGGTAAACAAGGAATCAGCCAGCGGCACATCGAAATTCACCTCACGGGTCAACATCTCCGTCCACTCATCCGGGGTATCGACAGCATTCATCCGCATCCGCGCTGCCACCATACGGCCTCCCATTTCAGCAACCTCTAGGGTGCTCAGTGTTTTTACTAATACATTATCCTGATCCCAAAACTGCTGCTCCATCACAATGTAATCATCGCGGATCAAATAGACTTCACGCCCCCATACCACCGCGGCATCTTCGTGGGGAAGAGCTTCAATCAAATAAAGACTGTGTCCTTTTTTGTCAGTACGTGTTTCCAATAAGCGATGGCTGTATTGATCAAGAACGTCGGTAGACTTACTAATATCTTTATTAGTGAAATCACTCCCCATCCAACTTTGCCCCATCATTGATGACGGAATTTTAATGACGCGATTAATTTTTGGAGTAAACGACCACATATCGTTATCAACCAATAAAGTGCCATTGCCAACATCCTTTTTCGGCGCCGTCACCCTCACCAAGCTGTGCTTATCTCCCTTGGTCCAGGCTTTCATAGACATACTGCGCTGCCAGTCGCTGCGCTTAATAATCATAGTCATTTCAGATATAGACGAAATACCACGCCATTGATCCATGGCTTTTTGAATAAGCGCTTTCGCATCAAGCGCAGGGGTATGGGCGCTCTCAACTTTAAGCTCCTCTGCAAGAGCTAGGGGGAAGGGAAAGACAAGAAAAAAAGAAAGGAAAAGACTTCGAAAAAACATAGTTTTCATCCTGAACAGTCTGATCGTGAAAGTCTACCACAGCAGCAACCAGATATACGCCCATGCTCATTCATTTGGAGAATAGCCACAGCCAGCTTCCCACCTAGAAACCAGCTCTCAAACCAAAAGCCTTGCCATTATTGCTAGGAAACGCTCAACAGCCACGCGCGATGGCGCCTACACTCTAGGTCCAAGTGTAAACAGGCATTGTTCACTACTAAAGAGATGGCTATACTCAGCACTTTATACAGGCCCTATGCTTGTAAGGCCAAAGACAGACCTGCCGACCCTCAAACACCACTACCCACCTAGGCTCTAAATATGGATCATCGATGCGCCACAGCACCTTTGAGCACCTATCGGCAAATACGTTTTGCAACTCAGCACCCATCAATACACACTCCTGCCAAAGTCAGGCGAACACACTTAACACTTATGCCTTTTTTAGAAAACAATAATTCCTTGGCGTGCCCGAGCCAAAATATGCTACGGAATAGCCACTAGAATACTACGCCATAATAACCTACCGACCATTCTCAGGAGAAACCCTATGCGCGCCGCCATCCTTCTTTTGCTCGCCAGCTTAAGCCTTATTGCCTGCGACAAACCGCAACAACAAGTACAAGAAGACCCCGAAGTGTTTGTTGTTACCGTAGAAGAACAGCCCTACAAGCCCTCTCGAGGATTTAACGGCCGCATTCGCTCAAGCACCGATGTCGATATCATGGCCCAAATAACCGGCGAACTTATCGCCATACACTTTAAAGAAGGTGACAATATCACCGCAGGTTCACCACTGTTTGATATTGACCCCGCAGCCTACCGCGCAGCAGCGGCGAAAGCAAAAGCCGACCTAGCCAGAACCCAAGCGAACCAAGCCAACGCACTAAAAAATTATGAACGAGGCAAAAAACTAATAGAAGACGGATTTATATCGGCTTCTGAGTTCGACACGCTAGAAGCACGTCATTTAGAAAGCGCGGCAGCGACTCAAGCAGCAGAAGCAGCACTGGAAAGCGCTAACGTAGACCTAGCCTATACGTCAATTAAAGCCCCGCAGGACGGTCGAGTTGGTCGCTCCAACCCTGCCATTGGCGATATCGTAAGCCCACAGTACGGAGCACTAACCTCCCTAGTAGGACAAGATGGAATGGATGTTGTATTTCAACTCCCCGAAAAATTGTTACTTTCGTTGCGACACAATGAATCGGACATTACCGTAGCCGATATTAACGTAAGCTTAGAGCTACCCGACGGCAGTCTATACGAGGAAACAGGCAAAGTTGACTACTTTTCAAACCGCGTCGACCCTCGTACTGGCACACTCGAAACCATGGCTCACATGCCAAACCCCAACGATTTTCTACGCCCTGGCATGTTTGTAAAAGTCATCCTTCAGCTTAACCACCCACTAAAAGGCCTAATGGTTCCACAGGCAGCGGTTCAAGTTGATCAGCGTGGCACATACGTACTAGCCGTCGACGAAAACAATATGGTCGTGCGCAAAAACCTCATCACCGGTGAGCGACGAGGTGAGAACACCCTAGTCAATTCCGGCCTAGATGCCGGTACCCGCGTAATCATCCGCGGCGTACAGCAAGCCCGCCCCGGCCAGAAGGTACAAGCATCTGTCTACAAGCCAGCCACAGAAGCCAGCGAGGGTGAAAACAGTGATCAGTAGAACCTTTATTGAGCGACCCAAGTTTGCCATGGTGATTGCATTGGTCATCACCATCGGTGGCCTAATTGCCAATGCCCTTTTGCCCATCTCAGAGTACCCAGAAGTGGCACCACCACAGGTAAAGGTGCAAGCGAGTTGGCCTGGAGCCTCGGCGGCAGTAATGGAGGAAAGCGTTGGCCAGGTCATAGAAGATGCGGTAAACGGTGTAGAGGGCATGGAATATATGTCGTCCAATTCCGCCAACGATGGGAGCTACAAGCTGACCATCACCTTCGGCGTGGGCGCCGACCCCGACATGGTCTTGGTACGTGTGCAAAACCGTGTGAAGCTCGCCGAGCCCATGCTGCCCTCAGAGGTTCGAGCACAAGGCCTAACCATTGACAAAATTTCCCCTGACATCTTGTTTACCGTCAACCTTTACTCCCCAGACGCCAGCCTAGATGAGCTATTTATTGCCAACTACAGCCTCATTAATATTCAAAGTCGGGTCAAACGAATTCCGGGTGTGTCCGACGCGGTAATGTTTAGTACCGCAGATTACTCCATGCGGCTGTGGATGAACCCAAGTCAAATGACCGCTTTGGGTATTACACCCGACGATATCAGTAGTGCCTTACGCGAACAGAATATACAAGTCCCTGCCGGTAAAATTGGTGCACCGCCCTACAAGGGCTCACTAAGTACGGAGTATTCCTTGCAGCTGAAAGGGCGCCTGCAGTCTGAAGAGGAATTTCAAAATATCATCTTGAGAGTATCCGAAAAGGGCGCCGTGGTGCGCTTAAAGGACGTAGCAAAAATTGAACTCGGCCAGCTGGATTACAAGGTCAGCGGCAGTTATAAAAATAACCCGGCGACGGTCATGGCGGTATACACCTTACCGGGAGCTAACGCACTACTTACCGCCGAAGAAGTAAAAGGTGAATTAGCCCTAATGGCGGAAGATTTTCCCGCGGGTATGGAATATGACATTGGCTACGACACCACTCGCTATGTAAAAGTCTCCATTAGCCAAGTAACCACCTCTCTGTTACAAGCTGTGGGCCTAGTAATTCTTATCACCTTTGTATTTCTAGGTGATTGGCGACCAACCTTGGTGCCAACTGTTGCCATCCCCGTGTCACTCATTGGTACATTCGGCGTGATGCTACTCATGGGCATGACCATTAACACAGTCACTTTATTTGGCCTTATTCTGGCCATCGGTATCGTTGTAGACGATGCTATTTTGGTGGTCGAAAATACCGACCGCCATTTACGCAACGACCCCGACATTAGCACCAAAGACGCCGTCATTAAAACCATGGAGGAAGTCAGTGGGCCCATCGTCGCCACTACGCTGGTACTGCTAGCCGTTTTTATTCCAGTAGCGCTTCTACCGGGTATTACTGGCGTAATGTACAACCAATTCGCCGTCACCATATGTGTTGCTGTAGTACTTTCATCAGTCTGTGCGTTATCTCTTAGCCCTGCCGTTGCCAGCCTCGTTCTCCGTCGCTCGGATAAACAGCCCGGTTGGTACAAACTATTCAACAAGTACTTTGACGGCATTACCTCAAAGTTCACCGGCTTGGTTGGCATACTTCTAGCGCGACGAGCCTTGGTTGGCGGCATGTTTGTGGGCTTGATGGCAGCGTTATATTTCGGCACAAAACTTCTGCCCACAGGCTTCGTTCCCATCGAGGATAAAGGTATTCTCATCCTCAATGTGCAATTACCCGATGCAGCCTCTATCTCGCGCACTCAGGCAGTTATGAGCGAATTGCAAACCATTATCGAAAGCGACCCTGCGGTTGAAAGCGCCACCTTCCTCAGCGGGTATTCCATTCTTGCCGGAGCGGCGCAAAGTAATGGCGGTACCGGCTTTATCGTATTGAAACACTGGCAAGATAGGCCGGGCTTTGAAGACATCGCCTTTGCGGTAGCGAGGCGCATAAACGCCAAGGCTTACAAGCAACTGCCCGAAGCCATTATCCAAGCCTTTCCGCCACCGTCCATTCCTGGTATGGGTCTGGTGGGTGGCTTGGAAATTGTCGTGGAAGATACTCAAGGTCGTTCCCATGAGGAGCTGTCGGCAGCGGTACAGACATTAGCCGCCGCCGCGAACCAATCCCCCCTTATCACAGATGCCTACACCACCTTCCGTGCAAATGTGCCCCAGTATTTTGTCGACATTGATCGAGACAAAGCCAAAACTTTGCAAGTGCCGCTTACTAATATCTTCAGTACCATGCAAAGTCATTTAGGCTCCGCCTATGTAAACGATTTTTCATTATTTGGCCAAACGTATCGGGTGATGATGCAGGCTGCGCCTGAATATCGCTCCGACTTAGACGACATTACGCAGCTCTACGTGCGATCTCTCACCAACGAAATGGTACCCCTATCCACCCTAATATCCACGGCTCCCACCCTCGGGGCCGATGTAGGTACCCGCTACAACCTGTATCGCTCAGCAATTCTTCGTGCCAGCGCGGCAGCCGGCGTAGCAAGTGGTGAAGCCATGGACGAAATGGAAAAAATTGCCGCCGAAGTATTACCGAATGGCTACAAAGTTGAATGGACTGGAATGAGCTATCAAGAAGCAAAAGCAGGCAACCAAGCCATTATTGCTTTTGCTTTAGCCATGGTCTTTATTTACTTGTTCCTCGTGGCTCAATACGAAAGCTGGTCCGTACCCCTAGCGATTATTCTAGTAGTACCGGTGGCCGTTACTGGGGCAATCTACGGCTTGCTTATGGTGGGCCTACTTGGCATACCACAACTCGGGGCTCTGGATTTATTTGCACAAGTTGGTTTGGTATTGCTCATTGGCTTAGCCGCTAAAAATGCCATTCTCATTGTAGAGTTTGCCTTGGAAAGGCGTGTGAAAGGCGGCCTAAGCATATTCGAAGCCGCTGCTGAAGCCGCTCATTTACGCTTTCGAGCAGTTTGCATGACGGCCTTATCGTTTGTGCTCGGTATTCTACCCCTAGTGTTCGCGTCCGGCGCGGGGATGTTTAGCCAAATGTCACTGGGCCATACCGTAATGTGGGGCATGCTAGCGGCACTCTTGGTTGGCACACCGTTTATTCCAGTATTCTTTGCCATTGTGCAATCAATAAGGGAGGCCGCAAAAGCGAAACTTGCCGGCTGAACACATTAAAAAAGCGGAGGTGGCTTCCCACCTCTGCTTTTTTTACTAACGTAATTCTTTTTGGCCTAAGCTACATAAACAACATAACTTACACTCTGCGCAATTATACCAACCCCTCTCCCTGAAACGCGCTTCACCAAAACCCCAGAAAGTGGTATGTGGTTTAGTACGCCCTCCAATTAACGTATTTTTCAACTGGCATACGAGGCTCCGATACAGTAATCAAGCCTCTATACTTCGCCCATTGCGCTCTTTTACCGTAATAATGACTTTATTGAATTGAGCTTGCCTATCATCAAATACACGTCTAAATATTATATGCCAAATTTTGAAAATTCCTCTTGAAGGTCATTTTTAACCTCTGAAGGCTCCATAATCCAAATGTCTGCTCCGGTGTTGGGAAAAACCCCAACCTTCAGGCCATCACCTTCCAAACCCGGGATCCACTTTGCAAAAAACTCTGGGACAGAAACACACTTTGGAGACAATTTTTCGCTAGCGCTATTACTATAATATTGGCTGAAATCTGGATGCGGCCAAACGGGCAAATACTCAATATCATATTCTTCTGAGTGAATTTTTAAAAACTCCATATTTTCATTTACCAGCACCCAAACATCCCTTTCTTCGGCCACTATACTTAAGAACATGTCGTACCGGTCTTCACAATTCAACTTTTCAACTTCATCAAAACTTATATCGTTCACTCATCGCACTCACATATTAGATTCAAATAAAAACATAAAGCCCTTGCTCTCCAAAAGCTTTTCGTTAGGCGCCTAACCTTTTTCAACATTAGCACCCTCTAACAAGGTCAAGAAACCACTTGCAGAGCCGAGCCTAGTTGTGAATTTTATTATAGCCATTTTACTGATAATCTGCGACAGCAGCATAAACGTTTCTCTGAGTATTCAGATACATTACCAAAGGAAAAAGCCCCCTGCGCCCTTTAGGGTCAATGCTACACTTCGATAGCGCTGTGAACCAAGATATGTGATCGGGTATTGTGTTCTCACAAAAGCATTACCACGAACTTGTCGACTTTACCGGCTGCTGCAGTTGTGAAGACAAGCGCAGCGCTATACCGAGCCACCAACAGCCAAGCTTAGCACCCGCGAGAACACCTACCGAGCACCACTAACTTCAAATCGCTATAAGCATGCGGACGCTATAGTTCTTTAGGTTCTTTTTAAGGCTTTTTTGATGCCACTATTTCCCCTAACCTTGTATGCTAGCACACATCAAATCGATTAATTCGTTTAGAATCACTCTACATTTCTCGTCCAAAATTTACCCTTTTCTGTCACTTTTTGTACTTGTATTGTGGAGGGTGAGCGGTGCTTTTGGTACGGTAAAATTCGGTTGGTAAGACATTTTAGAGATGCGCTAGGAAAGCTGAGCCTGAGCTGACCGAACGAGCTGTTGGTTGTTTTGGCTAGAGGAACGCAATCCTATTTCCACTAACAAAATGGCCCAAAAAAGCACTCGCTTGAAGGGCTAGCTTAACAATAAAACCATCACCCAGCATTTGCGCACGCCTAGATGGTGACGAACGACCCCTATACGTTTTTTTACCGTAGCAACAAAAATCCATGAGAAATTATTTTTTATCTCCACGCGTTTAGTGGCCAAAATAACGGTAGTACCTTTCTCAAGTCAACTTAAAAAGTAATGTAACTATTATGAAAAATATAACATTCAGTAAACGTAATATTACACAAGTGTTAGCGATGCTAACATGCTCCTTGTTTTTTTCGGCAGTGCAAGCGCAGATCGTCAACATCGACGTTAATAATGAATATCAGAATATTAGCGGCTTTGGCGGCATTAATGTTCCTGGTTGGATTGATGACCTTACCGACGAACAAACAGATACTGCGTTCGGTAATGGCCCCGGACAAATCGGCATGAGTATTTTGCGGGTTAGAGTTCCATATGATTCCGCTGAGTTTAACCGAGAAGTCCCTACAGCTGTTCGAGCAAAATCTCACGGGGCCATTGTCTTCGCTTCACCTTGGACACCACCAGCTTCAATGAAAACCAATAACAATATTGTTGGCGGGCGCCTTAGCACCTCTCAATACGGTGCTTATGCGGATCACTTGTTGGATTTTGCCAACTACATGTCGTCGAACGGTGCTTCCCTCTATGCGATTTCGATTCAAAATGAGCCGGATATCGCTGTCGATTATGAATCTTGCGACTGGAGCTCCAGCGAGATGATTAATTTTTTGAGTAATTACGGTTCAAGTTTCGGCTCGTTAAAAGTTATTGCCGCCGAATCCTTTAATTTTAATCAAAGTATTACTGACCCTATTCTGAATAGTGCTAGTGCAGAGCCCCATGTCGACATTGTTGGCGGACATATTTATGGCAATGGTCTAAGGGATTACCCCTTGGCCCGCAGTAAAGGTAAAGAGCTATGGATGACAGAGCATTACACAGAGAGTAGCAATTCAGCCAACGCTTGGCCTTTGGCCTTGGATGTCGGTAAAGAATTGCACGATAGTATGGTGTCTAATTTCAGCGCCTATATTTGGTGGTATATCAGACGAAGTTACGGCCTTATCACTGAAGATGGTCAGGTCAGTAAACGCGGTTATTTAATGGCCCAGTATTCGAAGTTTATTCGCCCCGGTTACACCCGCATTGGCGCCACCGTGAATCCCAGCTCAAATGTTTATGTCACCGCTTACAAGAATGGTAGTGACATTGTTGTTGTGGTGGTGAATACAAACTCAGCCTCACACAATCTAACCTTGAACCTTGAAAGCGGTTCTGTCGATGGGTATACGCAATACACCACGTCTGGAAATAAAAATGTTAACGACGATGGTACCGTTTACACGTCCAACAACTCTGTAAATGTCACGATTGATGGTCAGAGTGTTACTACCTTTGTCAGTACCGGCGGCTCTAGTTCGAGCAGCTCTTCTAGCTCAAGTAGTTCGTCTAGCTCAAGCAGCTCTTCCTCTTCAAGCTCCTCGTCAAGTTCAAGCGGCGGCGACTGCGCGGAACAATGTCAGTGGTATCAAGATGATCCACGCCCCCTGTGCGAAGGTCAAGACAGCGGTTGGGGATGGGAGAATGGCCAAAGTTGTATTGGCCGAACTACCTGTGAAAGCCAAAGTGGTGATGGTGGGGTGATCAATCTTTGTAATGGCAGCTCTTCGAGTAGCTCCAGCAGTTCATCTAGCTCGTCTTCAAGTAGCAGCTCCAGTAGTAGCTCTTCCTCTAGCAGCAGCTCCAGTAGCTCGTCCTCCAGCAGCTCTTCCTCAAGTTCATCAGGCGGCGGCGCTCAGCAGTGTAACTGGTATGGAAGTTTGCACCCTCTGTGCAACAATCAAGATAGCGGCTGGGGTTGGGAAAACGAACAAAGCTGTGTTGGCGCTACAACCTGTGAGAGCCAAAGTGGTGATGGTGGGATTGTTGGCGGCTCAAGTAGCTCCTCTTCCAGCTCGTCCAGTAGCTCATCTTCAAGTAGCTCTTCGTCAAGCTCAGGCGGAGCAGATGTGTGTAACTGGTACGGTACCGAGTACCCCATGTGTCAACAAACACAAAGTGGTTGGGGATGGGAAAACAACCAAAGCTGTATTTCACCTGCGACGTGTAGTTCGCAATAACATCGATTAATTCTGTCGGTTTTTGTCTGAGCTTCCGAATGATGGAGGCTCAGATATCCAATTGCACCATGGAGTTAAACCAAGCCG
>Ga0065722_100630_pt1 | contig 23607 bp, 20 predicted proteins | sample BansetMetagenome_FD_59109 | JGI IMG/M metagenome (GOLD analysis project Ga0065722, IMG submission 59109) | Bankia setacea gill microbial communities from Puget Sound, Washington, USA - Caecum Enriched | ecosystem: Host-associated > Mollusca > Digestive system > Ceca | place: United States... | reverse complement strand
AACTTATAAGGGGTTAGCGGGCTTTTTCGTTTTAGCTGTTTGAAAACTTAGCTATTTATTAAAACACTCGCCAATCGATGATGAAAACTGGTTAGCGAGGATGCCTATATTTAATAGTAGGCTTGACTCTTATCAGTGTGATCAGTCAAATCGCGCACGCCAGCCAATTCCGGAACACGCTCAAGCAGGGTTTTTTCCACGCCTTGCTTTAAGGTTAAATCAACTGCGCTACACCCCTGACAACCGCCACCAAACTTGAGTACAGCGAAGTTGTCTTCGGTTATCTCGAGCAAGCTGACGTTTCCGCCGTGCGATGCCAAACCCGGGTTAACCTCGTTGTACAGCACATAGTTAATCTTATCGGTTACGGAGCTATCGTCGTTAATTTTCGGCATTTTCGAATTAGGTGCACGAATAGTTAACTGACCGCCCATTTTGTCGGCGGCGTAATCTACCTTCGCCTCGTCCAAATAGGCAATACTGGCGCCATCAAAATGCGCCGTAAAGCCTTCCAATTCCAGAGTTTCATCTTCTTCTTTTTCTTCCCCTGGGCGACAGTACGCTATACAGGTTTCAGCCTGAGCTGTGCCGGGATTAGAAACGAACATACGAATGCCAATACCTTCGCAATTCTGCTTGTCGAGCAGTTCACGGAGGTAGGTTTGTGCAGAGGGCGTAATAGTTACATTGAGCATAATGGGAAAAATACCGCTATTTAATACCTGATCAATTTAGTCAGGTATAGTATCGGATTCGCCCACCAATGTGAAATTGATTTTACTATACGAACAAAAGCTTAACGGTTATATGAACTGTCACAAACCTTATATAGGCCCCTAGCACTGCGTAGGTAACGCTAGCGATTAACGCCTAAAACTCACCGCTAGTTTTTCAAAACAAATTTGTCCGCCAGACTGTGCTGTAAACCGGCCATACCATTCAAGTTCTTACTTGAGTCCTCCATAGCGACTGCACGGGTTTGGATACCTTCTGCAACATTGGAAATAATCACTACGGTATGGGCGAGGTCACTTGTCACTCGGCTTTGCTCTTCGGCGGCGGTCGCAATACTCGCCACCATCGAACGTATTTTATCCAGCCCTTCAATAACCCCATCCAACGACTTAGCGGTAAGATCAGAATGCTCTACACAGGCATTCGCGGTGCGGCGGTTCTGCTCCATAATCTCGTTGGCTGAGGCAGACTTATTCTGCAAACTCTCNATCATCTGAGTAATTTCACTCGTAGATGACTGAGTTTTATTGGCCAGCGCCCTAACCTCGTCAGCAACCACAGCGAAGCCTCTTCCCTGCTCACCCGCGCGGGCAGCTTCGATTGCAGCATTTAGCGCTAGCAAATTCGTTTGTTCTGCAATACCCATAATCACTGACACAATTGAATCAATGTTTTCTGATTCATTGCGAAGCTCCTTAATAACGTTAGCGGCTTTATCAAGCTCAACATCTAAGGAGGTAATTAAGCTGCGGCTTTTCGAAACAATCACTTGTCCTTCTTGCGCGGATTGATAGAGGTCGCCAACCACGTCGCTAGTACTGCGCGCGTTACCGGCAACATCCTTGGCGGTGTATTCCATTTCTGTGGTCGCGGCGGCCAAGGTGGTCGTTTGTTCGCGCTGATCATCGATGTCTTGGCGCGACGCGGAACTCATTGTTGAGGCCGTGGTNGCAACCTCAGACAGGTTGCCACTTTGAACCTTTATTTCCCTAATAATTCTGGTTAGGCCGTCTACCAATTTATCCAGCGATTCAGAAATCAACTTGAACTCACCACTGGTAACATGATCACCAGGGTCGGTTAAATCGTTTCGTGCCAAACGGTCAAGGCGCTGCACAAGTTGTCTGAGTGGGCCGCGTACCCCCCGTACAACCAACGCAGCAACGACTACNCCTACAACAATCGCCAACACAAAAGTAACTAAAATTGCCATCCGGCTTTTATTTAAAATATTGGTGGTTTCAGCACCAGTCCGGTCAGCTAGGTTACTTAAATCCTGATTGAGATTATTCAGTCGCTGTACACTCGTTTCCAATTCTCGACTGAGTTTAGACCAATAATTCACGACTTTCACTCGTTAACTCAATTCTTAGTTGCTGCTGCTCGAGCACACCATCACTTTGGCTGATATGGGTGTGTAATAGCCGAGTATATTTTTCTAACCGCTGCGCCATAATTGGAAATCGTTCGGTCATAATGTCGTGCTTAACTTTTATGCCCTGCCAAAAATACTTTAATTGTCGCGCCGCATTATCCAGNTCGGTATTAGTTCTATAGGATGGAACGCGCAGCATAATCGCGGCCGCTTCATTCGCATCTTGTTCTAATGAGTCCAACAACCAACGTGCACCCAACTCTGCATCCGTCAGCATAAAGCGCGTATCTTTTAGATCAGCCGCAAAATACTGCCAGGTTTCCTCAAAGGCTTTTAATGCCTCGTATTCAAGCTCAATTGTTCGCACCAGCTTTTCGTGACTAGCAATATGTTCGGCGCCGATACTTAACGCGCTCTGTGTTGAACCCAGCGCGCCTTTGATAGCGTTTAAAAAGTCAGCTTGATTTTTCGATAAATCCAAGAGCTTTTCAGACTCGCGCTGATAGGCATCGATTGCGGTTTTATACTGAGATTTAATCGGTGAGAGTCGCGACAGCTCATATTCTGCCGCATGCATACCAACCGCTTGCGAGGCTTGTTGTGCATAGAGCGTGGCGAGAGAACTACGCTCTAACATAGGAAAAATAGTATCCGTAGAAAGGGAAAACTGCTTAGATACTTTAACTTGGCTAACCAGACCAAACGAGGTCACCAGAAACTGTAAGCCTAGCACTACAGCAAAACCTACAATCACCTTCGATACAATTGACATATTCATTGATTACGCTCTAATTCGCTTAATATTTAAACCGTCGCACCCGACACACAAACGTATATTACTGTTCAAAATTAGCTTGTGCCTGCTTCCAGCGAGCATCCCAATAACTCATACTTCCATCGAAATCTGGGCTAAGCAAAATATTGCGAATATAATTTCCTCCCATAAAATCCATGCCAGCCTTGTTAGTTAAACGCAAAAAATCATTTTTGTAGGGTGCCGTTTGAATCACTTGCGGCTTAGAGTCCATATACTCGGCAAGCTGCGGCATTCCAGATTTACGGGTCTTAACTGTAGGTATAAAGCCAGACACGTCGGCAAAATCCGAGCGTGTTAACAGATAGTTCAACCAAGCCTTAGCCGTAGCTGGGTTTTTAGAATAGCGACTCACTGCCACACCCCAATCGAAATTCAGAATGCCTTTAGCTTCAGCACTGTTATCAAGGGGGAAAGGAATAAAACCAACATCGCGAGATTTGGCGCCCTCCTCGATTAACTGCGGTATGGCCCAGCTACCGAGAAAAAATAGCCCGGCTTTGTTCTGCGCAAACATCTTTTTTGAGTCTTGCCAAACATCAAATATAAACTCGTCTTCGCTATAGCCCTTTTGAAAAATTGTACTGGCGATTCGCAGTGACTGAGCGTAAGGCTTGCCCTTACTAAATGGAGCCCGCTCATTCATCATGCCTTCGTAGTAATTACCATCATTACCCAGCACCATTACCGCCTTATCCCACTGCTGCAATGGCCAGCCAGCACCAACGTTAAGGTATATTGGTGTAACACCCGACGCCTTTAATTTTTCGCAAAGCTCATAGAACTCCGTCAAGGTTACCGGAGGTTTTGCAACGCCTACGCTGGTCATAAGTTTGCGGTTATAGATTAGACCCTCGGCGCTAACACCTTGGGTGTAGGCGTACTCTTTACCGTCGTGGCTCCAGCTATCCGCGAAATACACCTTATCGGACAACTTCATATCATTTAAAGGCAAAAAGAACTTAGAGTAGGCCTCTTTTGGCATATCGGTTGGCACCAAGATCACATCGCCGTAATCTCGACTTGCAAAACGTGCCGCCATTTCTTCGGCGTAACGCTCTACCAGTACCACGCTTACCTTAGCTTTAGGGTTAAGCTGCTGAAATTCTTTCGCCCAACGNGCAAAATTGCCGTTGCGAACGAGGTCTCCACGATTGGTAAAAACTGATATAGAGCCACTCACCTCTGCAACGGCTGGCAGCGGCAACGACATCAATAGCAACAGCAGAAATCGATAAATCAACGTTTGCATCTCCAAAAAGCCAAGGTTATGCTTACCCCTGCTTATGTAATCGTTTGTAAAATTTAGCCTGCCACTCGGTTTAACCACACCAAATATTTGTGTAGTTCCCCCTAACAGCTAAGAGTCTTAACCGCCAAAGGTTCTAACAACCCGNAAAACAGGCATTTTGGACGCGCACAAGTAAAAATGTGTTGATCCTTTGTTTTAGTGTAGCAGAGCAATTTTAGAGGCGTGGCAGCAAGATAGATGTTTTTGCGCGCCACGATAATGCTCGGGTGCGACAGCCCATAAAGGATGCGCTGACTGCGCGATTTTGGTAACATGCGCGACCTATATCAAAACTTATTGATATAGGTCGCTTTACTAAAGCCCATAAGCCACCACGCTATGGCATCGATTGAACTAACAACACCGGTAACTGACTCCTAACCACGGGTAGATATAGAATGACATTGGATTTAACTCGCCAAGAAGCCTTTAAAGAAGCACTTCAGAAACGTATTTTGATTCTGGATGGGGCTATGGGCACAATGATTCAGCGTTACAAATTTAAGGAAGCTGATTATCGCGGCGAGCGCTTTAGTGACCATCACCTAGATCTAATCGGTAACAACGATCTACTCACCCTGACCCAACCGGACATCATTCGCTCAATACACCAAGAATATTTGGATGCCGGTGCCGATATTATTGAAACCAACACTTTCAACTCGAACCGTCTATCGCAAGCCGATTACAACCTCGAGCCGCTGGTATTCGAGCTGAACGAAACCGCCGCAAAATTGGCTCGCGAGGCTGCCGATGCCGCCTCAACCCCAGATAAACCACGCTGGGTGGCCGGTGTTATTGGCCCCTGTAACCGCACCGCGAGTATGTCGCCCGACGTTAACGACCCCAGCGCGCGCAACGTCACCTTCGATATGCTGGTCGAGCACTACACAGAAGCAACTAAAGGTCTTATTGCCGGCGGCACCGACATCATTCTTATCGAAACAATATTCGATACACTGAATGCCAAGGCCGCCGTATTTGCCGTGCGCTCGTTGTTCAATGAGATTGGCTACGAATTGCCAATAATGATTTCCGGTACCATTACCGACGCCTCTGGCCGCACACTGTCTGGCCAAACCACCGAAGCTTTTTACAACTCGCTAGCCCACGCAAACCCGATATCGATTGGCCTTAACTGCGCATTGGGCGCGAAGGAGCTAGCGCCCTACGTAAAAGAACTCTCGCGAATAGCGAACTGTTACGTCTCAGCTCACCCAAATGCCGGTCTACCGAACGAGTTTGGCGAGTACGATCAAAGCGCGGCAGAAATGGCCGCTATTGTTAAAGATTTTGCCGAAAGCGGTTATATCAACATTCTTGGTGGTTGCTGCGGCACCACCCCGCTACACATCAAAACGGTTGCAGAAACGGTTGCGTCCATCGCGCCGCGCACAATCCCAGAGATAGCCCCAGCCTGTCGTCTTTCCGGTTTAGAGCCCTTTAACATCACTTCCGACTCGCTGTTTGTGAATATCGGCGAACGCTGTAACGTTACCGGTTCCGCCCGTTTCAAACGGCTTGTACTTGAAGGCGACTACACCACTGCGCTGGAAGTTGCACTGCAGCAAGTCGAAGAAGGCGCGCAGATAATCGACATCAATATGGATGAAGGCATGCTCGATGCCGAAGCGGCTATCGTCAAATTCCTCAACCTGATCGCCAGTGAACCCGACATTTCCCGCGTCCCGATTATGGTCGACTCATCTAAATGGGACGTGATCGAAGCCGGTCTTAAGTGTATTCAAGGCAAGTCCGTCGTTAATTCTATTAGCTTAAAAGAAGGTGAAGCGGAATTCGTACACAAGGCACGCCTCTGTAAACTTTACGGCGCGGCTATAGTGGTAATGGCATTCGATGAAGATGGCCAAGCCGACACGATAAAACGGAAGACAGAAATCTGTGAACGCTCCTATAGAATTCTAGTCGACAAGCTTAATTTCCCACCGGAAGATATTATTTTCGATCCAAATATTTTTGCGGTCGCAACCGGTATCGACGAACACAACAACTACGCCGTCGACTTTATTGAAGCTTCGCGTTGGATTCGCAAAAACCTTCCTCACGCCAGTATTTCTGGCGGCGTAAGCAATGTCTCATTCTCGTTTCGCGGCAACAACCCTGTAAGGGAAGCGATACATTCAGTGTTCCTATACCACGCAATTCAAGCCGGTATGAACATGGGCATCGTAAATGCGGGGCAACTCGCCATTTACGATGACTTACCCACCGAGCTGCGAGAAAAAGTTTCCAACGTTATTTTTAACAAGAGTAACGATGCAACCGAAGAACTGCTCAATATAGCCGAACAGTTTCGCGGTGACGGCAAACAACAAGACAACAAGCAAGACCTTGAATGGCGCGAGTGGCCGGTCAACAAGCGTTTAGAGCACGCACTGGTTAAAGGTATTACCAGCTTTATTATCGAAGATACGGAAACCGCGCGCCTAGACAGTGCCCGCCCTCTCGATGTTATTGAAGGCCCGCTGATGGACGGTATGAACGTCGTCGGTGATCTATTCGGTGCGGGTAAAATGTTTTTGCCTCAGGTCGTAAAGTCAGCACGTGTTATGAAGCAAGCCGTCGCTCATCTACAGCCTTTTATTGAGGCTGCAAAAGATGGCAAAAGCGAACCCAACGGCAAAATATTAATGGCTACCGTAAAAGGTGATGTCCATGATATCGGCAAGAATATTGTTGGCGTTGTTCTGCAGTGCAACAACTTTGAAGTGATCGACCTCGGCGTAATGGTGCCCTACGATAAAATCCTAAAAGTCGCAGTAGAAGAAAAGTGTGACATTATCGGTTTGTCTGGGCTTATCACACCATCGCTCGACGAAATGGTAACGGTCGCAAAAGAAATGCAGCGGCAAAATATTAATATGCCACTGCTTATTGGTGGAGCCACCACATCTAAAGCGCACACCGCCGTTAAAATCGATCCGCAATACAATTTAAATCAAGTGGTATACGTCGCCGATGCCTCACGTGCAGTTGGCGTTGCATCGCGGCTGATGTCGGTTGACCTAAGAGCGGATTTTGTTGCTGGCGTCCAAGCCGATTACGACGTTGTTCGAGCGCGTCGCGCCGCAAGACCGACTAACCGAACCGTCGTAACCTACAAAGAAGCCATCGAGCGCAAGCTCGCACTCGATTGGGATAATTTCAAAGCGGACAAGCCAACTTTTACCGGCACTAAAACATTGCTCGACTACCCACTAGAAACACTTGTGCCCTATATCGACTGGACACCGTTTTTTATCAGCTGGGATTTAGTCGGTAAGTATCCAAAGATTTTTGATGACGAAGTTGTCGGCGAAGCCGCGACCCAGCTGTTTAAAGATGCACAACAAATGCTGAAACAGCTCATCGACAAGCGTCAAATAAAAGCCAATGCCGTATTTGGTTTTTGGCCAGCAAATACCGTCAACCACGACGATATTGAGCTGACCGTAGAAGGTGAGCCAGCACCGGTCATGCTCCACCACTTGCGCCAGCAAATCGCTAAATCCGGTGATAGCTCGCAATTTCGCTCACTTGCAGACTTCGTCGCCCCCAAAGAAACCGGCAAAACTGATTACATTGGTGGTTTCGCGGTAACAGCAGGTATTGGTGCAGAAGAGCTGGCAAAGGAATATCAGGATAACGGCGACGATTACAATTCCATTATGGTGAAAGCACTCGCCGATCGACTAGCGGAAGCTTTTGCGGAACACCTACACCACTTAGTTCGAAACAACGAATGGGGCTACGCTAAAGACGAAACCCTAAGTAATGATGAGCTCATTAAAGAAAAATATCGTGGTATACGCCCTGCTCCTGGCTATCCTGCCTGCCCAGACCACACAGAAAAGGCCACATTATTTAAACTGTTGCAACCTGAAAACGAAATAGGTTTAAACTTGACCGAACACTTTGCTATGTACCCAACAGCAGCCGTATCCGGCTGGTACTTCGCCCACCCAGAGGCAAAATACTTTAGCGTTGGCAATATCTGTAAAGACCAAGTAGAAGCCTTTGCGGAGCGTAAACAACAATCGCTGCAAGATGTTGAACGCTGGCTTCAACCAAATCTCGACTATGACGGATAGCCCTATGAGCAACAATCTAAATACACAGAGTGAGATGCCTGAACCTCAACCCAAGAAAAAACGCCCTAGCGTATTACGTTTAGTTTTAACAACGTTCGCTGCTGCATTTGGTGTACAAAACCAGGAAAACTTAGAAGAGGATTTTTCTCAGAAAAGTCCGATTCCCTATATTATTATGGGCGTTGTTTTCACAATGATTTTCGTTATCACCGTGGTAAGCGTGGCAAAATACGCAATCAGTTAGTTCGTATGTTGTCTAGAATACTGGGCGGGAAAGATTAAAAATACGCCCATAAAAAAACCCTCTAGCTTTTGGCTAGAGGGTTTTTTTATGCTGCTAGCGCTTATTTTGCGCTTGAATCAAGCCTAGATTATAAAGGCTTGTTACTTTGTTGCAGGCTTGAATAATCTACTGACCGCTAATCCAGAATACACAAGTAGATACGAATATCAGAATTAGTGCTACTGCAGCAACTGCGTCGGCAATGCTATCACCTTGTTCCATCATTTGAATTTCGTCTTCCATCGTCCCCTCCTAATTATTTTATTTTGGTTTGTAGTTTTAGGTACGACCTAACCGGCTACGTGACACTTAACAGCCGTCTTTCCGATCCAGCTAGCACTCAGGAATCAAACCCTCAACAACACTAGCTTCAATCTCCACACCGTGTTCCGCGTACACCGCTCGGTATAGCGAGCAATTCAACCTCAAATTACGCCACATGGCAACCCCTTGCGTCACTTTATGCCATTTCATTCTAAATACTTCTCAAAATAATCTAGAAATTAGTCTACGCAATGAAAATATCAGGTGCATATCGACCTCCAGCAACCGAAAATAGGGCAAATCGTGGCACCGGCCTATGCTGACCCAGCAACATGCATGATAGATACAATTCCTATCTGCGAGTTTAGTCCTAGCGCTCTCGCAGGAAACGGGGTTTTCCTGTATCCTGCCCGCCACTATTTTTAATGCGAACAGCTTCTATTTCAACGGTTTACCTAACGTCAAACATGAGTGTAGCTATTCATGGTTTTCATCGGTTTACTTGTCGTCGGCTTCAATGGCGAATAACCAGCAGCGGCTGGCGTTACGATAAAGCTTATTTTGTTTTTTGGCCCTAACCTACAGGTATCAAACTTACATGTACGTTTACGACGAACATGATCATCAGATCATCCGTGAGCGCGTGGCACAATTCCGTCGACAAACCGACCGATTCCTCGCCGGCGAACTCAAAAACGAAGAATTCCTTCCCTTGCGATTGCAAAATGGCCTCTATGTTCAGCGTCTCGCGCCCATGCTACGCATTGCCGTGCCCTACGGGATGCTTAACTCCAAGCAGTTGCGCAAGCTCGCACATATTTGTCGCCACTACGATAAGGGCTACTGCCACGTAACCACGCGTCAAAACATACAGCTAAACTGGCCTCAGCTAGAAGAAGTACCCGATATTCTTGCCGAGCTAGCTGAGGTGGAAATGCACGCGGTACAAACCAGCGGCAACTGTATTCGCAACACCACAACAGACCAATTTGCAGGCGTTGCACCCGATGAATCCATCGACCCACGCCCCTATTGTGAAATTATTCGCCAGTGGTCCACATTCCATCCAGAATTTGCATTTCTACCTCGTAAGTTCAAGATTGCGGTGTGTGGCAGTGAAGAGGATCGTGCAGCGATTCACTTCCACGATATCGGCTTACAGCTGGTTCGTAACGACAAAGGTGCGATCGGCTTTCAAGTGCTTGTTGGCGGCGGTCTGGGCCGTACACCGGTGATTGGAAGCGTAATTCGAGAATTCTTACCTGAGCAGGATTTACTCACCTATCTCGAAGCTATTTTGCGTATTTATAACCTTCAGGGTCGACGCGACAACAAATACAAAGCGCGTATCAAGATCTTGGTTAAAGCGATGGGCCCAGCGGCCTTCGCCGAAATCGTCGAAAAAGAGTGGGCGCAGATTTCCGAGACGCCAACACTACTAACCGAGAAAGAAATCAACCGAGCGAAGAGCTATTTTACCGCGCCGCCCTACCAAACGCTGGATGAAGCATCAGCGCAACAGCAACTGAACGAACAAGCGGCTTCAGAGAAAGCGTTTAGCAACTGGCTAAGCCGCAACGTGTGCGGGCATCAAATCTCCGGCTACCGCGCCGTGACGCTGTCCCTAAAGCCTACCGGCGTAGCACCAGGCGATATTACCGACAAGCAACTTGAACAAATCGCTGACTTTGCCGATCGCTACTCCTTTGGCGAAGTGCGTGCGACTCACGAACAAAATATCGTCCTCGCAGATGTCCCTGCAGCGCAGCTTTATGCCCTATGGCAGGAACTCCGTCCGGCGGGTTTTGCAACCGCCAATATCGGTACACTAAACGATATGATCTGCTGCCCCGGCGGCGACTTCTGCTCCCTAGCTAACGCTAAGTCAATTCCGATCGCTGAAGCCATTCAACGTGAGTTTGATGACTTGGATTACCTCTACGACCTCGGTGATATAGATCTCAATATTTCCGGCTGTATGAACGCCTGTGGCCACCACCACATAGGGCATATTGGTATTTTAGGGGTCGACAAGAAGGGTGAGGAATTTTATCAAGTACAGCTTGGCGGCAACGCTGGAAAACAAGCGGCGCTAGGTAAGGTACTCGGCCCATCATTCGGCGCCGATGAAATGCCCGCAGTCGTTCGCAAAGTGATCGACGTATTTGTCGCAAACCGTATTGATGGCGAAACCTTTTCAGAAACCTACCTACGAGTAGGAATCGAACCGTTTAAGGAGCGTGTATATGCCAAAGCTAGTTAAAAACGGCCAGTTAGGTGATGACACAACCGTTGTTGTAACCGACGCATCAATGCTTACAGACGCTGTAGTCGAGTCGGCGGACTTTGTAGTGAGCTTAGACTTATACAATCAACTTCTCAGCGAAGCCCCAGAGAAAGCGGCAAAAGCTGGCTTGTTACTGAATGGTGACCAAGATCCTGCCAGTGTTAAACAACTGGTTAAGCAGGTTTCACTTATCTGTATCGAGTTCCCCGTATTTACTGACGGCAGAGGCTTTTCTCTAGCGCGGATGATTCGTGACCACTTCGATTACACCGGTGAATTGCGTGCGACTGGCGCATTTATTCAAGATCAACTGTTCTTTCTTAAACGTTGCGGATTCAGCAGTTTCGTTGTAGCCGACGAAACTAAGCTGGAATCTGCTATTCAAAGTTTGAACGATTTTACTGACTGCTATCAAGCCGCAGCGGATGAACCACAACCCCTCTATCGCCGTCGCTAACCGCGCCAGTGTTTCTCTGGGGTCGAGCACTTAAGCTCTCGACCCCAGAGCATTTAATAAAAAGAGCTGTTCAATTCTTCTACACAAAAACACTGACCCATCCCTATCGGCTTGCGATTGGTATGACTCGGTATACCTTTCACTTCACCACCGAACCACCGCCGCACGCATTTTTGAATTACACTTACAACAGGGTTTTTAGCTCTACCCTCATTTATCAGCAATAGGCACGGTGATGGACGGCTCTATATTTAACGCATTTTTTCTCATCTTTTGTGGTGCAGCCATTCTCGCATCCATTGCGCTCTACACACGCCAACCGTTGCTTGTCGCCTATATTGTTGTCGGCGTTTTACTTGGCCCCCATGGGTTTTCCGCCATTACTGATATCAATGCGATTTCCGACCTCTCTGAAATTGGAATTGTATTTTTGCTTTTCTTGCTCGGTTTAGACATGCAACCGAAAGCGCTAATCTCAGTACTCAAGAGCGCGACCAGCATCGCATTAGTGAGCAGTGCAACATTTGCCGCAATTGGCTTTTGCGTGGGGCTACTATTCGGTTTCAGTTATCCCGAAGCCGGCGTGATCGCCATGGCCTCGATGTTTTCCAGCACCATTATCGGCATCAAACTTCTACCAACTACGGTTCTTCATCACAAGCATACCGGCGAGCTAATGATCGGCTTGCTGCTAATCCAAGATTTTCTCGCAATCATTTGCTTGCTAGTACTTTTAAGTGGCGGCCGAGGCGATTCACAACTGATTGAACTTAGTATTACCCTGCTAGCAATGCCATTACTAGCAGGGTGCGCCTACTTGATGGTGAAATGGGTAATTACGCCACTCATCGCCAAGTTCGACCGTTTCCATGAATATATCTTTTTAGTCGCCATTGGCTGGTGCCTAGGTTTGGCACAACTAGCTCACGCATTTCATTTATCAGTGGAAATTGGCGCTTTTATTGCGGGAATTTCTATTGCCACAAGCCCTATTGCACAGTACATCGCCTTAAACCTTAAACCTTTGCGCGACTTTTTTCTTGTCCTGTTCTTCTTTTGCTTGGGGGCTCGTCTCAATATTGATCTGTTGCCATCAGTGTTATTGCCGGCAATTTTCTTGGCGTCTGCACTATTGATTCTTAAGCCGGTAGTGTTTTTCGGGCTGCTAAAAAGACAGAGTGAAAAATCGGCTTTGGCGTGGGATATCGGCTTTCGCCTGGGGCAGATTAGTGAATTCTCACTATTAATTGTTTTTGTAGCGACAACTTCGGGGATTATTGGTGAGGCGGCGTCGGTATTAATCCAGACCGCCGCTATATTGAGCTTTGTCGTTTCCAGTTACATCGTTATTTTCAACTTCCCGAACCCTATTGCAGTTTCCGACAAGTTACGACGAGACTAGCCTCAAAACCACTTGCCTCGCCTCGTCTAAACACCACGCTATTATTACCTAGCTAAAGAAGCGGAAATTCATCTTGTGCAAAAGGTTGGTAAGAATATTTTCTGCGGCGTGCTCTACGCCAATACCTAGCTTTTCTTGCAATGATTTTTTCTGCACATACTCAACCTCAAATACATCCGCCTCTTCACAGCGATCTANTAGATACTGATCCGATGTTTGAATGTCATCGACAAGCTTCTGTGCCAAGGCGCGACTACCAAACCAGATTTCTCCCGTGGCAACCGCATCAATNTCCACCTGTCCGCGGTGCTCAGTAATAAATGACTTAAATAACTCGTGGGTATCTTCTAGGTCTTCGACGAACTTAGAGCGACCCTTTTCAGTATTTTCACCAAACATGGTCAAGGTGCGCTTATATTCACCTGCGGTAAGCAATTCGTAGTCGATATCATTCTTTTGCAATAACTTGTGGAAGTTAGGTAATTGCGCAACCACACCGATCGAACCAATAATCGCGAACGGCGCGGCAACAATCTGATTTGCGACACAGGCCATCATATAGCCACCGCTTGCAGCGACCTTGTCGATACACACGGTTAAAGGGATGCCCTTCTCCGTAATTCGGGCCAATTGGCTCGACGCTAAACCGTAGCTATGTACCATGCCGCCTTGGCTTTCTAAGCGTACAACGACTCGATCCGTTTTTTGAGCTAATGAAAGAATACCGGTAATAACCTGGCGTAAGCCTTCAGTTGCAGAGGCTTTTATATCGCCATCGAAGTCGATAACAAAAATTCGCGAACGCGTATCGGACGAGTCGCTATCACCCGGCACGTCAACATCAGATTTATCAGCGTTAGATTTGGCTTTTTTTGCAGCGACTTTTGCCTGCTTTGCGGCTAGTTTATCGTCCTTTTTCTGCTGCTTCTGCTCGGCCTTTAGGGTTTTCTCGTCAACAACGACGGCTTGAATCCCCTCTCGAATATGCTTGTACTTTTCATTTAATTTACGGACTTCGAGATGTCCTTTTTCGTGTGTCTGGTTCTTCATTCCGGCAGCAACAACAATTGCGACAACGACTGCAATGGCGATAACAAAGGTCACTGTTTTAGCCAAAAACAGCCCGTATTCACTTAAAAATTCCAAGAGGGAGTACTCCAAACTTACCGATTAAAAAAAATAAAGAAAAAAGAAATTGGATGGGGTGCTACTGCCATTGACGCACAGATTTTTCGGCAACGTCGTTCATTGGCTTGGCAAGCAGGCCCGTCGAGCTTAATGAGATTTCGTACAACGCGCCATCTGCCATCGGCAGGTAGGTTGCGTTGCCGTAAGCCGCCTCAACGCCAGGCACATAGTCACCATAGGCTTTCGCCCAAGCCCAGAAATCTACCCAGTATTCACTGCTACTGAGCTGATGAAGCGTTCTGGGTTTGCGGTATTCATCTTCGAGCGAATAATAACGACCACTTAAGCGGTCAAAACGATAACCCGGTTTAGCACCAAACTGCTCGATCAACCCCGACCACTTAATGATTCGCGCATCGATCTGCCATTGATCGCCGCGCAAATCAAAGGTTTGCTCACTGCCGTCGCGGATCAACACCAAGGTAGCCGAGTAATGTTGGTTTTCTACCTCACTAAAACTCAAGGTTGCGAGAATTTTATTTTTAGTTAACTGACGGTAGCTAAACATATCCATGGCGGTAAGTGCGAAAAGTACCGCAAGCGTGATCAGCAGCAACCCCATCGTGCCCCGCAACCAGCTCATAAACCACCCAGCACGGGCAACAAGCCGCAAACCTAGCGCAACAGCCACTAAGGCAAAAATAATCGTAATGCCTGCAAAGGCGGTGTATAACATATCGGGTCCTAAAATCTTAAACTACGCGTGTAAGTTAAGCGGTTCGAATGCGATNAATCGAAGGCCCAAAACTTCAAAGTGTTTACTACTAAAGCTCTGCCATCTGCTGCTGAAAATTTCGGATGATTTCGCCAGCGATGGTACTCTGCGGAGGAATGCGAGGCAACTGATCGTAGCGAAACCAAGCCGCTTCGATAATCTCATTGTCATCTACACAAATCTCTCCAGAGACATAATCTGCAACAAAACCGATCATTAACTGACTTGGAAAAGGCCACGGCTGCGAACCCACGTAGCGTAGGTTGTTCACTACAATGCCGACCTCTTCCATGGTTTCTCGCACAAAAGCCTGCTCTGCGGTTTCGCCCGGCTCGATAAAACCGGCGAGCGTACTGAACATACCGTCGGGGTGCTTAGCGCCCCGAGCAAGTAGGCACTCTTCGCCACGTACAATAAGACCTATGACACAGGGTGAAAGTCGTGGGTACGTTTGTAAGCGACAGTGGTGACAGGTTCTGCATCGCTCTATTTCGTCAATCTCTGTTTGCGCTCCACAACGACCGCAAAATCGATGATCTAAATACCAACGACGCAATTGAACGGCGCGACCACAGAGCTGAAATTCAGGCTCTGCCAAACAACCTAAAAGCGAACGTAACGGGATCCAATCTTCATCGACACTTAAATCTGTTTCGAGATTTTCAACTAGCGCAATCGCGAGCGGCGTCTCGTTTAAATGGGCTAAGTGCAATCGCGAACATTCAGCATAAGGTGTTTGAGCAAGATCTCGCTCATCAACCCAAGGCAAACAGTTTATTGAAAGCGCTAGGTCTTTCCCTTCGAGCACACTAGCCGAAATTGCACGTTTTAACTNTGGCGACTGCCAAAAATAGCTGCCACACACGATAAGATACTGACTATTTGGCTGCACGGCCAAAGAGGTAGCGTCATAGGTGGAAGTCACTAATCGCTACCATAAACCGCGTGGCCGAGTACCTCGAGGCTCTCTTCCGCCACTTTTAATACGGTTTCATCCATAGCTANCGATGAACCGGATGCCGAATCAAGATAGTACTCGACAGAAACAACCGCATCGGCGAATGTTTCCAGCAACTCCTTTAATGCCGGTGGCGGATCTTGATCCATTAAGACTTGATCAACAAAATCGACACAACGCCCCAAAACCAAAGCTGCGCGCTCTCGTTTCAGCATAATCATACCGCCGCGCACGGTGTTCAGAGTTTTGGCTAATATTGCGGATATGTCCAGAGTCAAAGTTAGAGTCGGAAAAGGATGTAAGTGCGCGTTTGGTCAAGGCAATTCCCGCTTGGCACTCTTCTATTACGATACGCCCAGCTTCGGCCAGTTCGCCCGAGGCCACAATTTCTGACTGGGCGATTTTATTCGCCAGCTCTAAGCGCTCATCTGAGAGCTTGGCGTTTTCGAGGGTTGATACGGCGCTTTCGAGATACAACAAGGTACTTGCTACCTCTGATAACTCACCCACATCTGGGCCGTCGTCTTCTAATTTCCAAAGCTGGATACGTTTAATTTCTTCTTTCAAAATATTACTGGGGGANACAAGACCGACAACCGACAATATTTCCGCGACCTTACTAAGGTTGGAGATAAACTCATCGAGCTCTTCGACTTTCTGGCTACTGCTTTGGGCGGCATTTTCCAACACTTTTTTGGTGTTCGCCAACTCGGCTTGCAACACCTTGGCGAGCGACATTACGGTGTGGGCACTAGGGCCGTTAAGCGCGTCGCGATCACGTCCCAATTCGCGATCGGTATAGGCGTAATCTTGCAGCCCGAACATCTCTAGTATTTTTCGAATCTCAGGATTTTGCGAGCCAGACAAGGCTGCGAGGTAAACCAATTCTTTCATCAATGTACGAGGTGGTGACACTTCAAACGCGGCTTCGGCATTACCTTCGACTTGCTTAATAACGCGATCTATACGTGCAAATAACTGTTTGCGACTCGCCACAATCGTCATCTGTTGTTGCGACATAGCATCCAACACCAAATTGGCCAACCACCACAACTCGGTTAAAGGCTTGCTTGCACCACTCAATCTCTGCAGGCGAATAATCGCCCTACGCATTATTGCAAAGGAGTTTTTTATTTGACGCTCTCGCATCAAACCGAGCAAACCGACCTGATACATTTGTCGAAGNCGTCGCACATACTGCTTCACACTTTCATTGCCGAGCGAGATCGCCGGTAATTCGGGTGGGGAAAGCCGCTTGTCNAGGGTGAGCTGAAAGAAATGGCTTTCGGGTAGCAACTGCTCTGAACGCAGCGCCCGTAGATTATTTATGTGTGGAATTAACAATACCGGCACCAAACGCTCAGCCTGTTGCACGTATTCGAGGTAGCGCGTAAGCACAAAAAAGGTATTCGAAATAACCTCTAAACGCTTGTCGTAGTTCTTCCCGCTATTGCCTGGCGATATTTCCATAGCGGCAGTCAACAATTCTTCTGCCAGATTACCGGCGCCACGAAACTGAATAAGCCGCAGAATACCAACGATTTGGCGAATTCCGTCTATACAGGTTTGCAGGCTTTCGGCGTTCTCCTGCTCCGAGACAAACACTTCTAGGTTGCGCGCAGACTCATCAATTGTGGCGACAAGTTCGTCGCGAACCATATTGAGTGATTGAAAATTAACTGCATCCATCGAATTCACAATAATGTTACCCAAGCGTTATCGGTTGAACGGTCTGAAAGCCGCAGATATAGGTAAGTATAATACCCTTTGCTAAAAAATCTTTACAATTCGTGTAGTTACCAAGCAACCTTAACTCAAAATCTCGATTTTGTCACAGGCCCTTGAGCACGCGTAATTCAGCCATCACGGCGGCACCTCAGTACTTAGACAGCACATTACAAAGGCCGCAGCCTGCAAGTGAAGTCGCTAGCACAAAACACCACAGCAACACGGCTCTAAGCAACTTAGGCGTCGAGCCCAAGATATGGCACAGAATTTCGTAGTTAATTGCGCCAAATTGGCAAAGAAATACAACTTGGCCCGCTGGCATCCGAAAATTTGCGCTATCATAGATGTTTAACAAGTTGCGCTTATTCACTGATTTTTAACGGAAATCCTTATGTTTAATAATCTATTTGCAGCCTTTGGGGAAAACTTTCTCGGCCAATCTGTCGGCTGGTATAAGAAAACCATTGTCGCCTTTTTGGTCATCAACCCCTTTTTATTCGCCTTCGATCCGTTTATTGCTGGCTGGGCGCTGATTCTAGAATTTATTTTCACCCTTGCAATGGCATTGAAATGTTACCCCTTACAGCCGGGCGGACTGCTCGCCATCGAAGCCGTTATCCTCGGTATGACCTCGCCCGAGACGGTTTACCAAGAGGCGAAACTTAACTTCCCCGTCATCATGCTACTGATGTTCATGGTTGCGGGTATCTACTTCATGAAAGACCTACTGCTGTTTGTGTTCACCAAGATACTTCTCGGTGTGCGCTCCAAAATGCTGCTCTCGCTGCTGTTTAGCCTAGTCGCCGCCGTACTTTCGGCATTCCTCGATGCACTTACCGTAACCGCCGTGTTAATTAGTGTTTCGGTTGGCTTCTATTCGGTCTATCACAGGTTTGCCTCCGGCGGCCATGTGGATCACGACCATTCACAAGATGCAGGTGTAAACGACCATCATCGCGAAGATCTCGATACCTTTCGCGCTTTTTTGCGCAGCTTAACGATGCATGGCGCAGTGGGCACCGCACTTGGCGGCGTATGTACTCTGGTCGGTGAACCGCAAAACCTTCTTATCGCCGAGCAGGCGGGCTGGGACTTTATTACCTTCTTTAAAGAGGTTGCACCGGTATCCATGCCAACCTTAGTCGCCGGCCTACTCACCTGCTTAGCGTTGGAAAAGTTAAAATGGTTTGGTTATGGCGCGCAGCTACCCGATCCCGTTCGCTCCATCCTAATGGAGTTCGATCAAAAGGAATCGGCAAAGCGCACCCCTCGAGACGTTGCAGCACTTTGCATTCAAGCTATTGCTGCCGTTATTTTAATGCTGGGCTTAGCCTTCCACTTAGCTGAGGTTGGCCTTATTGGCTTGATGATCATCGTTCTGCTAACCGCATTTAACGGTATTATCGACGAGCACCGTATCGGCCACGCCTTCGAAGAAGCGCTGCCGTTTACCTCACTATTAGTGGTGTTCTTCGCCATCGTCGCGGTTATTCACGACCAGCACCTATTCCATCCGATTACGGCGATACTGCTGGACTTGGATCAGAACTTACAAGCGCCAATGTTTTTTGTCGCCAACGGGCTTTTATCGATGATTAGCGACAACGTGTTTGTTGCGACGGTGTATATCTCGGAAGTGAAGGCCTCACTTGATGCTGGCAATATTACGCGCGAGCACTTTGACTTACTTGCGGTTGCCATCAATACCGGCACCAATTTACCCAGTGTCGCAACACCAAACGGCCAAGCCGCCTTCCTATTTCTATTAACCTCCGCACTAGCACCATTAATTCGCTTGTCTTATGGACGCATGGTGATAATGGCACTGCCCTACACATTCGTGCTGGGCGCTGTCGGTTTGGTTATGGTGATACGAATGTCCAGCTAAAACTGGTACCTGCGTTACTAAAAAGCCGCCGAACCTACTAGGTTTGGCGGCTTTTTTATGAAGAGTGGTTTTTACGAGCAGCTATGTGTTTTTAACAAAAAGGTTAGAGTTCAGGCTGCTCTAGACTTTTCCAAATACAATTTCCGTCGGAAGCCTTATCAAGCAGTTCCAGCTTTTCTCTATGCAGCACCAACTCATCGTCGCTCGCACGAAGAACAGGGGTAAGCGTTCGCGATACCGGTAACCGTACGATCGTTTCTTCGCCATCTTCACCACCGCCCTCGCCAACTTGCTTGCCACCCAAGGCAAGGAAGGTCTGCCCACCGGTCATGGTGAGGTAGACGTCCGCTAAAATCTCAGCATCAAGCAAAGCGCCGTGCAGATCGCGCTGCGAGTTATCCACCATGTAGCGTTTACAGAGTGCATCCAGATTATTTTTTTGGCCTGGATGTTTTTTGCGCGCTAACAGCAAGGTATCTAACACCGCACAGCGGTCTTCGATTTTCCCTAAACCCTTATCTAGAGACGACAGTTCGTGGTTCAGGAAGCCCACGTCAAACGGTGCATTGTGGATAACCAATTCGGCATCGCCGATAAATTCAAGGAAGTCGGCGACGATCTGAGAAAACACCGGTTTGTCTTCAAGAAACTCGTTGGTGATGCCGTGAACTTCCATCGCGCCCTGGTCGATCTCGCGCTCCGGCTTGATATATTGATGATAGTGACGCCCAGTAAGACGGCGATTGACTAGCTCAACACAACCGATTTCAATAATCTTATGGCCCAACTGAGGCTCAAGGCCGGTGGTCTCAGTATCCAGTACAACTTGTCTCAAGGTTACACTCCTAACGCCGTATTTTTACCAACGCTATGTAATGAATCGCAAAGTATGTTTGTCGAGTTGATCGTTTCGGCATGCTCGCCGTCAAGGTTAGCGCCTGTACTACAACTCATCTATGCCGCGATTGGCGAGCTGATCGGCAATTTCATTTTCACGGTGCCCACTGTGACCTTTAACCCAGCACCACTTAACGGTGTGAACGGCGGCCGCTTCATCTAGCTGCTTCCAAAGTTCGGCATTTTGTACCGGTTTTTTTGCCGCTGTTTTCCAGCCATTGCGCTTCCAGTTCGCCATCCATTCGGTAATGCCTTTGCGTACATATTGAGAATCCGTGGTGAGGGTAACATCACAGGGCTGACTCAAGGCCTTCAGGCCCTCGATAGCCGCCGCCAGCTCCATACGGTTATTTGTGGTGTGCTTATCACCACCGTAAAAGGTTTTCTCTTTGCCTTCGTGCCGCAACAATGCTCCCCAACCACCGGGGCCGGGATTGCCACGACAGGCGCCATCAGTAAAAATTTCGACTTTTTTCAACACTAAAACTCTTTTGTTAGGTGATATTCATAGAGCCTGTACGAGGCCTGCGCCGCAGCGGCAATATCCTCGCTGACGGCTCTGTTCGCGCAGACAAAGACTGCTTCGCCACCGCCGAGCCACGCAATAAGCTGGCTTTGTCCCACTCAGGTTTTAACGGCGTTAGACCAACCTTGTCCTTGCGAGCAAGAATACAATAGGTCGAACCAAAAGGGACCGAACGGCCAGAGAACACTTTGTTTACGAAGCGACTGTGAGCCAAATAACGAGAGTGGTTGATCGGTAGATTGTGGGAAAGCTGGCGCATGTTAACACAAGAAAAATCTAGAAATTCCAACCAATCTCTCAGACGGCCCGCTCGCAGAGCCTTGCGCCGCCATACCGGTTTGGAACTGGTTAACCGCAGAATAGGCTGCAACGCACCCATCATGCTAAAGGGGTTGAAGCAGATAATAATAATATGACCACGTGGCACCGTAACCCGAGCCGCCTCTTTTAACACCTGCTGAGGATTCTCGGAAAAATCCAAGACGTGATGCAAAATGGTCACATCGATAGACTCGTCTGCAAGTGGCAGTGCATCCAAGTCTGACAAGGCCTGTAAATCACAAAGCTGGGTTTTAACCCGCTCGGAAGGCACAATGGCCGGAGCCATTGAAAAACAGTGATTGATCCGGCTGGACTCAAACAAACGTTCGTAGGGCACAACACTAAGTTGCATAAGGTGGTAGCCGAACAGGCAGCTGAGTTCGTCGCTTAAAATTTCGCGTTGCTCAGTAAGAATAGACTGCCCCAACGGCGTCTCGTACCAACGCGCAAGATCTGCGATAGTTTCATGCAGTGGGCGTACGCTACTGCGAGCTTTAAAGAACTTTTTCCAAGATTGCATTTTTCTAATCTCCCGCAATTGCGGTTGTTGTCTTTAGCTGAGCGGCAACGATGATATTCCTGAGAATTATACTGCCAAGGATAGTACCAATTTGAAGCCGAGCAAACCAGCCAGCAAAACCTCTAAAGCACATTAACTAAGTTAACTTTAATTAAGATATTCAACATGTTGGAAGTTAAACCTATACCAATCTATCAAGACAACTACGTATGGATGATCACCAAAAGTAATGAGTCATCCGCCTATGTAGTAGACCCAGGTGACGCCGTGGCTGTTAAAGCTGCGCTAGATCGCCGCGGACTCGGTCTCGCCGGAATCCTCATCACCCACTGCCACTGGGATCATGTCACCGGCATCCCGCTGTTAGTGCGGGAATTTGGCTGCCCAGTGTACGGGCCCGCTAAATCAACTTTAGCGCAGATAACCCATCGATTATCCGAGGGCGACGCTCTGTCCCTTTGGCAGATTCACCCTCTGGAGGTGTGGGAGACACCCGGTCATACGACTGATCATGTCAGCTATATAATCCCGCCCTCGCCCGAACAACCACACTGTCTACTGTTTTGTGGTGATACGCTTTTCTCGGGCGGCTGCGGGCGGCTTTTTAACGGCACGATTGAACAGTTAGAAACTAGCCTCAATCGTATCGCTCAACTGCCAACCAATACTGAGGTGTATTGCACCCATGAATATACTCAATCCAACCTCGCTTTCGCGGCTAAGGTGGAGCAAGGTAATAGCGTCTTAGCGGACTATATTCAGCAAATTTCCTTAAAGCGACAGAACAGCATACCTAGCCTGCCAACCACAATCTCACAGGAACTGGCCATCAACCCCTTCCTGCGCTGTGACGAACTCGAGGTTCAAGAATCAATACAACGCCACTTTGGCGTGTATAATGCCGGCCGCAGCGCCCTGTTCAAGCTTCTACGCCAATGGAAGAATAAAGCCTAAAACCGAGTACCTAGACCACAGTTTCCAAAAAACATTTGGCGCATCGGTTTGCTTGGCTGAACTCTAATATTTATTGCGGGTCACAGGGCGAACATTTTAATTTGACGAAGCGTAAACAACAGCCACATGCAGTTAATCCAAAATACTCATAACCGCTCGCCCCGCCCGACACGCCGTTGCTTAATCCGCCTTAGCTGTTGGTTCGCGCACCGCCCTATACAGCGCTTAACAATACGGAAACCTCTAACGTTAATCGGGCTGCTGAGTTGCTGGCTGTTAAGCGGCTGTGGGCTGTCACAACTGATCTCGCAACCGCTAACAGCTGAACAGTCGCCTGTTGCTGAGCATCGTCTAACCGCTGAACCGGACGACGAGCTAAGCGAAGCAGAACTAGACAGTATTACACCACTGGCACCCACCAACGTTATCGATCGCATTACCGCCGGCTACGGCCTGCCGCTAGACATCAACAAACGCGTACAGCAGCAAATCGATTGGTTTGCACGCCACCCAAACTACCTCAGCCGCGTATTGAGCCGTGGCGAACCCTACCTCTATTACATTGTTGAAGAGCTTGAAAAGAACAACCTGCCCTTAGAACTCGCCTACCTACCAATTGTAGAGAGCGCCTTCGACCCCTTTGCTTACTCTCATGGCCGCGCATCTGGCATGTGGCAATTTGTACCGGGTACAGGTAAAGCTTACGGCCAGAAGCAAAACTGGTGGTACGACGGCCGCCGCGATGTAATCGCCGCAACAGAGGGAGCTGTCGCCTACCTCAAACACCTTAACAATCGCTTCGANGGCGACTGGCTACAGGCCTTGGCGTCTTACAATAGTGGTGCTGGCAACGTTTCGAAAGCCATTCGAAAAAATAAAAAGAAGGGTAAGCCTACCGACTTCTGGAACCTAA
>Ga0065722_104354_pt1 | contig 23894 bp, 18 predicted proteins | sample BansetMetagenome_FD_59109 | JGI IMG/M metagenome (GOLD analysis project Ga0065722, IMG submission 59109) | Bankia setacea gill microbial communities from Puget Sound, Washington, USA - Caecum Enriched | ecosystem: Host-associated > Mollusca > Digestive system > Ceca | place: United States... | reverse complement strand
ACTCTACAGCAAACACTGCATTAAGGTCATCGAAGCTAATGGGAGTGCGCTTAGCTTGAATATGGTATTCAAGCTAAGCATTGACGGCATGTTAACGATAAGGGCGCGGTCTAGAAACATCCCAAGCTTTGCGTGGTTTTAAGAAGATGTCTGCGTACTTTTCAGGATCATCGCGTCAAATCCAGCCTGACACAAGAGATGAGCCGCGATATCTGCTCGAGAACCCGCATCATCTGGCACCACATAAACACTAGTGCGCCCCAGCTCTGACAAAGAGCTACGCAGCCGCGACAAAGGTATATTGATGGCCCCAGGAAAATGATTGATACGGTATTCCATCGGCATTTTTACATCGAGTAATTTGTAAGGCTTATCCAATTTATCCAATACCCTGTCTTCGACGTATCGCACAACAGGCGCTTTTAAGAGCGCATTAAAGTCATCTGCATTCAAGCGCTTAAGGCGGCCATTAGTAGTCATTTCAACCGTTGCATTTCGCGGTGTATCCCCCAATAGGGACTCCTCACCGAAGAATTGGCCTGGGTGAATATCGAGATCCACACTTTCTGAGCGGTTATAGACACGTGCACTGCCAGTAACCAAAACATAAAAGTAATCACCTCGTTCGCCTTCTTTAACAACGAGATCGCCTTTTTTGAGGCTCAAATCTTCGAAACGCAGAAAAAGCTCTTGCACCTGAGTCAGCGGGATTTTCGAAAACAAAGGAGCCTGCAGTAATGCAGCCATCCAGTCTCCGCCCTCTTCGCCTAACTCCTGAACCTCAAACTCGCCAGTAGTATACTCATCGTCTGCAAGTCCATTGGCAGCCGATTGGCTCCAAGCGACCAACCTATCCAAAGTTTCCGCGTCGATAGTGAAAACCTTGACGCTAGCAGACTTAGCAACGGCTGAACTTAAGGTAGGAGACTCCGCATTGAGTGAGGTGTTAGCCGTGGCCCCATCGCCCAATACTGTAGAAACATAGAAGGCAGAGTTGATAAGGTCTACCTGCCCCTCCAATAGAAAATACTTGGTGGCAACAGCCCTACCACGCTTAAACAGCATTTGCCCCTTGCCATACTCCTCTATCTCAATTTTGGACAGCGCTTCCTGCAGATATTCATCCTCTAATCCATTGAAGGGAACGAAGTTTTTTAAAGCCTGGATATCTAACATCAATTTTCCTCATTAAGTCTACACATTCTGCATTAAAGCAATACATGTATCTGCGCTGAGAATCACGGATTAGTAGGAACTACACCGCAAAGCTGCCGGAATTACTATAGCATAGCAAAATGATTTAAGCGCCAACAAGGGAAGGTAAAGCCTGCGCCCTGTAGAATCGGGAGAGTAAGCGATACATATACGCCAAGTCAGTGGTACCGGCTAGCTCGCGTATCGAATGCATCGCAAAGGTCGGCACTCCGAGATCGACCGTTGTGAGCCCAATACCGGCTGCAGTGAGGGGGCCTATGGTACTCCCACAGCGCATATCCGCCCTAGTCACATACGTTTGGAGGGGGATATCCGTCCCGGCATCAGAGTGTGTGCTTTCAACGGAGCCCCCCCTAGCCAACCATCGTACGAGTGAAGCCGTTGGACTATTGGTTGCATACCCCTGATTGGCATCAAATTTAATCACCGGCCCCTTGTTGAGCTGCGGACCATGTTGTTCATCGTGCTTTTGAACATAATTGGGGTGTACCCCATGGGCGTTGTCCACAGAGAACATGACCGAGCGACGCAATGCCCTTTGGCGCTGTGCAGATGACGGCGCTAATCGTTCCAGTAATTCCTGAAGGAGTGGGCCTTGGGCGCCAATGTCAGAATTACTGCCAACCTCTTCATGGTCATTACATATCAATACACTCGTATGCTCTTCCCCTGCTGCAATAATTGCCTGCATCCCCAAGTAGCAGCTTAGAAGGTTGTCCAAGCGAGCACTTGCTACAAATTCCTCCTTTAACCCCACCACTGCCGGCCGCTGTGTATCATAAAAACTGAGGTTAAAATCCAGTATCTCTTCAACCTCTGGCTCATCAAGAGACTCCAATAAAATCGTTCGCAGGGACTTAGGCTGCTCCCCTTGATAGAGTATCGCATTCATATCCTTTTGCGGGTTTACACTACGATTTTGATTGGCCTCGCGATCTAAATGAATGGCCAAGCTGGGAATACACGCTACCGGTTTACATAAATTGAGTCGCGTTGAACACAGCTCACCGCTGCGCGTAAGGTAAGTCACTAAACCCGCAATAGAAAGGTCGCGGTCAAACCATGGATTAAGTAAAGCACCGCCATACACTTCTACCCCTAATTGAGCATAACCTTTTTTGACCAGCTCAGGTGTTGGCTTCACTTTTAAGCACGGGCTGTCTGTGTGGGCACCAACCAATCTAACCCCCGTTTCTTCGATGGGGTTAGACCCCACGACAAAGGCCACGATTGAAGAACCACCACGAATAATGTAGTAGCGTCCAGCGGGTTGAGCTAGCCACTCATCGTATTCGTTTAGTAATTGAAAACCTGCGGCTTCCAGCTGCTTAGCCATTGAGTAAGCCGCATGAAAAGGCGTTGGCGAATCACCCACGAAATCTAACAAGCCTTGAACCAGTTTGAACGACATAAAAGCTACCTGCTACAGCATAAAAAGAAAAAGGAACGCCCCCAATACCAAACGATAGATAACAAATGGGAGCATGCTAAGACGATTGATAAAGCTTAAGAAATAGTGAATGCAGATATACGCGCTGATACCCGACAACACCACACCCAGAATCAATGCTTGCCAATCGACAGACGCCTCTCCCAAAATAAGCCCCAACCCTTTATAGCCACCACTGAGCAAAATGATCGGTATCGACAGTAAAAAGGAGAACCTTGCCGCCTCGCTACGAGAAAAGCCCAAAAATAATGCCGCTGTAATGGTAATACCCGAACGAGAAGTACCAGGCACCAATGCCATCGCTTGAGCAATGCCAATGACTATGGCCATGTACAAAGTCATTTGCGCAAGCTGCCGAGACTTACCGGGTGCTCTATCAGCAACGGCCAATAACAGACCAAACACAATAGTTGTGATGGCAATAACCACCGTACTGCGTAATTTAGCCTCAATAAAATCGTCCATCAACAGGCCAAACAGGGCCGCCGGAATAGTGGCCACAATAATGTACCAAGCTAGACGCGACTGTTCATTGCTGCCAGCCCCAGAAAAAGACGTGCACCAGCCCACCGTAAGAGCTGAAATATCTTTGCGAAAATATAGCACTACAGCCGATAGGGTTCCTACGTGTACAGCCACATCAAATGCTAGCCCTTGGTCAGGCCAACCCAAAAGCTCCTTGGGCAAAATAAGATGCGCTGAACTCGAAATGGGAAGAAACTCGGTAATTCCCTGTATAAGTGCAAGCACAACGACTTGAACAATATCCATAATGCATTCTCTTAATCGATATCTAGAAGGCTGCGTTTTATTGCTCTGCCACAACTAATACACAGCACTTCAGTGAGTAGCCTCCGCGACAAGTCCAGAGACGGGCCATCACGCATGACACTATTATGACCACACCCGCTCACTTTAGCCGACTGACATAATGGTTTATCCATTACGTGGAAGGCTTAGCGCTTTCTATTCTCGGAATTTAACCTCGAAACAGCAACAAAATAGGTTATGCCCACCGAATAAACCCTCCTGCCGCAGCAAACACTGGGCTCGAAAATTTACTGACGAATACGCTGTCTTTTTTTCCAACTCACTTCATTGCGCAAATACAGCGGTTCAACAACCCCCGCTTGGAATACCACAGGGGAATCATCACTCCCGTTGATCTCTGCTGCAGGGGTATCAGGGAGTTCTATTTGCTGAGCTAATAACATTAGCGCATCAGCGCTCGGCTTAAATTCTGGAGCCCTCACCCAAACTGGGGGGCAAGTTAAGCCTTCAACAGACCAGCCATGACCAGGCGCAAATATCGTGGTGTTTCGATATTCCTCCAATTGACTCAACATATCGCTCGGACTGCACACCTGAGCCACAACTGCTGAAGATATTGCACTAGGGGAAAACGTATACGCGGCCCAATAAACCTCACTCATACGCGCATCAAGTGCAGGAACAATAGTAATGGGTGCTCCACCTACCTCACCCACGCTGCATAAATGAGAATAATAATGGGCCGCCAAAACATGGAGTGAGCTCAAACCAATAATTGGCAGGCCTGCGCCATAACTCAAGCCTTGAGCAACACCCAAACCAATTCGAATACCGGTAAACGATCCAGGGCCACGCGTAACGGCAATGGCATCCATGTCGGACAGTATGTTCCCAGACTCCTTCAGCACCTCATCAATCAATGGGAGTAGCACCTTGGCGTGAGATTTTGGGGTGTTGCACTGGCGGCTAACTATGCCGCCTGCTCCATTGATAGCAACGGAACACACCTCTGTTGACGTATCTATTGCCAATAGCTGTAACATTAACCCACCCCACACAATTCTTGTTTAAATGCGGCAACCAAACTTGCCCCGACAAAACCTACAGCCCTCTTACCAGATGAGGGTGCGGTGTATTTTCCAGCGCATTTATATAGAAGGCAAACAAAAATCCCCCGAAAATCACTTTCCGAGGGATTTGAGCTTATGGTAATTGGGCCCAAGGCCCAGAATTACAACTTTTAGGCTTTTTTAGCCGGGCGACCACGACGCTTCGCACCTGACTTAGCAGCGGTTTTTTTGGCTTTTACCGCTGGTTTTGCCTTCGCTTTAGAGGCTACGACTTTTTTAGCCGCTGGCTTTGCTTTTGCCGTGCTAGATTTTACTTTAGTCGCTTTTGCCTTCTGCGCCGCTTTTTTGGCAGCAAGTGCAGTTTTAGCTTTTTGTTTCTTTGCGGCAGCTTTGAGCTTGGCTTTGACTTTCTTTTCGGCAGTTTTTAATTTAGCTTTGGCGCTTTTCTCAGCGGCTTTGAGCTTGGCTTTAGCTTTTTTCTCTGCAGCGCTAGCCTTCAGAGTCAACTTTTTAGCGGCAGCTTTCAGCTTTTTAGCATCAGAAGTGGCGCGTTTCTTACTCCAGCTATCTGCAAAGGCGCTTACAGCCTTCTGCAAATCAGCTTCAGCCTTAGTGGCCAAGCTGTCCTTCATTTCTTCTACTTTACTCAAAGCAGCGGCTTTGGCAGCTTCAATCCCAGCAAGCGTTTGTGCCGTAGAAAGGTCAGATTTCAACTGTTTTACTTTAGTTGTGGCAACACCCGCTTTTTCCGAGACGGAAGCAAGCGCAGCACGTGCAGTGGCGGCCTTACGAACATCAACAGGCTTTTTAGTTTTTGCTGCGGTAGCTTTAGCGGCAGAAGCTTTTTTTCGCGCGTCATCAACAGTTTTCATCACTTTGTCCTGAGCCGCTACGGCCTTTTCCAAAGCAACCTGGATTTTCGTTACGCTAGCATCAACGACAACGGCAGGCTTCACCGCTGAACGAGCACTTTTAGCCGCTGGACGACCGGCTTTTTTTGCAGCGGCTGGACGACCGCGTTTTTTTGCTACTGTAGCCATTTAGATTCTCCTCTCATTTTAATTCTTTTTGCTGAGCAATACCCTTCCATATTGGTATAATTCTCAGCACCATAGCACCTGTAATTTGGCGCACATGCACCAAAGCGCGAATACTATTTTAAATCAAATGAATTTGCACGTTTTTGCTTAGGTTTTTGCCGAAATAACTACAATTTAAACTCTTTTTACAACATTTAATCCTTTCGGTTTTTTTTTCGTGGGTTTGGCTAGCCTTTTTTATGTTTTTGCCCTAATTGAAGATTATACTCCCCGTTCATCACCACCCGCCTCATTATCTCAAGATTCCCCCTTCTCCAGCAGTGTCGAACAAGGGCAACAAGGGCTTCACACAAAATATAATGTAAATTGGCAATTCCAAACTCGAGGACTGGGAAGGCGAGCATACATGCTCAATACGACTCAGAGACTGCACGACCGCTCGCCATTAGATTCTCATACCCGCGCTACGCCATTAAACAGCGCAAACCACGGCAAGGCTCGACTAACCATACCGCACTCACAATTCCCACCGAGCAGATGGCACCCAACCAAGATCCGGCCCAGCGTTACCCCCGAATTACAAGCAAAAAAAAAGCCCCAATATAGGGCTTTTTTTCACAGCATGGAGGTTCAGCCCACACCCAGTAATTTTATTGGCTCATTTTCCTAGAGTATTCATAACTTCCGCTTTAATTTGCTCCAATGAACCCACACCGTTCACCCGACTATACACTGCCGACGAACCAGGGTTATTTTTCTGGTGGTTTTGGTAATATTCTACAAGCGGTTCCGTTTGTTCATGATAGACCGATAGCCTATTGCGAACAGTTTCTTCTTTATCGTCATCCCGCTGAACCAATGGCTCTCCAGTCTCATCATCTAAACCAGCCTGTTTTGGCGGATTATGAATAACGTGATAGACACGGCCAGAGGCCTCGTGCACACGACGACCACTCAAGCGGGTAACGATCTCGTCGTCCTCGACAAATATCTCAAGCACATGATCGATGTCAACACCAGAGCTGGCTAGGGCTTCAGCTTGAGGAATTGTTCGAGGGAAGCCATCGAACAGGAAGCCTTTAGCACAATCATCTTCTGTAATTCGCTCTTTTACCAAATCAATGATAATACTGTCAGACACTAATCCACCTGAGGTCATAATATCTTTGACTTTCAAACCTAAAGGAGTCCCCGCTTTAACGGCTGCTCGTAACATGTCGCCAGTAGAAATTTGCGGTACGCCGAAAGACTCCATGATAAATTTCGCTTGCGTACCTTTGCCGGCACCTGGAGCACCTAATAATATTGCTCGCATTCGTTCCACCTCTTTATAGACAAAATAAGAATTCGTTAACCCCACCAGATATCAATTGTCAATCTGGCGGGCCTGCCTGCGCACACCGGCCTTAATGCCTCTACTCTAATAAACAGGCAACTTCACTATAAGCCGTGTGCTGTATGGCATGTATTATTCACTTACGGAGCTTAACCCCGCGTTCTCCTCAAGCCCGTGAGCCCCCTTCGAATCAAACCTTCAAGATTAAAGGGAGCCACTAGGCGAACCATCCTTTGTGCCCACTGTTGTCGGCCAACAGCTGCGCCCTCTCTTTCGAACCTTTACGAGGGGGCCTTAAAATAGGGGCGATACAATACACGCCAGTCGCAATTCAAACAAGGGATGCAAGCACTCCAAATGGCATGCTGGCTGCCCTCCGTTACGCTAAGGCAGGCACAGTAACCCTGAGATCACTTGTGGCTCACCCTTCAAATGCTCACACTTGTTAGACGCTTTCAGCTAAACCGATAGCAATGCGGTAGAAGTACAATGCAAAAACCTCCGACCATAGGCTGATCACTGCTGTCATCAATCATGACCTAAACATTACCGCCACCGTACAGCTTTTTCATACCTGTGCCCGGCATTTTCACTAAAATCAAGACCACTCTCACAGGTATATCTATAGCGCCTCACGGTGGCGAATACCGAATTCACGCTCCTCTGGAGTTCAAGCTCACCGCTCTCTCCCCTCCCTAACACGAGCAATGCACTTCACAAAATCGACAAGTGCGAAAAGTTCTAGTCTTATTGGGGGGGGGCAATAACTCAAAAAATACCGCACTTTGCAACTAACAATACCGCTATTCTGCCCGCTTTACCCTTCTCCAGCACTCATCCATGAGCTCTGGGGAGGCATCCTCAAGATTCACCCCCTCCGAGAGTAATTGTGCTTCCATGGCACTAAATCGTTTCTCAAACTTTTGATTTGCGGCCCTGAGAACCTGCTCAGAATCGAGCTTTAAATGTCGTGCAAAGTTAACGCAGCTAAACATTAAATCACCCAACTCTTCTGTAACACTTAACGCTAGCGATGCCTTTTCTTGCTCTGTAACGGCCTGGGTATAGGAAGAGTTTACCTCGGATAACTCTACAACTTCCTCTTCAATTTTTTCTAAAACCTCGCTTGCAGCTCCCCAGTCGAAACCTACCGAGGCCGCTCTCTTCTGCAATTTTTCAGCACGTTTTAAGGCGGGCAGCGCAAGGGGAACATCGGCCAATACTCCGTGCTTACCCTTTCCCTCACGCTCCTGCTGCTTAATGGCTTCCCAAGATTGTTTAATACTTGCCTCATCTATTACATCGCCAACAGACCGGCGACTTGCAAGCGTTCCAAGTGGGAATACATGGGGATGCCGACGAATAAGTTTTGCCGTTAAGTCATGGACAACATCCTCAAATGACCAACGCCCCTCCTCTTGCGCTAGCTGCCCATAAAAAACCACTTGAAACAACAGGTCGCCCAACTCCTCTTTAAGATGCGCGTAGTCTTCTCGTTCAATGGCATCCACCACCTCGTAGGCCTCTTCGATAGTAGAAGGGGTGATCGAACGATAGTGTTGTTTTAAATCCCAAGGACAACCGGTTGCTGGTTCACGCAATCGTGCCATCAGTTGCAACAACTCACTAACACCATAAACCGGCGACGCTAAAGGCATAAGCACTACACCTTGCGTCGTACCGAACTGACGTTCGGTAGATGATTAACTTTCACCAATACACGGCTTAACTCACTAAAATCAGCAATTTCAATTTGAAGCGTCATATCAACAGTATTTTTGTTTTTATTCGAGAGGGTTTGCATAGCACTAACATTAATTTTTTCACGGTCCAACAAGGTGGTGATATCACGTAAAAGGCCGTGACGATCAAAAGCCTCAATGGCAATGGTGACAGAATATGATTGAGTTGGCTCCTCTGCCCAACCCACCGAAATAATTCGCTCGGGCTCTATCGCTTGGCGCTGCATGAGATTAATGCAGTCTAGTCGATGTATGGATACCCCTCTCCCCAGCGTAATGTAACCGGCAATACGATCACCAGGTATCGGACGACAGCACTGGGCAATATGCGACAGCAGATTACCAACACCATCAATATAAACGTCTGCACCGCCAGTCTCATCTGTAGCGCGACCAACAAGAGAGGCCACAGGATGTTCTTGCTTGTCAATATTGAGTAAGCGCTGAGCAGCGTTGATAACTCTTTCCACACCCACTTCGGCCGTACCCACGGCCGCATACAAATCATCAAGGGAGCGCAAATTTAGCTTGTTTGCCAGGGCTTCGTAGTCCAGATTTTCAACCGCAAGACGTTTGAACTCATGATCAAGTAAGGCACGACCGTCCGCAACATTCTGATCTCTATCTTGTTCTTTAAACCAATGCTGCAAACGATTACGAGCACGTGATGTGGTAATATAACCAAGGTTAGAGTTTAACCAATCTTTACTTGGCGCTTCGCGTTTTCCAGTGAGAATTTCAATTTGGTCCGCAGTTCTAAGTGCATGGTTAAGCGGCACAATTCGGCCATTCACTTTTGCGCCACGGCACCGAATACCAACATCTGAATGTATGCGAAATGCAAAATCCACCGGTGTCGCTTTTGCAGGCAAATCGACGACATGCCCGTCTGGCGTAAAAACATAAATTCGATCTTGCTCAATGGTTTTCGGTAAGTAGTCATCCCAAGGATTGCCGCCAATCTCTTCGTGCCACTCCAGTACTTGTCGAAGCCATTCGATCTTCTTTTCGTAGCTATCAGCGTCTTCGTCTTTGTCGGTATCTTTGTAACGCCAGTGAGCACACACACCAAATTCCGCTTCATCGTGCATACTTCGGGTACGAATTTGCACCTCGAGAACCTGGTTGCTCGGCCCCTTAACCGCCGTGTGCAGCGAGCGATAGCCATTTTCTTTTGGGTTGGCAATGTAATCGTCAAATTCACGTGGAATATTTCGCCATTGCCCATGAACAACCCCCAGTGCGGCGTAACACTCACGCTCACTGTCCACTAATATACGCACCGCTCGAATATCGTATACTTCGGAAAAACCAATTTTTTTGCGGCGCATTTTCCGCCAAATACTGTAGATATGTTTAGCTCTACCGTAAATCTCCGCCTCAATACCCTCTTCTCTAAGAGCCGATTGAACTATGCTAATGACCTTATTGATATACGCCTGCCTATCAATACGCCGCTCATCCAACAACTTAGCAATATACTTGTAATCAAATGGTTGAAGGTAGCGAAATGCCAGATCTTCCAACTCCCATTTAATATGGCCAATACCTAGGCGATGAGCCAAGGGCGCATAAACTTCCGACACCTCTCTAGCAACTTTTAGACGACGCTCAGGTGAGGCACTTTTAACCGCTCGAATGGCGCAGGTTCGCTCAGCAAGCTTAATAAGCGCCACCCGAACATCGTCAACCATTGCGACGAGCATCTTCCGGACATTTTCAGCTTGCTCTTCGCTTTCTTGACCAAACACGGATTCGTTGGTGTGATTAGACAGGCCACTGATAGCCGCCATTTTCTGTACGCCGCCAATAAGGCCGGCCACCGTTGAACCAAATTGCTGCTCCACAAGCTTCAATTCCAGCTTGCACTCCCTCACACTGCGATACAGTATGGCAGCACTTAACGTTTCGTCGTCGAGCTGCAATTCGGCTAGAATTTCCGCCATTTCAAGGCCAGCATTGAGCGTGGAGTAGCCTTCACCCCAACCAATATTATTCAAGCCGTCTTTGGACACCACCTGCTGGGCCAGAAGGCACGCCTGATAAAGGCTTTCCTGAGTTGCCTCAGGGATATGAGCCATTACTTGGATACGCTTCGACCAAGCAATAATGTCAATGGCACCTTCGTGATCTATGGGGTGATCTTCTCTGACTTTAACCATGAGTGAGTAACATCAGTTGGAGTTTCAAGAATGAGTATGGAATACCCCTGAGGATAGATAGCGATCGCCTCTATCACAAATAATGGCGACAATTACAGCGTTTTCCACTCTTTGACTAATATCCAAAGCCGCCGCTACTGCACCACCGGAAGAAACGCCGCAAAAGATGCCTTCCTCGCGCGCCAAGCTACGCATCGTATCCTCGGCTCTGCGCTGAGACATGTTGACAACACAGTCAATGTTCTGCTCATCGAAAATGGCAGGGAGATAGGCGTGGGGCCAGCGCCTGATCCCGGGAATACTGGCACCATCCTCCGGCTGCAACCCGGTAATTTCAATCGAAGGGTTCATCTCTTTCAGATAAGCTGAAACGCCAACGATAGTACCTGTAGTCCCCATTGAACTGACAAAGTGTGTAACTGTGCCCCCAGTTTGCTGCCATATCTCTGGGCCAGTGCCCGTGTAATGAGCCTTTGGATTGTCAGCATTGCCAAACTGATCCAATACTCGGCCACGACCTTCTGCCTGCAGTTTTGACGCTAGGTCGCGCGCGCCCTCCATGCTCTCTTCTTTGCTTACCAATAAGAGCTCTGCACCAAATGCTCTCATCGAGGCCTTACGCTCATCCGTTGCGTTGTCAGGCATAATCAAAATCATCTTGTAACCCTTGATTGCGGCAGCCATAGCCAACGCAATACCGGTGTTACCACTGGTAGCCTCGATTAGGGTATCTCCTGGCTTGATATCACCCCGCAGCTCCGCTTCGCGGATCATGGAAAGTGCAGGCCTATCTTTAACTGAGCCAGCGGGGTTATTGCCTTCTAACTTCGCCAAAACGGTGTTCTTCTGTGTCCCTGGCAAACGCTGTAGCTTTACTAAGGGTGTCTGCCCAACGCAGGATTCAATTGTCGGAAATTCCATCATTCTCACCTATCCCTGACAAATATCAGGAACTTAAGCCTCCAGTCATTTTTGGGTTATTCGCACCGCATCACCCAGAAATTTTGCACCGCAGCATGTGCTCGGTGGGCTATTGAGGGCTGAAAGTGCGCAATTCTACCAGTTCTGCTTCCTAATTTTCCTCTTTTTGCCTATGCTATCGTCCAATTGGCGTTTTTTCCTTACTTTACCTACGGAGTAAAGCAGTAGACGCCGCTAACGGAAGAATATCAACGCTTTGCGACATGTAGTAAATACTCTCTGAGGCCGTTATAACTCGCCCGATAGCGGCTTAAAACGTGTTTGAGTCAGCCCATAGTCATAACACCAGCTCAGCGCGTAGAGCATTTTATTTGCAAAAATACAAAGTAAGCTACACATAGAGCCACGCCAAAGTTTAAGCCTCGCCGGCTGCCCTATACTCTAACAAAGCTGAAGCGGTTATCTAAACTCCAACTAACTAGCGATAATAAAAAGTGCCCGGCATCAAGCTTGTAACGGCCAACCAGCCTAAAGGGTTTACATGTTAAGAAATAAAGCCATAAAACGGAAACTGGTGCAGCTCATATTAGTGCCATGCACAGTTGCAGTGCTACTACTCACCCTGTCCTACTATTTTTTGCATGCGCAATTTATTGCTAATCATAAAATCCAAAAAAACTTATTTATTCACTCCCTTTTTACTGACTTCACAGGTAAAAGAGCGGTGGATGAAAGCCTACTCAATAGCCTCTCACTCGCATTGCTCAGCATGGAAGGCTTCCGATCCGTAGCGCTATTGGACGAGAACCACAATACTCTTTGGACTCGCGGCCTACCTCTGCACTTGGTTGATGAGAAACTGTGGCAACATCGCAAAATGCGCTCGGAACAGGGCGGCAGCTTCTGTAGCTCACATCAATGCTACACGCGGCTACCCACTCAAATTAGCCTTATCGCAAAAAACGGTTCAAAAGCACCTGTTTCCGATATTGTTGTTGTCACCGACAATTTGCGTTTGGCCCTTGCCACCTACCAATCGCTTATCGCGCTGCTTTTTACGCTCTTTATTTCTCTGATTCTTACTACCATCTATGTTAGAAGGTTTCGAGAAGCCATAATTGAGCCACTAGAAAAAATACACGCGGGCATACAGGAATATATTCGCGGTCGGTATGACAGAGAGATTCCAACAATTAAGGGTAAGGTATTCAATGACTTGGTCACAGGCATTAATCAGCTAGCGACCTTACAAAAGTCAGCACATGATAACTTACAGCAAAATATTGACCAATCGACTGCCGAGTTACGAGAAACACTTGAGACAGTGGAAATCCAAAATATTGAACTTGATATCGCCCGCAAAACAGCGCTGCAAGCCAGCCGCGTAAAATCTGAATTTTTGGCCAACACAAGCCATGAAATCCGCACGCCCTTAAACGGTATTATTGGTTTTTCCGAACTTTTGAAGAAAACAGAGCTCAATACCCAGCAAAGCGAATACCTCGAAACCATTGACGAGTCTGCGAAAGGACTACTTACCATCATCAACGATATTCTCGACTTCTCACGTCTCGAAATCGGAAAACTCACCTTGGAATATAAGCCAGTGCGGCTCCGTCAAGTGGTTGAAGAATCACTGCGATTGGCAGCTCCAACCGCGCACGAGAAAAAGTTGCGGCTGCTAACCGTAATAGATCACGATATCCCTGAACACCTACTCGGAGATCCTTTACGACTAAAACAAGTTCTATCCAATTTACTTTCAAATGCGATAAAGTTCACCAACACTGGGCATATTCTCATCAGCGTAAGTAAAGAAGACCGTGCAGACAATCAAATCACTATCCAGTTTCGTATCACCGATAGCGGGATTGGCCTAAATCAAGATCAGCAAGATCAATTATTCGACGCATTCACTCAGCTGGACTCAAGCGAAAGTCGAGCGCACGGCGGCACGGGGCTAGGGCTGGCTATCGCTAAAGGTTTAGTTGATAGAATGAATGGCCAAATAGGCGTAGAAAGCGAACCGGGAAAAGGAGCAACCTTTTGGTTTACTTCTACATTGGGAAGAAACCCCAATGCAGCCAATACTGCTGGTTACCTCACCGGTACCCTACGGAACATTCGCGCAATGGTCTACGATTGCTCAACCATGAGTCGCACTGAAATTACGCATTATTTACGCGGTTGGGGTGCACATATTCATGAAATTTCTCGCTTCGAAGACATTGAGCTCAATACTGAAGAGGCCTGCAGAAGCGGACAAATACACCTCGCCATCCTTGATGCACAAGTAAATGACAAGCAATTCGACAAACGAAAACTACGAGAAATTGTCGATACTCTCAACCAAGATTACTCCATTCCAGCCATTGTGCTAGGCACTCCAGCTATTCAACGGCAAATAGAGCCAGCTTTGGAAGGCACTCATTCCACCATTATTTCCCGCCCCATTTTTTGTAACCGTTTGCATCAAATCGTATGCGAGCAACTTGGTATTATTATCCCCGACACCGATATAGAAACGTCTTCAAGCTCAATTATTTCAGGTGATGACATTGTCGATATTCGCATATTAGCGGTAGACGATAACCCGGCCAATCTGCGCTTAGTAAGTGAATTGCTAAAAGATTTGAATGTTGTAGTCGTTGCTGTGGATAACGGAGCCGATGCGCTAAAATTATGTGCTACAGAACACTTCGATTTGGTTTTAATGGACATTCAAATGCCAGGAATGGATGGACTCCAAACAACCAAGGAATTGCGAAAACGAGAAAACCCCGGTTCACGAACCCCCGTTGTCGCCCTTACCGCCCATGCGGCGAATGAACAAAAATCCAAACTTTTACTAGCCGGCATGGACGACTACCTCACTAAGCCGGTGAGTGAAAATGAACTACGCCACATTATTGACCGTTGGGTTTCACGCAACCCTCATAAACGCACCCCGCCCGCACATACCTCCAGCCCGAGGCTGTCAAACCCAACCACATCGCCCACCGGGGGCCCAACAGTGCAACCGTTAATAGCCGATGTCGATATAAACACCGCCAGTACAGAGCCTGTGCAGGTAACTGAGGAAGCTGGCGTGCTGCAACCCATCGCCGCAACACATAAATTAATTGATCTTCAACAATCCCTCAGCCTCGCTAAAAACAAAGCGGATTTAGCGAGGGATATGCTGCAAATGTTGTTGGAATCTTTGCCAGAAGCCCGCGACAGTATCTCTGTATATCTAAGCGAAGGAAGTCATACCGAGCTTCAAGAAGTCATTCATAAACTTCATGGTGGCTGCTGCTACTGTGGCGTTCCGAAACTTAAAAAACACAGCTCCGAACTTGATGCCGACCTTCAGCGAGCACTTCAAAACAACGAAATTTTACCGTCTCTGGAACAAAAAGTTTCGGAACTACTGGGAGTTATCCAAGAAATGTTGGTTTGGCAAGAAGCCATCGATGTTGAAGCCCTTTTTGCCGAAGACGATTCACTTGCATAGCCACTAATAAAAACTTATAGCCATTCAACAGCAAACCGTCTTCACGTGCTAACACCTTGCGAATAGGTATCCGCCTTACAAAGGCAGTGAGGCGGCAATAAGATGAGTCAGGGTAAAAGATTAAAACAGTTCACGGCTGCGTAAAGGTTTGCCGCCTAGCAATTCAGCGATAGCACGCCGACATATTTTCTTCGCGCACTGGCGACACAGTGGATCTGTCCAGTTTTGATTCGCTATTTGGCTCAGACAATAACCCGAATATATCTCCTCTTCCCTATGTGTCTTAAACGTCGCCCCCTCATTACAAGGAAGTTGCTCAAAGCCCGAAGTCGTATTAAACCGATAAAAATGAGCCTTAGAAGGCTCTATCAGACCGCCAAATATATCATGATGAAAATCAATGCCATAACCCAACTCATTTAGCATATGCAGCTCAAACTGCCGAAGGTATATATCTTCAGCTCCTGCGTCACAATCAGCTAGCTGTTGGTAAGCATGGGCAAGATGGCCAAAAATTGAGGCCTGCGCACTACCTATCGGAAGCAAACGCATTAGCAGCTCATTTAAATACATTCCACACACGAGCTTCACCCCCTCAGTTAACAAGGGGGTGCCATTTTGCTCTAGCTGCGTAAGGGTTCTTAACTCGCCTCGCCCATGGAAACAGGCGTGAGAAGGAGAAAACTGAAGGGGTTTGGTGCCGGTGTTTTTCGACTTTCTAGATGGCTGGCGAAAGGCGCCAGCGATGCGCCCATGCTTTTGAGTAAAAAGATCAACGAGCAAGCGGCTATCGGTATAGTTTCTCCAGTGGAGCAAGTAGCAAGGCTCCATCTCTACCTTAAGCATATTACCTGTCGTCTAGCCCCATACTGCGAAGCGCACGTTCGTCGTCAGACCAACCTCGCTTAACCTTAACCCATAAGTTGAGCATCACTTTTGAATCGAAAAGAGTCTCCATATCTAACCGTGCTTGCTGACCAATTTGTTTTATGCGCTCACCCTTTTCGCCAATAATCATTTTCTTTTGGCCCGATCGCTCCACTAGAATGGCCGCACTAATGGTAATTAAACCAGCGGTTTCAGCAAACTCTTCTATTTCCACCGCCGATTGGTAGGGCACTTCATCTCCCAACTGACGAGTTATTTTTTCTCTGACAATTTCAGCGGCTAAAAACCGTGAGTTTTTATCGGTAATTTGGTCTTCAGGGTAAAAATGTTCGGCTTCAGGTAGCATATCTGAAATTAGGCTTTCAAGCTTATCAAGATTCTGATTGCGCAACGCCGAAATTGGCACTAACTCAGCTTTTGGCAAGCGCTCAGCCAATTTCCGCAAATGCGGGAGTAGCTCTGCCTTATCGTCCATTTGATCAACCTTATTGACGGCAACGATGACAGGGCATTGGCATTGTTCAACCTGCTGCTGCACCCAGTCGTCTTCATCCGTCCACTGCTTTTTATCAACAACGAATACAACCACATCAACATCTTTGAGCGCCGAAGAAGCTGTTTTATTCATCATTCGGTTTATCGCTTTGTCTTGGCCTTTGTGAATACCCGGCGTATCGACAAACAGCATTTGTACGTGAGCAACTGTTTTAATACCAAGTACATTGTTGCGCGTCGTTTGTGGCTTTCTGGAGGTAATACTTATTTTTTGTTCCAGAATATGATTTAACAATGTTGATTTGCCAACATTGGGACGACCAACAATTGCTATGTATCCCGATACAGATTGAGAGGAAGGCATAATCACGTTTTAACCTAAAAAGAGTATTAACAAAAAGCATGATGAGCTGAATATTTTACGAATCATTAACAAAGCGTATCAATCCAACGTTGATGGTACTATTTTCGTGGTATTACAAATGAATAAAGCTTGGGAAAAAGAGCTACGCCTTTACCCCGAGGTTTAGCAACATCTTTTGCGCTGCGGCCTGTTCAGCAGTGCGTTTACTGGTAGCAATCGCTTTAGTCGGTTCACTACCTCCACCAATATCGCAAGCCACTTCGAACTCGGGTGCATGAGCCGCACCAAGGCAGTTTAGAACAGAGTATTTCGGTAGAGCTCTCTTTCTCTCTTGAAGGAACTCTTGAAGCTGAGTTTTCGCATCTTTTCCCGTATATTCTGGAGAAACTTCAGCTAGTTTTCTCTCATACCATCGAAGAACCGCGCTCTTGCATTGCTCCATTCCAGCCTCAAGGTATATCGCTCCTAAAATTGCCTCTACAGTATCAGCAAGAATAGACGCACGGCGAAAACCTCCACTTTTGAGTTCTCCTTCCCCCAGCAGAAGATGCTCTCCTAGCTCAAACTCCCGGGCAATTTCGGCCAAAGTTTCTCCTTTTACAAGGCTTGCACGCAGACGAGTTAAGTCACCCTCGTGCGCATCGGGAAACTGTTTGAATAGTGCCTCCGCGATGATAAAGTTTAGCAATGAATCGCCCAAAAACTCAAAGCGCTCATTATTTTCTTTACCGACACTTCGATGTGATAAAGCTGTTAGCAGAAGAGAATGATCAACAAAGCAATAGCCAAGCGCCTTGAAGAGGCGCTCAGTCTTCATTTTCGATAATGTACTCACAACAAGTTTCCGGTTTTGAGCTGTCGAGTTGAGATTTAAAGGTCAATACCACATCGACGTTATAGAACATAGGCACACGAACCTCATACGCATTGTTTACCAAAGTATAATCTTTGCGACGAACAACTTTGAAAGCTTGCGCTTCTTTACCCCGTACATTATTAATCAAAATGTAGTTATTCAGCTGCTTGAAAATCTGTTCTTTATCGAGGTTGTTGACGTCATCGTTTTGCTCAGCTAAGGAGCGCAAGGCATCTCTCACAGATATGTTGTCCATGTAATGAGGCCCTAATCGAAAAAAGCACGTCAGTACAAAACCACCAATCGCTAGAATAGCTACCCACCCGAGAGATCCAATGCCACGCTGATATTGAGCTGTTTTCATACTTTGTCTCCAGTCTGAACTATATGCCCCCGGCACGAGAAAAACTTGGCAAGCTTAAAAGCTTATCCCAGTGCATCCATATGGCGAAGGCCTTACCGACAACACGCTCTTCAGGCACAAAACCCCACTCTCTACCATCAGAGCTATTATCCCGGTTATCGCCCATCATTAAATAATGCCCCTCTGGTACATGCCACGTACCGTCTACACTTAAGCGCCCAGGTATACTGCACTTGCGTGCACGATAGGCTTCATCTCCAACGACTTCATCAACAATCACATTGCGCCCACCACGAGCAATGCATTGATCCATGCGCGTAACGTTTTCTTGCTCCACCAAAGTTTGCTCTGCTTTGACCCCGTTGATAAAGAGTTCGTGATTGGTATACCGAACCGTGTCTCCGGGTAAGCCAATAACACGCTTAATAAAATAGCGCGTCTCGTTGGGAGGGAAGAAAACCATAACATCTCCGCGCTCCGGCGAGCCGATCGGTATTAGCTTAGTACGAAACACCGGCATGCGAATGCCATATGAAAACTTATTGACGGCAATAAAATCCCCCACTTCCAGCGTAGGCACCATCGATTCAGAGGGTATTTGGAAAGGCTCGATTAAAAAAGAGCGCAGCGCAAACACCAAAAATAGAACAGGGAAAAACGACTTTGAATATTCAACAACAACAGGCTCGGCTGCAAGCGCCACGTAAGCTGCTGCGTATGCTTCGTTATTGCCTCTTTGGCTTTCTTCCAAATCTGGAAACTGTTCATTCAGCTTTTCGATGGCCCGCAAACGTGGCCCACGAAGTGCAACAAGGTCATACAACCATACAACACCAGTTACTCCCACAGCGATCAGTAAGATCAAGGGCAAATTAATATCCATAACACTCCTGCTTTTGGGTTTTGCGTTATTCTTGGTGATTTAACGTCTATCTTTTCGCTTAAATGCCCTCGCAGCGAGACTCACTAGCATCGAGCATACGCCTAAAAGGGTATTCATTTTAGTCTACTTTCAGCACTGCAAGAAAAGCCTCTTGAGGAATTTCCACCCTACCTACCTGCTTCATGCGCTTTTTACCGGCTTTCTGTTTTTCTAACAGCTTTTTCTTACGGCTAACGTCGCCACCATAGCACTTTGCCGTTACATTTTTTCGCAGTGCTTTTACCGTCGTTCTGGCGACTATCTGGCCACCGATTGCCGCCTGAATGGCAACATCAAACATTTGACGAGGGATAAGCTCTTTCATTTTGTCGGCTAGCGCTCGACCTTTATAGTGAGCATTATCGCGATACACAATTAGAGCCAAAGCATCTACTTTTTCTGAGTTAATAAGTACATCCAAGCGCACTAACTTGGACATTTGAAAGCGAATAAAGTTGTAATCCAAAGAAGCAAAGCCTCGGCTCACAGACTTCAACCGATCAAAAAAGTCCATTACCACTTCATTCATTGGCAGCTCGTAACTCAGCGCTACCTGCCCGCCAACGTATTGTAAGTTTTTCTGCACGCCTCGCTTTTCAACGCAGAGTGTTATCACCGCGCCTAAGTATTCTGACGGCACCAAAATGTTTGCTTCACAGATGGGTTCACGCATCTCCTCAATTAAACCAATGTCGGGCAGTTTTGAGGGGTTGTCTACATAAACAGTGTTACCGTCTGAGGTAAGAACTTCGTAAACAACGGTTGGGGCTGTGGTAATAAGATCGAGGTCGTACTCTCGCTCCAGTCGCTCTTGGATAATCTCCATATGCAGCATACCGAGGAAGCCGCAGCGGAAACCAAACCCAAGTGCATCGGAGCTTTCTGGCTCGTAGAAGAGGGACGCGTCGTTTAAGGTTAGCTTCGCCAAGGCATCGCGAAATGCTTCATAATCATCTGAACTCACGGGGAATAAACCCGCATAGACTTGGGGTTTTACCTTTTTGAAGCCCGGCAACGCCTCCACATCTGGGCTTTTTGCGTGAGTGAGCGTATCGCCTACAGGAGCCCCCAATATCTCCTTAATGCCAGCGACAACATACCCTACTTCACCAGCTCTCAATACTCCGGTATCAAGACGTTTCGGCGTGAACACACCGACGATATCTACAACATGCGCCTTACCAATTGACTTGGAAATAATTTTATCTTTTGCCTTGAGTGTACCCTGAGTCACCTTCACCAAGGATACGACACCCAGATAATTGTCAAACCAGGAATCCACGATCAACGCTTGTAGTGGAGCATCAACATCGCCCACCGGGGAAGGTACTCTGGCAACAATATCTTCCAGTACATCCTCAATACCCAAGCCTGATTTTGCGCTACACCGCACAGCACCGGTTGCATCGATACCAATAATATCTTCAATTTCCTGGGCGACACGGTCCGGTTCGACCTGAGGCAAATCCATTTTGTTGAGCACGGGTATTACTTCTAAACCCTGCTCAATAGCCGTGTAACAATTGGCAACCGACTGAGCCTCCACTCCTTGAGCTGCATCGACCACCAGTAAAGCGCCTTCACAGGCAGCGAGAGAACGCGAAACTTCGTAGGAAAAGTCCACGTGCCCAGGAGTATCAATAAAATTCAGTTGGTAGACTTTGCCGTCTCTGGCGGTGTAATTTAGGGTTACACTTTGGGCTTTAATGGTGATTCCGCGCTCGCGCTCTATATCCATAGAGTCGAGTACTTGAGCCTCCATTTCTCGTGCCGCTAAACCTCCGCAATATTGAATAAAGCGATCGGCCAGAGTTGATTTACCGTGGTCAATATGGGCAATAATTGAAAAATTTCGAATATGGCTAAGGTCTGTCACTACAACTTGCTACTCATGAGTCAATTGTTTGGCCCGCTCAGTGCAAAAGCGCACTCAAGTCGCCGGTAATATTCAGCGCATTTAGACGCTGAATTTCGGCGGATCGGGGTGTTTTGGTGGCGCAAGTCTACAGTATTTGAAAGGCCTAAGCTATTTAACACCGCTCCTTCCAGCAGAAGCGGTGCCTAGCACTTAGCAGCGCTATTGAAGACGGATGGTCCTAAATGTCGGTCTACCTTCACGGAAAAATCGAATTGGCAGTAAACTGTCCGAAGGCAGGTGCTCTAGTACACGCTTATAATCCTCTACGGTACTGATTTCCTCAAATCCCAACTGGGCAATTACATCGCCAGGGGATACACCCGAGTCAGCAGCAGCGCCTTGGGGGTTAACCTGAGTCACAATTACACCCCCCTTAAGACGCCACTTATCTTGCAGGCCTGGATCGATATTTTCGACGAGTAACCCCAAGCGATCCATCCCCGAATTTTCAGTGTTGTTGGTCAAAGACATCTGCGTTTCGGCCCCAGCTAAACGCCCCACTTTCACATTGAGCGTTTTCTTTTTGCCCTGACGCATCACTAATACGGGGACTTTACTGTCTGGAGAGGTCGACCCCACGGCATGAGGTAAATCACCCGATGTTAGTATCTCACTCTTACCAAAACGCAGAATAATGTCACCAACCATAATACCCGACTTATCGGCAGGGCCCGACGGCTCTAGCTGAGCAACCAGCGCGCCCTGAGGCTTCTTAAGGCCAAAAGAATCTGCTAAGTTTTTATCCACCTCCTGAATGACCACACCCAGCCACCCACGATCAACACGCCCTTTTTCTTTCAATTGCGACACAACATTCAGTGCAACCTCAGAAGGTATTGCAAAGGATAAGCCAATTGAGCCGCCGGAGCGGGTGTAAATTTGAGAGTTTACACCCACAACTCTGCCCTCGAGATTAAACAAAGGCCCGCCCGAGTTACCTGGATTAATGGCTACATCGGTTTGGATAAACGGCACGTAATTCTCATTTTTTTCGGTAGGGATACTTCGCCCAATGGCGCTCACAATGCCCGCACTGGCAGAAAAGTCGAGACCAAAGGGTGAGCCAATAGCCACCACCCATTCACCAATTTTTAGCGATTCGGTCCTATCCAGCTCCAAGTAGGGCAGATTTTCTTCATCTACTTTCAGTAGCGCTAAGTCTGAACGCGGATCTGAACCTATCACAATGGCCTTGAACTCACGGCGGTCCACCAAGCGCACAACGATCTGTTCGGCATCCTCAATCACATGGAAATTGGTTAACAAATAGCCGTCGCTAGAAATAAAAAACCCAGAGCCCATGGAGTGCATATTACGTTCCGGCGCCTCACGCGGCTCAAATAGATGCCGAAAAATATCCGGAATTTGCTGCCCTGGGGGCAGGCTCAAGCCCCGCTCTTTAGCTTTGGCGACCGTATTGATTTTAACCACTGCCGGTGAGGTTTTTTCAATAAGAGGGGTGAAATTTGGTAGGTTATAGCTCGCTGCAGATGCAACAGCAGGAAACGTAAAAACACATAAAAAGAGTAATCTAACAAACATTCATTCTCTCCGAAGACATACAAAACTGATTGTAATTACACCGTTTTGGATACTCAGGAATCCTGTTTGGTTCCTTTGAATTGATCCTCAACGAGGGACGCTGGCAGTAACACCGCCTGAAAACAGCGCCTAACCTCCAATGTTTGGGCTTTCCACCTCACTATCAACCCTCCCAGCACTAAACCGACTAAAGCTGCCAAAGCCACAAAGACTTCTGCGACTTGTAACTGGGCAACCATGCCAACAAACAGGAGCATAAGCAGTAACGGAATGCCATAACTCAGCAGCGCGCCAAGCACTAACGCCCCCTCCTCAATACCAATATGCACCGCATCTCCCAACTTGGGTTGCGGCCAATACATATCGTTAGGAAAAAGCGCTTTTATGCAGCTTAGATTGCTCTCAGCGGTCGCGAGCAACTTCTGCCCACAACCATGTCGCGCCCTACATTGACCGCAAGCCGAAAGTTTTAGGGTCTCAACCCAAACACCGTCAGCTTCTACGGCGATGACTCGTCCACTTTCACTCAGCATGGGAGGCCCGCCCCAACACCTACAGCGAATAACAACCCTCCAAGCGCAAGGTTCACCTAGCTCACCCCTGCACGGAAGGAGCTATAACCCTACCGCCATCGCTCTGACGAGCCCTTACAGACTGCATAACTGCCGCAGCCGAGTTTTCGGGTATCTCTCCCACGATAGTAATATGGACAAAAGCCTGGCCTATTCTGCGTACATCCATCAGCACCAGCGTTGCGCCTCGCTGCGCAACACCCCGTGGAATTCGAGCTTTTGCTTGCTGCTGGCTTTCAATAATATCGGCATTTACAAAGAGTGAAAATGCCGCTAAACCGTCAGTGTAAGTGTGCACCACGCCGTCCTTCTCAGTAACCCTAGAGCTCGCAAGGGTGAAGCCGATAGGCACCCAGCCGGGCTGCCAGTCACCGGGAAGTACAGTGGCTAAAGCATCCTGCTGCGTCTGCGCAACAGGAGCATCGGCTCGGTGCTCAACCGGCTGTGCATACCCGTCACCCCCTGAAGAGGGGAACTTGACTGAGCCGCTCGGAACTGTGGCGCTTGCGCCTCCCGTCAAACCCGATTGCAAGCAACCTTGAGTAGCTGGTGGCGAGGCCTTAGCCCTGCCACCTGAGACGAGCACATCTAACTCCCCTTGATCGAGCAGGGGCTGATATTCAAAAGCGACAAACTGCATTCGCTCAAGAACCTTTGTTCTGGACATTACCAGTGCCTTCAAAAGCACACCCGACTCTACATCAACACCAAAACTCATACCGTAACGCTGATTATCTTTTGGCAGCAACTGAACAACCGCCACTCGTCGA
>Ga0065722_100002_pt1 | contig 23906 bp, 17 predicted proteins | sample BansetMetagenome_FD_59109 | JGI IMG/M metagenome (GOLD analysis project Ga0065722, IMG submission 59109) | Bankia setacea gill microbial communities from Puget Sound, Washington, USA - Caecum Enriched | ecosystem: Host-associated > Mollusca > Digestive system > Ceca | place: United States... | reverse complement strand
CAGCACCAGCACCAGCACCAGCACCAGNACCAGCACCAGCACCAGGGGTCGACATTTTTGGCAAAATGCTGGCGCTATAGCGGGCATGATCGACGGCATCACTTACATTATCGCGCAATACATTGAGCCAATCACCGAACGTAAGTTTGCTATTGTAATGGCTCAATACCGGCACATAGTAGAGACCGTTGCCCACGAACTCCTGTTGCAGAAGTGTCTGGTCGGCTACCGGCATTCCTACCAGTAAATCNTCACGTCCGCTTTTTGCGGCAAGCAGTANTTTTAATCCCGCCAGAAGAACAACATAGAGGCTGCAGTTGTGGCGGCTACTTAGTTTGCGTAGCGCTTTCGCGGTAATGGGGTCTACCATTAGCGCGGAGTGACCGCTGCTAAACGCCGACTCGGCCTTTGGTTTAGTGTGGGGTTTGAAGTGATAAAGCCCGTTATAATGAGTTAGCTTATCCTGCCAATACTGCTGCAGTTGAAGGGTGGAGGCGGTATATAGCTGGGCTTGACGTTCAGCTAAGTAGCGACGAAAAGATAGTGCTGCTGGCAATATGGGCTTCCGGTCTTCTACCAGAGCTGAATAAAGTTCGCCCAGATCCTTCACNAATACATCAAGCGACCAACCGTCGCAAATGGCAAGGTGGGCCGTCAACACGATTTGAATATGTTGGGCGTATTTTTGAATGAGTAGTACACGCGCCAGCGGTGATTGATTTAGATCGAAAGGCTGGCAAAAATCGTCTTTCAAAAGTTGTGTTGTTGCGGCTTCGGCGGCTTTGGCGTTAAGAGTAGATAAATCCTTAAAGCTAAGGTTTGCGCTAGGGGGTGTTTCATGCCGCAGGCACTTCCCGGTTTTTGTGTAACACATGCTGAGCGCGTCGTGACGTTCAAACAGCAGGTGGATAGCCTGCTTTAATAGAGCAAGATCTACTTTACCCTGGGTAAGATGAATGGAAATGGATTCATTAAATGCACAATTAGCCTGATCTCCCTGTTGTTTAATCAGCGTAAATATCTCCTGCTGCATAGCGGAGCAGGGAAGGGCCTGGGGATCTTGGTTGACGTCTTCAGTGGTGTTTTTGGGGCTATGGTCGGGGCTATGCTCGGCAGTGGTGACCGGTGTTACGTGTGCCTGTTCTAGCGGGGGTGTTTGACCTGTATCTGCTTTGCGAGTTTCAATTAATGTTGTAAGTGCGGCAATACTGGAATATTCGTCCGTGAGCTGGCGAAAGCTAACCTCAAGTGCAAATTCCTTTTTTAGCTTGAAGCCAATTTGAGTAAGAAAAAGCGAGTCTAATCCTAGTTCGGCAAAGCTAAGAGATTGATCTAGGTCGTCGCCAAATTCAATGCCCGATATTTCCTCTAAAATGGNAATAAGGCTTTGATTAACAGAGAGCGGCGCAGCAGTATTTTCTATNTTNGATTCTTCGGNGGAATNGATGTCGTCAAAGATACAAGTATCGCTGGTTAATTTTTCGCTAGCTTGAGTGTAAAGATTGTAAATCGGGTCTAGCCAGTGCCGTTTGCGCTCGAAAGGGTAGCAGGGGAGAGGAATTCTATTTCGCTGTTGCTGCGCCCAGAATTTTTCGGTCGATAACTCGACTCCCTGTAGCCACAGATTACCCAGTGCCGTAAGCAGTGCTTGCCACTCGGTATTGTTTTCGCTGGTATCACCGAGAGAAGGAAAAGCGTGTTGTACATCAGCATCTTGAATTTGTTGGCGGGCGAGTGTTGAGGTTACATTTCGCGGGCCAACTTCCACGAGTACGCGCGTGGGCTTTTGCCACAGTGTTGCTATTGCTTCGCGAAACAATACCGGGGAGCATAGCTGCTGTGCCCAATAATCGGCTTGTACAAAATCTGTTGGCGTAAGCCAGCTACCGGTGGCCGTCGATACCGTGGGAATACTCGGTGTGTTTGTAGGTAGTTTGNCTATAAAGTCGCGTAGGGGTTGTGCGGCGGCATCCATCATGGGTGAATGGAACGCCCGCGATACTTGCAGTAGCGTACAGCCAATGCCCTCAGCTTTGAGTTCAATCTCTAGCGCGCTAATAGAGGCTAATGGCCCCGAAGCAACCGATAAGGACGGGCCGTTTGATGCCGCCAGTGAAAGGCCATTGCTGAGCCTAGATTGCAGCTCACGTGCCGGTAGGCGGACCGACAACATAGCGCCTTCGGGTTGCTCACTCATAAGCCGGCCGCGCTCTGCAATAATGTGTAGTGCGTGCTGTAGGGAAAAGACACCGGTGATAACGGCGCATACAAATTCGCCAATACTGTGGCCCACTAGAGCGTTGGGTTCAATTCCCCAGGACTGCCACAATCGCGCCAGAGCGTATTCGAGCACAAAAATCGCCGGTTGCTGAAATCGAGTATCCTTCAGTTTTAGTGTTGCGAGTTCACTGTCATCAGTTTCGGGAAACAGAAGTTCGCGAATGTCGAGGCCCAAAAACCTCTCCAATTCGTTTGCGCAATTATCNATTGTTTCACGAATAATGGGCTCNTGATCATAAAGGTTCTTACCCATCCCAAGGTACTGACACCCCTGTCCAGGAAACATAAAAACCAATTCAGGCGCGGCTTGCTGCATTAATGCGTAGTTTTGTTTTTTACCTAGTAAGCCAATTAGCTCTGNAGAGCTTTCGCAAACAAAAAATTGGCGGTGATTGAAAGCGGCGCGTCCGCTGTGCAAAGTAAACGCAAGATCGGCCAAATTAATGTCAGGNCGTTGCTGCAAAAACGCAGTCAATTCTTCGCGCTTGCGCGCCAGTGCAACTTTTGATTTTGCTGAAAGAAGGATNAGCTGTTTGGGACGGCTAGGGCCAGAGATTTGCGGCTCTGGTGGTTCTTCTAAAATGGCGTGACCATTTGTTCCGCCGAATCCAAATGCGCTGACTGCTCCATAGCGTTTTTTAGTTGTGCGCGGCCAATTTTTTAGGTGATCGACAACATAGAATGGACTGGTTTCAAACTGAATTTTTGGGTTGGGTTTTTGGTAATGTAAAGTTGCAGGTATTTTTTCGTTTTTTAGAGAAAGAGCAACCTTAATAACGCCGGCCACACCAGCGGCAATTGTTGGGTGACCCAAATTACTTTTAATAGATCCAAGGCCGCAAAACTGATTCTCCTCAGTATCACGTCGGTATACTTGTGTTAAGGCTTCTACTTCAATGGGGTCGCCTACGGGGGTGCCGGTACCGTGCGCTTCTATATAGCTTATATCTCTGGCCGAAACACCCGCGCGGGCCAGTGCCATGGCAATTACTTTTTTCTGACCTTCTATACTGGGTGCTAAGTAGCTAATTTTATTGGCGCCATCATTATTCAGTGCGGTGCTTTTTAGGGTGGCATAGATAGTGTCTCGATCGGCAATAGCGTCNTCGAGGCGTTTCANTACCACAATGCCAGCGCTATCACTGAACATGGTGCCCGCGGCTTTTTCGTCGAAGGGNCGACAGTGACCGTCGGGTGCAAATACACCACCTTCTTCTGCTAGCTGGCCACTAAACTGAGGTGTTTGCAGAGATATTCCTCCGGCCAATGCCATATCACATTGGCCGGTGATTAAGCTGAAGTAGGCGTTATCTATGGCGGTCATTGCCGTAGAGCACGCGGTGTGAACGGATACCGCGGGGCCCGTAAGGTTGAGTTTGTTTGCAACGCGTGTAGCNAGGTGATCTTTTTCGTTGCCCACCATAACGGGGAACTGGCCGACCATTTTTACAATGTCGGTATGCTGCATAACGTTTAGTGGGTAGTAGTTATTATTCCCCATACCCGCATACACGCCAATTAAACCATTGTAGTTTTCGGCGCAGTAGCCGGCGTTTTCTAATGCGGCCCAGGCTAACTCCAAGAACACGCGTTGCTGCGGGTCAATGGTTTTTGCCTCCGTTGGGCTTATGCCAAAAAAAGCGGCGTCAAATTTGTCGCCATCGGGAATAATACCGCGAGCGAAAACATATCGCGGGTCATTTGTTTGCTCCGGATCTAAGCCTGGGCCCAATTCTTGTTTGGAAAAGTGGGTGACCGTTTCTGTACCGTCGCAAAGATTCTGCCAAAGTTCGTCTATTGAGTAAGCGCCTGGGAAGCGACCGCTCATGCCCACAATAGCAACATCGCTTATCTGACTATTACCGCTAAATAATTTTTGCTGTTCTCTTTGTGGTTGGCCTTCAGGGGCGCTGGAATCGCGCTCAATATGTTTGGCTAGAGAGCGTATGGTTGGGCACTGGAATAGCATTACTAAGGGAATATCAATTTGATGGCGCGTTTTAAGCTCTACCAAACTCATCATTGACAGCAATGAGTTACCACCTAAATCAAAAAAATTATCGTCAATTCCTATACCGGTAAGATTTAGGAGTTCCCGCCATATGCTCGCCAAATCTTTCTGAAGTGTAGTGCTAGGTGCTATATAGTTTTGACTAAGATCTGGTCGTGCGGTAGGACCCTGCGGCAGTGCTTTTCGGTCTACCTTGCCGTTGGGCATTAGTGGGATTTCATCCAGCAGAATAAATACCGCTGGCACCATGTGGTCGGGTAGCTTTTCTCCTAGCCAGGAGCGCAGCTCGGTGATGGAGAAGTGTTGATTTTTATCTACTACCAAAAAGGCTAATAGACGTTTTTCACCAAGATNATTGTCGCTGACCGAAACGCTAGCCATTTGAANAGCGGGGTGCTCGAGTAATTCCGATTCAATTTCACCTAATTCAATGCGTAAACCCCGAATTTTTACCTGGAAATCGATTCGTCCGAGGTACTCAACAGTGCCGTCATCGTGAATGCGTCCGAGGTCTCCGGTTTTATATAATCGGTCGTGTGAGTTATGGGAGAACGGGTCGCTAATAAATTTTTCCGCTGTGAGCTCTGGGCGGTTCCAATAGCCTTCTGCGAGGCCAACCCCTCCGATATGCAATTCACCTTCTTCGCCGTGAGCAACCTCGTTTAGATTTTTATCTAGACAAAGAATTCTAATGTTAGATATAGGCTTCCCAATGGGGATGGTTTTTAATTTTGTGTTGGCTTTACACTCCCAATAGGTAACATCTACAGCCGCTTCTGTGGGGCCATAAAGATTATGTAAGCGCGCATTTAATGTACGAAAGAATTTTTGTGTTAACTCAGCAGGAAGGGCCTCACCACTACAAAAAACGTGGCGTAACTGGGTGATTTTTTTTAGATTATTGGCTGATAGAAACAAGCTCAGCATAGAGGGCACGAAATGCAAAATACTGATATTTTCTTCGATGATGGTATCGACAAGGTAATCTGGGTCTTTGTGCCCGCCCGGGCGCGCCATAAAAAGTTTTGCGCCTACGATTAATGGCCAGAAAAATTCCCATACAGAAACGTCAAAGCTCATGGGCGTTTTTTGCAATACGGTGTCGCTTGGGCCTATTTTGTATTCTAGCTGCATCCACATCAGCCGGTTGATAATGGCTTTGTGGCTAATGATGGCGCCTTTTGGTTTGCCGGTAGAACCAGATGTATAAATCATGTAAGCGCGGTTGTCGGCGGAAATGTCGATATCTGGACAGGTTTTCGGTAATGCCTTGACGTATTTTTCTATGTCTTCGGTGATCATTACCTGCAGTGCTGGAACGGTGATTTTATGCTGAAATTTTGCGTCGGTAACAAGCAGAGAAATCGCGGCATCTTCAGCCATAAAATCGAGTCGCGCTTGTGGGTAGTCTGGGTCGAAGGGCACATAGGCACCGCCCGCTTTTAGTATACCCAAAAGAGCAACAACCATGTCGACTGAGCGCTCCATGCACACGCCCACCAACGCATTGGGTTTTACGCCTCGTTGTAGTAGCGCGTGGGCGAGTTGATTGCTGCGCTGAATCAGCTCGCAATAACGGAGTTGCTGCTGTTCATCTTGTACGGCTATAGCTTGTGGTGTACGCGAACTCTGAAGTTCGACGAGGTGATCTAGTGAGAAATCGAAGTGTGCAGATGTGAGGATTTCTTGCCAAAGGTTCGGATTCGTGGCAAGCATTTCTGTTTTTTGAGCATTCAATGTGAAACATCCGCTATCATTGTTGCTTGGCGATAGTTAAGTATATATGCCTGAAATGAAGTGCGAATTATTTGAGGAAGATACAGATCAAATAGCAACGAATTAAATGCCAGATACCCACAGCAAAAAATTATATGAATAATTTGAAGTTAAAAATTGCGTTTAAAAATAAGTGCTTGGGGAGAAAAATAAAATTTAATACGAATGATTACAATTAACTCATAAGGAGGGGTGATGATTTGGATTAGTTACAGNAATGNTAGTGATGTTTAGCTATGCGCCTTGTGTGTCGTGGGCGTGTGTTTGGGGNAATTGTTCAATATTACCTCTGTCGAGATTTCGATAGCCTAGGGCCTCGGAAATTTGTGCAATTGAAATATGCTCTTCGTTTGCCATATCGGCCAACGTACGGGCAACGCGTAAAATACGNTCGTAGGCGCGCGCCGACAGGTTTAATCGCGTTAGAGCGGTCGCAAGTAACTGGTTTTCTTTTTCACCCAGTTGGCAGAACTTTGCTAGCTCTTTACCGTTTAATTCCGCGTTAATTTTACCTTGTCGGGCCATCTGAATTTTACGGGTGCTGATAACACGCTTGCGAATAGATAAGCTTTTTTCACCTTCAGGTTTCTGTTGCAGGTCTTGCAGTGGCAGGATACCCACGTGTACCTGCAGGTCGATGCGGTCTAATAATGGGCCCGATATTTTGTTACGGTAGCGGGAAATTTGTTGGGGTGTACAGCGGCAGCGATCGGTAGCGTCGCCGTTAAATCCGCAAGGGCAGGGATTCATGGCGGCAATTAATTGAAATTTAGCGGGGTATTCTACTTGGGCGGATGCCCGTGAAATACAAATATGGCCGCTTTCGAGTGGTTCTCGCAGTACTTCCAACACTTGCCGCGGGAATTCCGGTAGCTCATCCAAAAAATAGAACACCGTTGTGAGCAAGAGAAATTTCCCCAGGTCGTGGGTTACTGCCACCACCAACTAACGCAATAGCCGAAGCGGTGTGGTGGGGTGACCGGAAAGGTCGCGATAACCAGTTACTCGCTGCGGATTGATTCGCAACGCTTTTTACAGCGGCTACCTCTAAAGCCTCGCTCTCCCGTAGCGGAGGCATAATAGTGGGTAGTCGGGAAGCGAGCATGGATTTGCCGGTTCCCGGGGGGCCAAAAAAGAGTAAATTGTGACCACCGCTGGCGGCTACTTCAAGTGCGCGTCTGGCCTGTAGTTGGCCTTTTACATCGCTCATATCGGTAGGGTAAAAGGCGTCGTGGGCAACGGATTTTACCGGTGTCTCCAGGGCCTCGCGTTTATGTAGGTGAGCGCAAACACTTAATAGATTAGAGGCAACCAACACCTCGGTATTGCGGCACAGGGCTGCTTCGGTTGAATTTAGCCGAGGAACAACTAGTGCTCGCTTGGCTTCACCGCAGGCGATGGCCGCAGGGATAGCACCGCGTATGCGCCGCAGGTCGCCAGAAAGGCCTAGCTCCCCCACAAATTCGTATTCAGCTAATGCTTGCCCAGGAATTTGCTCAGAAGCAGCAAGAATAGCCAACGCAATAGCAAGGTCATAGCGGCCACCTTCCTTGGGTAGGTCAGCGGGGGCGAGGTTGACGGTAATTCTTCGTTGTGGAAAATCGAAATGACTATTTAGCAGAGCGGATCGTACCCGGTCCTTACTTTCTTTTACCGCCGTTTCAGGCAGGCCAACAATGGTGAAACCCGGTAGCCCATTAGAAAGGTGGGTTTCCACGGTAACCAGCGGCGCGCCAACGCCGAGTTGCGCGCGTGTGTAAACAACAGCAAGTGACATGAATCGTCCCTGATAATGAATTCCAAGCGCGCATTGTAAAAAAGACAGCCATCGAATGATGTGCGATATCAGCTATCGGGGCTGTGCGCTTTTTCGAATTCTGCTAGGCGAGATTCGAGCTGCTCAAGTTTTTCTCGGGTTCTCAGCAGTACAGCCTGCTGTGCATCGAATTCATCTCGGGTAACCAGGTTCAGCTTCCGCAGGGCGGATTCGATAATAGCGCGAACCTGCGAAGAGGCTTGGTCTTGATTTTCGGAAAATTGGCTGGCTTTTTGGTTGATGTCGTTGAAAATTTGCTTGGCGAGTTGGTCGATCATGGGGTGTTCTCCGGTCTGGAGGGGCATAGTATCAAAGCTTGGCTGCAAAGAATAAGTGTGGGCGATTTCTTTCTAGAATCATTCGGTGGGCCTAGGTGCGTAGTATATCGTTGTTGAGGCGCCCTCTGTCGAAGACTCGAAATTTGGCGATAATCCCATTTCATTTTCAATAGAAACCGACGGTTGGATTGGCGTGTCGCCATTTTACAGGTTAGCCACCATTAAGATGGTCGGTTTTGCTCGCGGGAAGTACTACAACATCCCTGTAACTTCCGGCTATGTGCAGTGGCGACACAGGGTAAACCTTCGAGTGTTTTTAGGTGCTGTTAGGTGTTGTTAGTTCAGNGGCTGATTAACGGCAGGGATTCAATGGCGATAATGTGTTCACTTACACTAGGTGTTTTGTGTGCTGGCGGTTGTTAACCAACAAAAACTCATCCCTNGCCTAGCGTATGGGGTTGGGGGTGATCATAGCGCCTTCCGTATCTGCTAGGGTGAACGCTTTTAATTGTCCTCCGCTCTTATTGGTCGCTATCGGGCTATTTTGCAATTCCGAAAAAAAATGCGCAAACTCGTTGTTTCTCGGTGCCTTAAAATGGTGGGGTTGCGGCTAAATACTTTTGCTTTGTTTGTCTGGCAAGAAACTTGCCCTGTGTATTCGTCAGAATATTGAAAAGTGCGCCAGCCCCTAAGTTGCGTTAATGTGGGGCATTTTCACGCATTTTTTTGGTGCGTATGAGCATTTTCGCACCATGGATAAACATAAATAACTATTGAATCTGTTCATGAATCGTCCTGTCGCCGAGTTAGTCGCCTCAACTACAGCCACCGTTGTTCCCAATATTCAGCAGGGTCGTGAATGGCGTGCGGGTATTTCACTCGGCTTTGCTTTGCGTCAGCACCGCACTCGTATCGTTACCAGTCAACATCACGGCCCATTGCGTGTGCAGCGTCCTTTTTACCCCGAGCAGCAGGATTGTTGCCATGTCTACTTGTTGCATCCGCCGGGCGGAATGGTTATTGGGGACTCCCTGAGTATTGGTGCTTCACTTGCCGAGGGTGCACAGGCGCTAATCACTACGCCCTCCGCTGGAAAAATATACGGAGCCAAGGGGGCCAGAGAAACGCAGCAACAAAGTATACATTTTCAGTTGGAGGCCGATACGTGCCTAGAATGGTTGCCGCAGGAGACCATTGTCTTCGATTCCGCCAATGGTCGCCTACACACGCGGGTGGATCTAAGCCCCGGCGCAAAGTACGCTGGTTGGGATATTGTGCGTTTGGGCAGGGCTGCCAGTGGAGAAATATTTAATTCCGGCGAGTGTTGGCAAAACCTAGAGATCTGGCAAGAGCAAAAGCCATTGTTTATTGAACGGAACCGTATTGTTGGTGGTGGTGAATTACAACAATCAATTTGGGGGTTAAAGGGCAAGAATACACTGGGCACTTTTATCGTTACCGCTAGCATTTCGCGGGACGATCGCGATTTATGGGTAGAGCAATTAGAGGCGTTGGATGGTTCGGCAACTGAATGCTGGGGGCTTACCCAAAAACAGGATGTATTTATTGCGCGCTATTTGGGTAATGATGTTGCCCTTTGNCGAAAAGGGTTTGAATTAATCTGGAAAAATATTCGACCTACATTTAATGGTCGGGAGGCTGTTGTACCCCGCATTTGGAATACCTAAGGTGCAGAGTTTGCGCTTCCGAAGAGGCCTTCGGTCTTTTAAAACTTACATAACCAATAACTGAGAGGGCTCCACAATGGAACTCAGTCCACGCGACAAAGACAAATTATTAATTTTTACTGCCGCGTTGTTGGCGGAGCGGCGAAAAGCCAAAGGTTTGAAACTCAACTACCCAGAATCCATTGCCTTAATTTCGGCAGAAATTATGGAAGGCGCGCGGGAAGGTAAAACCGTAGCGGAGCTAATGAACTACGGGCGCACTATTCTTGCCCGCGAAGATGTGATGGAAGGCATTGCTGAAATGATTCACGACGTCCAAGTAGAAGCCACCTTTCCAGACGGCACCAAGCTGGTGACGGTGCACGAACCTATTGTTTAAATAGGGTCGTTCATGATTTCTGCGAAAGTGGATATATGAGTCAATTACCAAATGCATGCCCCGTTGCGCAGGCATTTTAAAAAGACTGGAGAAAGTCAATGATTCCCGGCGAATACGATATTAAAACAGGCGACATAGAATTAAATGTGGGTCGCATTACGCTTACTGTGAAAGTGGCCAATACTGGCGACCGCCCCATTCAAGTGGGCTCCCATTACCATTTTTTTGAAACTAACGCTGCGTTAAGTTTTGATCGAGAAGCCGCAAGGGGTTTCCGTTTAAACATTGCCGCCGGAACAGCGGTACGTTTTGAGCCGGGGCAAGACCGTGAAGTGGAATTGGTTGAACTGGCTGGCTCGAAAACGGTGTACGGATTTCGCGGCGATGTAATGGGTAAACTTTAAAAAGGTATAGGAGAAAAGCAATGGCAAAAATAGACCGAAAAGCCTATGCCGATATGTTCGGCCCAACCGTGGGTGATCGCGTACGTTTAGGCGATACCGAACTGTGGGTAGAGGTAGAAAAAGATTTCACTACCCATGGAGAAGAAGTGAAATTTGGCGGCGGTAAAGTGATCCGTGATGGCATGGGTCAAAGCCAAGCCTCGTGTAAAGACACGCCCGATACGGTTATTACCAACGCACTTATACTCGACCATTGGGGTATCGTTAAAGCCGATGTTGCCATTAAAGCCGGGCGCATCGCCGCTATAGGTAAAGCCGGTAACCCTGATATTCAGCCGGATGTCACGATAGAAGTTGGCCCAGGAACAGAAGTCATTGCTGGTGAAGGGCAAATTCTAACGGCGGGTGCCATTGATGCCCATATCCACTTTATTTGCCCTCAGCAAATCGAAGAAGCCTTAATGAGCGGCGTTACCACCATGATCGGTGGCGGCACAGGCCCGGCGACCGGCACCAATGCTACAACCTGTACGCCTGGCCCTTGGCATATTCAAAAAATGCTCGAAGCCGCCGAGAGTTTTGCGATGAATTTAGGCTTTCTCGCCAAAGGCAACGCCAGCTTACCCATAGCCTTGAACGAACAAGTGGAAGCGGGGGCTTTGGGCCTAAAGCTGCACGAAGACTGGGGCACTACGCCGGCGTCGATCGACTGCTGTTTAAGTGTGGCCGAAAATTACGATGTGCAGGTGGCGATTCATACCGACACCTTGAATGAATCGGGTTTTGTTGAAGACACCCTTGGTGCATTTAAAGGCCGCACTATTCACACCTACCATACCGAAGGTGCGGGTGGGGGGCATGCGCCGGATATTATTAAAGCCTGTGGCTCCGACAATGTATTACCTTCATCCACAAATCCAACACGTCCTTACACGGTAAATACCGTAGATGAACATTTGGATATGTTGATGGTCTGTCATCACCTCGACCCCAACATTCCAGAAGATGTCGCCTTTGCCGATTCGCGTATTCGCAAAGAAACCATTGCCGCTGAAGATATTCTTCACGACCTTGGTGCTTTTTCTATGATTGCCTCGGATTCCCAAGCCATGGGCCGCGTCGGTGAAGTGGTGTGCCGCACATGGCAAACCGCACATAAAATGAAAGTGCAACGTGGAGCACTGCCGCAGGACAGCGATTATAGCGATAACTTTCGGGCAAAACGTTATATCGCCAAATACACCATTAACCCGGCACTGGCTCACGGCATATCGCATGAAGTAGGCTCTATTGAAGTGGGTAAATTGGCTGACATCGTTTTATGGAAGCCCGCGTTTTTTGGTGTGAAACCATCGATGATTATTAAAGGCGGTGCAATAGCTGCAGCGCCTATGGGTGACCCCAACGCATCAATTCCTACACCGCAGCCTGTACACTATCGCCCTATGTTCGGAGCGTTTGGAAAGGCCGCAATGGGAACATCGGTCAGTTTTGTTTCCCAAGCGGCAATCGATGCCGGTATTGCCGCCAGTTATAAATTAGAGCGCCGATTGGTTGCGGTAAAGAATTGTCGAAGCGTGCAAAAGAAAGACATGATTCACAACGATTATCAGCCAGTAATGGAAGTGGACCCAGAAACCTATGAAGTGCGCGCGGATGGGCAGTTATTGACCTGCGAGCCTGCGGAGGTGCTTCCACTGGCGCAGCGGTACTTTCTATTTTAATTCAGCGCGCACGGAGCAGCCTACGTCCTTCTGGAGCAGTCGCAAGCTCCTTGCTGGAACGTTCGCAAGCTCACGTCTGAACTGGTTTTTCCAGCAGGCCGAAGGCCGCTCCAGCAGCGAGCGCTCCAGATTCCAGCAGCCGAGTAGCGGCGCCCCACGAACAAAGTGAGTACCATGCTAGAAGCATTTGAAATAAAAAAAGATATTGATAAGAGTGATTACGAAGTAGTTGTCACCTACGAAGAACGAAAAAAAAGTCGGCATAAACTTAATACCACTGGGGGCGAGCCATTAGGTTGGTTTCTTGAGCGTGGTCATATACTGAAAGACGGTGAGTTTTTACAGTGTTCCAATGGCAAAGCGGTAAAAATTACGGCGGCCGATGAATCTATAAGCGAAGTAACCAGCGGCAATAGTTTATTACTCACGCGTGCGGCTTATCACCTGGGTAATCGTCATGTACCTCTGCAGATAGGGGAAGGCTATTTGCGTTATCAGCACGACCATGTGTTAGACGAAATGGTAAGGGGGTTGGGTTTGGATGTGGTTCATGCGAATAAAGCCTTTCACCCTGAAAACGGCGCATACCACGGTGGCGGTGGCGGCCATCATCATGAACATTGATGGCGATTGAATTAAAAATGGATCAAAAATTACTGCATCTTATGCATTTGGTTAGCCCGGCTTTACCGGTTGGTGCATATGCTTACTCCCAAGGGCAGGAATATGCCGTAGAAAGTGGCTGGCTTAAAGGTGACGGTGCGTTAGCGGAATGGATTAGCGGTGTTCTACGTTTTAGCGTCGGTTGTTTGGATTTGCCGGTACTCTTNCGATTACATGCCGCATGGGCAGCCAACGACGCGGAAAAAGTTAACGAATNGAATCATTTTGTGCGGGCAAATCGCGAAACTAGTGAACTGCTGCTGGAAGATGAGCAACTTGGTCAGGCATTACAGCGTTTATTAGNCTCGCTTGATATTCAATCGANAATTNAAATAGCTGCGCCCAGCAGTTTTGTTACTCAGTTCGCACTGGCGGGTGTACGTTGGCAAATTAGNTCCGACGATTTAATACAAGGTTTTGCATGGAGCTGGTTAGAAAATCAAATAGCTGCGGCCACAAAAATTGTGCCTTTGGGGCAAACCCATGCACAACAATTATTGGTTGAACTGATGGCGTTAATACCAGAGGTCTGCGCTAAAGCGAAACAATTAAGTGACGATGAAATTGGTATTGGGTTGCCCGCGTTGGCGATTGCGTCGTCATTACACGAAAGGCAGTATTCCCGTCTATTTCGGTCTTAACCGGGGTGGGTCGTCGGGCTCTATTGTAAGAGCGCAGTATAGCAATAAAGTACACATCTCATATGGTTTAGAGANCGAAATTAAATGTGTGAAATTAAAGCGAGAAAAGAAAAATAGCTATGACCAACAAAAAACCCACATTAAGACTTGGCATTGGTGGCCCCGTAGGCTCTGGAAAAACCGCACTGGTTAAAACGCTTTGTGCGGTGTTAAAAGACAAATACAGCATTGCGGTGATTACCAACGACATTTACACCCGCGAAGATGCCGAATTCCTTTTGCGTCACGAGGTGCTGGAACAAGACCGTATTATGGGTGTAGAAACGGGCGGTTGCCCCCATACGGCTATTCGTGAAGATGCCTCCATGAATTTGTCCGCCGTGGCCGAATTGCAAAACCGTTTTGATAACCTCGATGTGATATTGATTGAGAGCGGTGGCGACAATTTAGCCGCTACCTTTAGCCCAGAACTTTCCGATTTAACACTCTATGTCATCGATGTTTCCGCCGGAGATAAAATCCCACGTAAAGGCGGGCCAGGTATAACCAAATCTGACCTTCTTATTATCAATAAAATCGATTTGGCACCTTTCGTTGGCGCGGACTTAGGCGTGATGGATCGCGATGCTAAAAAAATGCGTGGCGAAAAGCCCTTTGTATTCTCTAATTTAAAAGATGAAATTGGCGTGAAGGAAATCATAAGCTTTATCGAAAAACAAGGCATGCTGGGGTAGCGCAATGGAAACCGCCGCAATCACCAGTTTTTTGTTTATGGGTTTGGCTCTAGGCTTGATACACGCCTTCGATCCCGATCATCTCGCGGCTGTGAGCGGCTTAAGTGCCGGGGACGTTAATACCAGTGAACGAGCCTCGTCGCTATTGGGTAACTTTCGTTTTGCCATTCAGTGGTCTGTGGGGCATGGTTCGGCCCTGCTTATTATTGCCTTGTTTGTCTTTGTAGCCGGTAGTGCCATTCCTGCAGAGCTGAGCGCATTCGCTGAACACAGTGTCGCGTTTATGTTGATAGCGATAGGCCTATTGGCGTTCTGGCGACTCAAAACAAATCGTGAGCACCTTGCTAGCGGTGTAAGCGCGCCAATTGTTGGCCTGATTCACGGTACTGCCGGGTCTGCTCCACTGCTGGCCCTAATTCCTGTTTCTCAAATTACCCAGCCTGCCGTCGGTATTGTCTACGTGCTGTTTTTTAGTGCAGGGGTAGTGCTCGCTATGGCTGGTTTTGGGGGGGTGATTGCTCACTCAATGCGCATGGTAAAGCGTAGTTACCATGCGTTACATGCCGTGCTTCAAGGCTTTATGGCGGCATTTTCGTTATTGCTTGGCCTGTATCTCGCTTTTTCAAGCCTGTAATTCAAGTGGCGCACCAATAGTGTGTTGATAAAAGAATGCACCTGCGTTTTAGCACTGGAATGGTGCGCAGGATGTTGGCGGCGTTTGTTACAAATTAAGTCAGCATTTAATGCATCCGCTAAATCTCTTTATTTTTCAAATACTTAAAAATAATATTTTCGTCTGAATCGTCAAAAACCAAATTGGCACCATTTCTGCGTTGNCTCTTCCGCATTACCCGTACGGGAAATAAAAATTTAACCCAACACACATCTCTTCGGAGGAGATAAACATGCAAAAACTTTTGAAAAAAACGGGTATAGCCTTGGGGGCTGTAGCACTGACAATTGGTGCTTATACCGCGCAGGCTGCCGATACAATCAAGGTTGGCGTACTTCATTCTCTATCGGGCACCATGGCTATTAGTGAAACTACACTGAAAGATACCGTGTTAATGATGGTGGAAGAGCAAAACAAAAAAGGCGGCCTGCTAGGTAAGAAGTTAGAAGCGGTGGTAGTAGACCCGGCCTCAAACTGGCCTCTGTTTGCTGAAAAAACTAAAGAGCTTTTAGAAAAAGAAAAAGTTGACGTTATTTTCGGCTGCTGGACTTCAGTATCACGCAAATCAGTACTGCCTGTTATTGAAGAGCTGAATGGCCTGCTGTTCTACCCGGTTCAATACGAAGGTGAAGAATCTTCGAAAAATGTTTTCTACACCGGTGCGGCACCTAACCAGCAGGCGATCCCTGCCGTTGACTACCTAATGAGCAAAGACGGTGGTGACGTTAAGCGTTGGGTTCTAGAAGGTACCGACTATGTGTACCCGCGTACGACCAATAAAATTCTTGAGCAGTACCTGCTCAGTAAAGGCGTGAAAGCGGCCGATATTTCTATTAACTATACGCCGTTTGGCCATTCAGACTGGCAAACACGTGTAGCTGAAATTAAGAAATTTGGCTCTGCTGGCAAGAAAACAGCCGTTGTTTCCACCATCAATGGCGATGCTAACGTGCCTTTCTACAAAGAGCTGGGTAACGCTGGTGTGTCTGCGGAAGATATTCCTGTTGTTGCTTTCTCTGTAGGTGAAGAAGAGCTGAGTGGTTTCGACACCAAGCCTCTGGTAGGCCACCTGGCTGCATGGAATTACTTCATGAGTGTTGACGATGAAGCTAACGATGCATTTATCGCTAAGTGGCACAAGTTTATTAAGAGTGAAGAGCGTGTAACCAACGACCCAATGGAAGCAACCTATATCGGCTTTAAAGCATGGGCTAAAGCAGTAGAGAAAGCCAAAACGACCGACGTCGATAAAGTGCGCTCCGCTATGTACGGCATTCAGGTTTCTAACCTGACCGGTGGCATTGCTGAAGTTCTACCTAACCACCACTTCACCAAGCCTGTATTAATTGGTGAAATTCAAGAAGACGGTCAGTTTGAAACGGTATGGTCTACAGACAGCGAAGTTGCTGGCGATGCCTGGACTGATTTCCTGCCAGAAAGCGCCAAAATCATTTCGGATTGGCAAGACCCTAAAGTGGCTTGCGGTAATTACAATACTGAAACCAAGAAATGCTCTGGTCAGAACTTTTAGTGGCTAATAACGGCCAGACTTTAAAGAGATTCTGAGTCAATTTGAATCTTATACAGTGTGATTGCCCCGGCGTAAGCCGGGGTAATTAAATGGCGATTTGGCAAAGTATGGTGCAATGCTTGCCGAATCAATAAGCCAATTAAGCAATTTGCGGAAAAAAAATGAAAGCTAAACTAATAGCCGCTTTTCTATTGCTTGCCACAGTTGTTTTATCTTTTTCAAACACCTATGCCGATAATACGGCAGACGGGATTGTGTTTGAAAAAGAGCTAGCCACTGCAGAGCAGGTACAGTTCGATGGGTTAGTGGGGGAGTTGAGCGCAAAGTCGTTTTCCACTAAAGCCGATGTTATCGACAAATTATCCAATTCCAAAGATCTTCGTGCGCTGACAACCTTCAAAATAATGTTGGCTGGTTCACTCTATTATCAAAAAAGTGACAAAACTATTGTTACTATCGAAAAGGTTGAGGGCGGCTTTCTGGTTACCAGTGTTGCTTCTGGCGAATTGCTGGGTGTGGTTGGTAAACGGAAGGTTAAAAAAGTGACTATCAATAATCAGTTGCGTGAGAAATTACGTACCGCCATAGCCATTTTGGAACTCACCGCCGACGATAAGGCGCTTCGCCTAGAGTCTGCTCGTAATCTTATTAAATCCCCCGACGACAGTTTGCGCGAACTGCTCAGTGAAACGCTATTAAGCGAAAAAAGTGAGGACGTTAGGCATCTGTTGCAAGTGGCGATAGCGCGTATCGATATTAAATCGGGCGAAAAAGCCCTACGCATGGCCGCTGTAGAAAAATTGGGTACGGCCGTCGAGCCAGAAGCCGTTGCCGTGTTGAATCAGCTTGTCGAAAAAGATGAGAATGGCAAATATCTAGAAGCCGATAAAGAACTTGCGCAGCTGGCCGAGAAGAAATTAAAACTGGTGGATACTAAACTTAGTTTTTTCAAATTTGCGGAAAATTTACTGTTTGGGATTAGTCTAGGCTCGGTACTTTTACTGGCAGCGATTGGCTTAGCGATTACCTTCGGCGTGATGGGCGTTATCAATATGGCCCACGGCGAAATGATAATGTTGGGTGCTTATACAACTTTCGCGATTCAACAAATGTTCCCTAATTTGATGGGGGTTTCGCTAATACTGGCAATTCCCGCGGCTTTTTTGGTGTCGGGTACCACAGGCGTACTGATTGAACGTCTCGTTATTCGCCACCTATACGGCCGCCCGCTCGATACGCTTCTTGCGACCTTTGGCATTAGTTTAATACTACAGCAGGCCGTTCGTACCTACCGTGCAAACAATGTACCCGTGGTAACCCCTGAGTGGATGAGTGGTTCCTGGGTGATTAATGGCGCAATGTCGGTAACCTTCAACCGCATTTTTATTCTGCTGTTCGCACTCTTTGTATTATTTATGCTCGCACTACTACTACGTAAAACACTAGTAGGTTTGCAGATGCGCGCCGTTACCCAAAACCGTGCAATGGCGAACTCTATGGGTATTCGCTCCAACTGGGTGGATGCGCTTACATTTGGTTTGGGTTCGGGTATTGCGGGTATTGCCGGTGTAGCGCTTAGCCAGATCACCAATGTGGGCCCGAACCTAGGCCAGAGCTACATCATCGATTCCTTTATGGTGGTAGTGTTTGGTGGTGTCGGCAATTTAATGGGTACTTTTATTGGTGCTATGAGCTTGGGGATTGTAAATAAATTCCTTGAGCCGGTTACCGGTGCCGTAATTGGAAAAATTATTGTGTTGGTATTTATTATTCTATTTATCCAATGGCGGCCGCGCGGACTATTTGCGCTTAAAGGCCGGTTTGTGGAGGATTAAATTGTGTTTAAGCATTCTCTACTCTATACCCTAATTGCGAACGATAAAGTGGGCCGCTATGTGCTTGCAGCGCTGGCGTTGGCCATGTTTGTTATTCCGCTATTAAACCTGTTAATGCCAGAGGGCTCGTTCTTCCATGTGCCCACCTATACCGTAACTCTGCTGGGGAAATACCTTTGCTATGCACTATTGGCGTTAGCGTTGGATTTGGTCTGGGGCTACTGTGGCATTCTAAGTCTGGGGCATGGCGCTTTTTTTGCACTAGGTGGCTATGCCATGGGTATGTACCTGATGCGTCAGATCGGTGATCGCGGCGTATACGGTAACCCAATCCTGCCGGACTTTATGGTATTTCTGAATTTGGATAAGCTGCCGTGGTTTTGGCAGGGCTTCGATATGTTCTGGTTCGCCATGGTTATGGTGATGTTTGTACCGGCGTTGCTGGCATTTATTTTTGGTTGGCTGGCGTTTCGTTCACGGGTAACCGGGGTTTATCTGTCGATTATTACTCAGGCGTTAACCTACGCACTTTGGCAGGCCTTCCTACTTAACGATTTTGGTTTTGGCGGTAATAACGGTTTTACCGACTTTAAGGAAATTATAGGCTTTAATGTACAGGCCGATGGCACACGCATAGCCTTGTTTATGCTCTCGGCCTTTTTTGTGATTCTGGCGTACTTGTTAAGCCGCTATATCACCACATCTAAATTTGGTCGGGTTCTGGTTTCTATTCGCGATGCCGAAAGCCGTTCGCGCTTTCTGGGTTATCGGGTTGAGCACTACAAATTATTTGTTTTTGTTATATCGGCAATATTGGCCGGTATAGCCGGTGCTTTGTTTGTACCGCAGGTGGGTATTATTAACCCCGGAGAATTTCACCCGCTGAATTCTATCGAAATTGTTATATGGGTGGCGCTAGGCGGCAGAGGCACCCTGTACGGGGCGATAATCGGTGCGGTTGTTGTTAATTACGCAAAAACTTATTTTACTGGGGCCTTCCCCGAAATCTGGCTGTTTATGTTGGGTGGTCTCTTTGTTATTTCTACCACTTTTTTACCGCGCGGAATTGTGGGCTTAGCCGAAGATTTGGTGGCAAGGCGAAAAAAGACGCTCGACAAGCATGAGACCAGCGAAGAAAGGCCGGACGGTAAAAACCCGAATGACAAAAATATTTCAGTTGAGGGGGCATAGGCATGACACAGATTGATTTGCCCACAAACGCGCAGTCTCAAGTTCGCAGTATTTTGTACCTAAACGGCGTTACTAAATCGTTTGATGGCTTTAAAGCCATCAATAATCTTTCGCTTGATATCTCGCCGGGTGAGTTGCGGGCTATTATAGGCCCCAATGGTGCAGGAAAAAGTACGATGATGGATATCATCACCGGCAAAACCCGCCCCGATGAAGGCGAAGTACGTTTTAAAGATAATATTGATTTAACTCGCTTTGATGAGGCCGATATTGCCAACATGGGCATAGGCCGAAAATTTCAGAAACCAACGGTAATAGAAAGCCTAACGGTGTGGGACAATTTGGAATTGGCTTTGGCCGGAAACCGAAAAATTTGGCAAACACTGTTCTTTAAATTGAAAGCAGAGCAGTCCAGCCGTGTGGAAGAAGTTATGGAGTTAATTGGTCTAAAAGAAAAAAAATTAGACCTGGCTGCAAATTTGTCCCATGGGCAGAAGCAGTGGTTAGAAATTGGCATGTTGTTTATCCAAGAACCGGAAGTACTATTGGTAGACGAACCCGCCGGTGGNATGACGGACTACGAAACCATGGAAACCGCACGTCTGCTAAAAGACATTGCTAAAAGTCACTCGGTAATCGTGGTAGAACACGATATGGAATTTGTGCGAGCTTTGGAAAGTAAGGTCACGGTACTGCATGAAGGTAGTGTGCTAGCCGAAGGCTCTCTGGAAAAAGTGTCGGCGGACCCACGGGTAATTGAGGTGTATTTAGGCCGGTAATTCAGTGCTTAGGTTACTCTAATTTACACAAACATCGTGTACTACACGGGTTAAATTTTATGTTAAGTGCAAAAAATATTGATTTATTCTACGGTGCCAGTCAGGCGTTGAGTGACGTAAGCNTGGAGGCAAAGCAGGGTGAAATCACCTGCATTCTCGGACGTAACGGTGTAGGCAAGTCCAGCCTTATGCAGGCTGTAACGGGGCGAGAGCCAGTGCGTGCAGGTAGTATTACTTGGAATGAAAAAGATATTACCAAGTTATCGGCTGCAGAAAGAGCTCGGCTGGGCATTGCCTATGTACCTCAAGGCCGNCAAATTTTNTCTCAGTTGACNGTATTGGAAAATATGAAAACGGGTTTTGCGGCACTGCCGAGATCGCAACGAAAAATAAAGGATGAAATATTCGATTTATTTCCCGTATTGCGAAAAATGACGCGTCGGCGTGGGGGTGATCTGTCTGGAGGGCAGCAACAGCAGTTGTCGATTGCTCGTGCATTGGTTATGCAGCCCAAACTATTAATTTTGGACGAGCCTACCGAGGGTATTCAGCCATCGATCATTAAAGATATTCACAGCGTTATCAGTATTCTGCGCCAGCAGGGTGAGATGGCAATCCTTCTTGTTGAGCAGTACTTTGAATTTGCCCGAGATCTAGGTGACAAATACTCGGTGATGGATCGCGGTGTTGTGACGCTCTCGGGCGAGGTTGCTTCTATGAATGAGGAGGAGGTTCGTAAGTACCTTACGGTGTAATCCCGAGTGTCGAAATTCTAGTTTACCGCTTCCTTTTACCCATCTAATTACCCATCTGGCAAACCGATTAGCCCTCCCTTGAAGGGCTAATCAACGCATGCCGAGATTGAGCATAATTCACACATTTTCCATTGTCCGTCCTTTGCGCTAGTACCTCGTAAATAAGCCTGTTTTTTGTCCCACTTACATAACGCGTTATTTGAGTGCAAAANCNCGTGCACTAGTTTGGGGATTGCACCATTTCTGTGCTTTTGGCGCGNCTGTTTGTATTGGTTGTGCCGGGTGACACCGTTAACTANTTGATAAATATAGAAATAATAAAGTTGGCTTAGTTAGTGCAAATCCAAAGGCAAGCTCGTTCGTAATGGGTAGCGAAAAGCTAACAAAACATACAAAAGTTAATTTTGGAGGAAACACATGAAAATATCTAAATCAATTCTTGCTGGTGCTGTAGCGGCTTCTGTCGCTTTAGTGGGTATGGCTCCTGTTGCTCAGGCTGAAGTGTCTGCTTCTGTTGGTGTGGCGAGTAGTTACTTGTGGCGTGGTATCGACCTAGGTGACGGTTACGGTACTCCGGCTGTTTTTGGTGACCTGGGCTTCAGCGAAGGCGGTTTCTACGCGGGTACTTGGGTCAGTTCTGGTGATGCAAATGGCGGAACCGAGTACGATTTGTATTTGGGTTATGGCGGTGAAGCGGGTGATTTCTCTTACGATGTGAGCCTCTGGTCCTACCAGTACCCAACTGCTTCTACTCGTTATTTAGGTTTTAACAGCGAAGATGAAATCGTCGTATCCCCATCTAATGACGAAAGTAACATCGGTGATTTGATGGAAGCCGTTGTATCTCTTGGTTACGGTCCTGTGAGCTTGAGCTACTACCACGGTATCCAGGATTTGGAAGAGTACTACTACGTTAATGCGGGCGTATCTTTCGGCGATTTCGGTGTTAATTTGGGTGCACATGAAGATGACATGATGCACATAGATTTCTCCTACGCCTACAACGACAACTTGAGCTTCACTTTTAGCCAGGTTGTTGACAATGTTGACGGCGCCTACGATGACGATTTGAATGTGGTTGTTTCCTACAGCATACCTATCGAATAAGCATTGCTTGAAAGCCGCTGGCTAGTTTTGTCGGCGGCTTTATTGACTGATTAAAATATTTGCAGCCTAGGCTGCACAAACATTATAGGAGCAGTCCGATGAAATTAATAACTGCCGTAATCAAGCCTTTTAAGTTGGATGCTGTCCGTGAGGCTTTATCTGAGATTGGTGTGCAAGGTATTACCGTGACTGAAGTAAAAGGCTTTGGCCGTCAAAAAGGTCACACTGAACTCTATCGTGGTGCAGAGTACGTAGTAGATTTTCTCCCCAAAACTAAATTGGAAGTGGCGGTCGCCGACGATCAATTGGATTCTGTTGTAGAAGCCATTAGCAAAGCTGCACACAGCGGCAAGATCGGTGATGGAAAAATCTTTGTTTCCACCCTGGAACAGGTTGTTCGTATACGTACGGGCGAATCTGGCGAAGAAGCCCTGTAAATCCTTACTTAGTTTATGAGTAAGTAGAATCCCAAATTCCGGAGAACTGCTATGGAACAATCAATTTTTGAATTGCAGTACGCTTTAGATACCTTTTATTTCTTGGTATGTGGCGCACTCGTAATGTGGATGGCCGCGGGCTTTTCAATGCTCGAGTCTGGTCTTGTCCGCTCTAAAAACACAACTGAAATTTTAACCAAGAACGTTTCCCTGTATGCGATTGCTTCCATCATGTATTTCGTGTGCGGCTACGCCATTATGTACGGCAAAACTTGGTTCTTAACGGGTATTGTTGGAGATGGTGTTGTTGGGGCTGAAGAGCCTGCGACCTATGCACCTTCTGCCGATTTCTTCTTTCAGGTCGTATTCGTCGCTACGGCTATGTCTATTGTCTCGGGCGCTGTTGCTGAACGTATGAAGCTTTGGGCCTTCCTGCTGTTTGCTGTTGTGATGACGGGTTTTATCTACCCAATGGAAGGCGCATGGACCTGGGGTGAGCAAGAAGTATTTGGTCTCTTCCAGATCAAAGGAAAGGCTGAAGGTGTTAATTTTCAAGACTTTGCCGGGTCTGGCATCGTTCATATGGCTGGTGCTGGTGCTGCCTTGGCTGGCGTATTGTTGTTGGGCGCTCGTAAAGGTAAGTATGGCCCTAATGGTGAAGTAAATGCGATTCCAGGTGCGAATTTACCTCTTGCTACTCTGGGTACATTTATCTTGTGGATGGGTTGGTTTGGATTTAACGGTGGCTCTCAGCTGGCGACTTCCAGTGTAGGCGATGCTAACGCAGTGGCTGTAATCTTTATGAACACAAATGCCGCTGCGGCCGGTGGCCTAGTTGCCGCTTTGATTGTTGCTCGTATTCTGTTCGGTAAAGCAGACCTTACAATGGCGTTGAATGGTGCTCTTGCCGGTTTAGTCGCTATTACAGCTGGCCCTGACACTCCTAGTCCTTTGGCGGCCACATTGATTGGCGCGGTTGGTGGTGTGTTGGTTGTGTTTAGCATTATCACCCTGGATAAGCTCAAGATTGATGATCCTGTAGGTGCGATTTCCGTTCACGGAGTTGTTGGCTTCTTTGGTGTGATGGTTGTACCTTTGACCAATACTGACGCTAGTTTCGGAATGCAGTTACTCGGTGCTCTCACTATCTTCGGATGGGTATTCATCACCAGCTTTATTGTTTGGTATGTAATTAAGCTGATCA
>Ga0065722_100835_pt1 | contig 23914 bp, 27 predicted proteins | sample BansetMetagenome_FD_59109 | JGI IMG/M metagenome (GOLD analysis project Ga0065722, IMG submission 59109) | Bankia setacea gill microbial communities from Puget Sound, Washington, USA - Caecum Enriched | ecosystem: Host-associated > Mollusca > Digestive system > Ceca | place: United States... | reverse complement strand
AGTTTAACAGAAAAACAGCGAAATTTGCGGTTAGCGCTCGGATTAATCGCAACCACCGACTCTGCGCGCTNAGGGNGCCAATGGCTCGCAGCCAAAGCACTGATCGGNAGACATAAAAAAAGGCAGAATCATTGATTCTGCCTTTTTAGCGCCATACTCAGCGAGGGTGAGGCACTTACTTCTTAGAAGCGGCTACCTGTGCTGCAACTTCCGCAGCAAAGTCTTCCTGCTTCTTCTCAATACCTTCACCCACTTCATATCGGGTGAAGCTAACAACTTCTGCGCCAGCCTTCTTCACCAAGTTACCTACGGTAACCTCTGGATCCTTAACAAACGCCTGCTCGATCAAACTACTCTCTTTCAAGAACTTGTTGATTCGGCCGGTCATCATCTTTTCAACGATTTCCGCAGGTTTGCCAGCCATATCCGGCTGAGCGCGAATGATATCTTTCTCTTTCTCTACCACTTCTGCAGGCATATCCGCAGGGCTTACAACCTGAGGATTTACAGCTGCAACATGCATAGCGACATCTTTCGCCAACTCTAAATCACCGCCTTTCAGCTCAACCAATACAGCGATACGGTTGTTTGAGTGCACGTAGGCACCGACAACGCCGCCAGCTGGAGCCTCAACACGAGTTACACGACGAACACCAATATTCTCACCGATCTTCTGCACTAAAGTCTGACGGGCATCTTCTACGCCAGCATCAACCAAAGCGGCGATATCAACGGTTTTCTCTGAGAACGCACGATCGACGATCATCCCGACAAAACCCAAAAAGCCAGCATCGCGAGCAACGAAATCAGTTTCGCTGTTCACTTCAACTACAACTGCGGAGCTACCATCGTCGGCAACCTTGGAAGCTACAACACCTTCCGCAGCAGTACGATCAGCCTTTTTAGCCGCCTTTAAGCCGGAAGCCTTACGCAAATTCTCGATCGCCACATCGATATCGCCATCGGTTTCAGCCAATGCTTTTTTACACTCCATCATACCGAGACCAGTACGATCACGAAGCTCTTTCACCAAAGTAGCAGAAACTGCCATCTTTACGTCTCCAATATTTAACATGATTGATATGAAAAAAGGGGGTAAACCCCCTTTTTTAGCAAGATACGCCCGCCAAGTGAAAAACCACCCCTCAGGCCAAAGCGATAACCGCTTTACTTAGCTGTTGCTAGCGGCTTCTTGCTGATCTTCGCTAACTTCAACAAAATCGCTTGCCGTTACAGCAGCGCTGCCATCGTTAGCGCCTTCGATACAAGCATCGGCCAATGCAGTTGCATACAGCTTAATTGCGCGGATTGCATCGTCATTACCAGGGATTACATAGTCAACGCCTGCTGGATCACTATTGGTATCAACGATACCGAATACGGGAATACCCAACTTGTTAGCTTCTTGAATTGCGATGCGCTCATGCTCAACATCGATTACGAACATTGCATCAGGCAAACCGCCCATGTCTTTAATACCGCCGATAGAAAGCTCTAGCTTGCCCATCAAACGAGTACGCATAAGCGCTTCTTTTTTAGTTAACTTAGCGAAGGTACCGTCCTTGCTTTGAACTTCCAAATCGCGAAAGCGACGGATCGAAGCACGGATAGTTTTGTAGTTGGTCAACATACCACCTAACCAGCGGTTGCTAACGTAAGGCATACCACAACGCTCGGCCTGCTCTTTCAGAGTTTTCTGAGCGGCACGCTTGGTACCAACAAACATGATTTTTTTCTTTTGGCTCGTCATCTGCTTGATAACAGCAAGAGCTTCGTTAAACGCTGGAACAGTAAGCTCCAAGTTTATGATATGAATTTTGTTGCGAGCACCGAAGATGTATTGATCCATCTTTGGGTTCCAGTAACGGGTTTGGTGACCGAAGTGGACACCAGCTTGCAGCATATCGCGCATGCTAACTGTAGGCATAATAAGTTTCCTTTAAATCGGGTTGAGCCTCCATATACCCCATCCTCCAACCCTATAAAACACGCAGTTTTACGAGGCACCCAGGCGAATGTGTCGGTATATGTGTGACATTGATTAAGTTTCCCTAGATCAGCTTCATAAAGGGGTTATTCGATCGACCTAAGGCCAACCCATATCCACTGAGACTGCTCTGGGGCGCGCTTTATACCACAAACACCCACTAACTTAAAGATTAAATTGCAACCAGCGATGACTTGGGCGTCACCGCCAAGCTTCGTGCCCGCGCGCGCTAAGCGCGGCCAAGCTCTCATACACCACGAACGAACCACCTTAGCTAGGTGCCCTCGGTGGCGGTTTAGTTTAGAATGGACGTCGTTTTGATCCCATATCATAGCGCGGTTGTAGCGCTCGCCCAGTCTGAGCCCCTTTACAGCTGAGGCTGCTCACCCTATACCGTACTGATGACAATAATATGTCGCTCAAGCAAGNTCTTAGCGCCATTCACCAAAAGAGTAGAAATACCCAAATGGCTGTTAGCATAAAAACCCCAGACGAAATTCAAAAGATGCGCGTTGCCGGCCGCATGGCCGCTGAAGTGCTCGAAATGATCGAACCCTTTGTGACGGACGGCGTTACCACAGCCGAATTAGATCGCATCTGCCATGACCATATCACTCAGGTCCAAAAGGCGATCCCGGCACCGCTCAACTACAAGGGTTTCCCCAAGTCCATATGCACCTCGGTAAACCATGTTGTCTGCCACGGTATTCCGTCAGAGAAAAAGAAACTGAAAAGTGGCGACATCGTCAACATTGACGTCACGGTCATTTTTGACGGCTACCACGGTGACACCAGTAAAATGTATATGGTTGGCCAAGTTGCGCCCCACGCGCACCGACTGATCAAGGTCACTCAGGAGTGTCTATACAAAGGTATTGAGTTAGTTAAGCCGGGCGCTCGCCTCGGGGATATCGGTTTCGTCATCCAGCAACACGCCGAAAAAAATCACTACTCTGTCGTACGAGACTATTGTGGTCACGGTATTGGTGCAGTATTTCACGAAGACCCGCAAGTACTTCACTACGGCAGTCGCAATACCGGTATGGAGCTACGCGAAGGTATGACCTTTACGATCGAGCCGATGATCAACGCAGGCAAACACCTCTGCAAACTGAAAAACGATGGCTGGACAGTCGAGACACGAGATGGGCGCCTGTCCGCGCAATGGGAGCACACTATGGTCGTCACCAAAGATGGCGTTGAAGTGCTAACCGCCCGAAGTGAGGAATCCTTCTCCTAATGCAACCCGCCGCCATTAGTACCAAGCAGCTACCCTACTTCCCTTATCAGCCGATTTTTTTTAAGCAGCAACGCTTTAGAGAAGATTTAGCCGTAAAGCCCACTATCAAGGTGTTCAAAGATGCTATTTTTGGTGTGAACGAACACTTTGCACAGCGCTTTCGAGAGGGCGCGGATGTTGGCAGCTTGATACGAGAACGCGCCGCCTTTGTNGACGTACTGCTCCATTACGCATGGCATCAGTACGATTGGAATGACGACATAGCGCTAATCGCTGTGGGCGGATATGGCCGTGGCGAGCTGCATCCAAAGTCCGACATCGATATCTTAATCCTGCTCGACAACAGCATTAGCAATGAATATAACGAGCAATTACAAACCCTCGTTACCTTTCTGTGGGATATAGGGTTGGAGATTGGCAGCAGCGTACGCACACTTAACGAGTGTGTCGCTATCGCTAAAGACGACATTACCGTAGCCACCAACCTCATTGAAGCGCGACGCCTCGCCGGTAACGATACACTTCGCGACCAGCTGCAAATCCTCACAGGGCCTGACCATATGTGGTCGGTCAAAGACTTTTTCCTCGCCAAACGCAGCGAGCAGGAAGAGCGCCACAACAAACACAACTTTACCGAATACAACCTCGAGCCCAACATCAAAAATGCTCCAGGTGGCCTGCGTGACATCCAGACAATTAACTGGGTGGCAAAACGTTATTTTGGCGTGCCTAGCCTAACTAAACTTGAAGGCAAAGGTTTTTTTACCGAACTGGAATACGCAACTTTGCGCAACGGCGAAGATTACCTATGGCGCGTACGCTACGGCGTACATCTTTTGTCGGGGCGCGCAGAAGAGCGCTTATTGTTTGAGTATCAGCGTGAGCTAGCAGGCCTGTTTGGTTATCACGACACCGCCGAAGAACTCGCGGTGGAGCAGTTTATGCACGAATACTATCGCACGGTAATGGCGCTGCGCGAACTTAATGACGTGCTACTGCAACACCTTGACGAGTTGATCCACACCCAGCACAGCGCACTTGAAATTATCGCTATTAACGACCGTTTCCAGCTTTGCGACAATTATATTGAGGTGACACAACCGAGCGTATTCGACGAAACCCCCAGCGCTTTATTAGAAATCTTTATTATCATGGGCAACAATCCCACGATTTCTGGCGTGCGCGCCTCCACCATCCGCTTGATACGTGAACGTCGCTGGCTAGTTGACGAATCATTCCGCGCAAACCCAGCGAATAGAGCCATGTTTCTAGAGTTGTTTCATCTCGAAACGGGTTTACTGCAGCAACTTCGCCGCATGGCCCGCTACGGTATACTAGGCCGCTATCTGCCTGCATGGGGAACCATTACTGGACAAATGCAGCACGACCTATTCCATCAGTACACCGTAGATGCCCACACGTTATTAGTGATTCGCAACCTGCGTAACTTCCGCAAGCCCGAAGCAAGCGAAAATTTCCCGATTGCCGCACACATAATGAAGCGCCGCACACACCTGCACCTTCTTTATATCGCGGCAATGTTTCACGATATTGGCAAGGGCCGCGGCGGCGATCATTCCACCCTAGGCGCTCAGGATGCAATCGATTTTTGCGAAGAGCACGGCTTTCGCGGAAAAGATACTCGGCTAGTCGCATGGCTAGTAGAAAAACATCTGTTGATGTCCTACGTCTCCCAGAAGCAGGATATCTCCGATCCAGAAGTCGTCCACAACTTCGCTCTGGAGGTTGGCGACCAGCGCCATCTAGATTACCTCTACGCCTTAACCGTGGCTGACATGTGTGGCACCAATCCAGAAATTTGGAACTCTTGGCGCGCCAGCCTGATGCGTCAACTTTACATGGAAACCAAGCGCGCGCTGCGCCGCGGCCTCGAGAACACCGTCGATAAGCAAGAGTATATTGAAGAGACCCAACAACTCGCAGAAGCAAAGCTTATCGATAAAGGTATTAGCAGCGAAACGGCACGAGCAATATGGGCAGAAATGGGCGAAGAATACTTTATTCGCGAAAGCCACTTAGATATTGCTTGGCATACGGAATCGATCGCCCAATACAATCACGACCCGGTAATTTTAGTGCGCGAATCCACCAACCTAGGTGTTGGTGGAGCGACCCAAATTTTTATTCGCACCAAAGATGACTACCGCGTATTTTCAGTGGTTTCACACTGCCTCGCAGCGCTCAATTTGAACGTGCAAGATGCGCGGATTTACTCATCAACTAATGGTTACACCATCGACACGTTTTTTGTGCTGGATGAAAACCACGAACCGCTCGATGACGATCCACGACGCTACAAGCGAATTATCGACTCCATCACCGATGAACTGTCGGAGAAGGATCTTAGCGGCAGCGATATCAAACGGCGCACACCGCGACAATTGAAGCAGTTTTCAATTCCAACCCGCACCAGTATCTCGAACGATATCAACAATCATCATACGGTAGTGGAAGTTATCAGTCCCGACCGCCCGGGCCTGCTTGCAACTATTGGTGAGATCTTTATCGAACACGACATACACCTACAGAACGCTAAAATCTCCACCCTTGGCGAGCGCGTAGAGGATGTATTTTTTGTCACCGATATGGATGGNAACCCACTCGGTGACCCAGCACTATGCGCCGCGCTGCAGGCGGATATTTGCAGCAAACTCGATAAAAAAGTTAAAAGCGAACTTACCCACTAGAGCATTTTCTTGCATGAACCCATACTTGTCGCAACTGCAGCCCTACCCATTCGAAAAGCTGCAGTCTCTAAAAAATGGTATTACACCAGCCGTAGAAAAAAGCCCTATATCACTCTCGATCGGCGAACCAAAACACACACCGCCAGCCTTTGTTCTTGAGAGCCTGAATAAAAATATTGGCCGCGTCGTCAACTATCCCTCTACCAAGGGGTTGCCAGAATTACGGCAAGCAATTGCCGAATGGCTTACGAGGCGCTTCAAGCTAAACGCGGCGGGAATCGATTCTGAAACGCAAGTACTGCCGGTTAACGGCACGCGTGAAGCCTTATTTGCTTTTGTTCAAGCCTGTGTAGACACACGAAAAACCGCCAAGGTGTTAATGCCCAACCCCTTCTATCAAATCTACGAAGGTGCCGCCTACCTCGCCGGTGCAGAGCCCGTTTTTTTAAATTGCTCCCGTGAAACACACTACCAGCCCAACTATGCCGAGATTGATGAACAAACGTGGAAAGATTGCCAACTGCTCTTTATTTGCACCCCCGGCAATCCGACCGGCGCGGTTATGAGTAACCAGCAATTAGTAGAGCTTATCGAGCTCGCAGACAAATACGATTTCATTATCGCCAGCGATGAATGTTATTCGGAACTCTATTTTGATGAAGCCAATCCACCGCAGGGCTTACTGCAAGCCTGCGCCAGTATGGGCCGCGACGATTATGCCCGTTGCATTGTGTTTCATAGCTTATCTAAACGCTCAAATTTACCCGGCCTACGCTCTGGCTTTGTAGCGGGAGATCAAGCGCTGCTATCGCCGTTTTTACAGTATCGAACCTATCACGGCTGCGCTATGCCCATTCAAACCCAACTCGCCAGTATCTGCGCTTGGCAGGACGAACAGCATGTTATCGAGAACCGCAGCCTGTACCGCAAAAAGTTTGAACGCGTATTGTCTATTTTAGATGGCTGTCTCGATGTGGGCATGCCCGATGCGTCATTTTATCTTTGGCCAACCACACCCATTAACGAAGAGCTGTTCACTCAAAAATTATTCGCAGAACAAAATGTTACCGTACTGCCCGGCACCTTTTTAGCACGCCCCAGTGGCGGGGTTAATCCTGGCAGCAACCGAGTTCGCATGGCATTGGTTGCATCACTAGAAGAGTGCGAACAGGCTGCGACTCGAATCCGTGAATTTTGCTTAACTTTATAGAGACCGCAACGCTGCAGGTTACCTGCTGTTAATAACTCATTACACTTTTGCAGCGCAGAATCATAAATAATTATGAGCAATAAAAACTTATTAAAAGCCGAACGTGTCGCTTATATTTTAGAAGAGCTGCAGCGGCTTTACCCAAAACCACCGATTCCGTTAAACCATAGCGATCCCTACACACTATTGGTTGCGGTATTACTGTCAGCGCAGTGCACCGACGAGCGCGTCAACCAAGTTACCCCTGCGCTCTGGCAATTAGCGGACAACTGTTACGATATGGCGCGACAGCCGGTAGAAAAAATTAAAGCTATTATTCGCCCCTGCGGACTCTCACCACAAAAGTCAAAGGCCATTAAGATTTTATCCGAGATGCTGGTTAATGAGCACAATGGCGAAGTGCCAGCCGATATGGAAGCACTGGAAAGATTGCCTGGCGTCGGTCACAAAACGGCTAGCGTAGTCATGTCACAGGCTTTTGGTATACCCGCTTTTGCGGTGGACACACACATCCACCGATTAGCGCAACGCTGGGGTTTAACCAATGGCAAGAATGTCACCCAAACGGAAAAGGATTTGAAGCGCTTGTTCCCGCGAGAGAAATGGAATGCGCTACACCTACAAATCATTTATTACGGACGTGAGTACTGTTCCGCCCGCGGTTGCGATGGCACAATCTGCCCCATCTGTACGACCTGCTACCCTAGTCGAAAACACCCGAAGCTAACCCGTAAAGCCTAGCGCCATTTATCCAAAAATCATTTTTCAGCACTTTGATGAATATGGACATCACGCTGCGGAAATGGAATTGAAATCCCCTCGGCATCAAAGCGTAATTTTACGGCTTTTGTTACATACCAATACACTTCCCAATAGTCTGCAGTTTTCACCCAGGGACGAACAATAAAGTTAACCGACGAATCCCCTAACTGATGCAGACGAATAACCGGCGCGGGCTCGGCCAATACCTTTTCGTTTGATGTAACAATATCGTGTAACAGTCGCTCCGCATCCTCTACGCTGTCGCTATAGCTAATACCGAACATCATATCGACTCGGCGCTCTCCCTGAGCGGTTACATTTTTGATGACATCGCCCCAAATTTTGCTATTGGGAATAATCAGCGTTTGGTTATCTACCGTCAGAATAGTTGTACTAACAATACTCATGCTTTTCACTAGCCCTGAAACGCCTGCCGCCTCAACAAAATCACCCACATCGTAAGGGCGATAAACTAAAATCATCATACCTGCAGCGAAGTTGCCCAAGGTATCTTGCAGCGCAAAGCCGACAATAAAACCAGCCACACCCAAGCCGGCCAATACAGGGCCAAGCGAAACTCCAATCTGCGCCAATGCAATTAACAATCCGATCAACAGCACTAAACGCGAAGCCATCGATACCAGCATGTCTTGCATTAACACCGACACACTCACCTTAGAAGACTGAACACTGCGACGGACTACACGACCGACAAATGCCGCCAGAAGGCGAAACAACAACAATAATGAAATTAAAATAATCACCTTAAAAAGTATGCTGCCGCTATTTTTGCTGAGCATTACCAGACTGCTACCCCACCAGTCGTGCAATAAACCAAGTACAACATCCTTATTCAAAACACCGGTACCAATTTGACCTGTGGTTTTGATTAATAATTTTTGATAACCGCTGATATCAATCCCATAACGATCGGCCACGGCGATTATTTTTCGCAAACTCGTAGTATCGGCGGCCAACTTCTCGCCAATAAGCGCCAACCGAAGTTTCAGTTCAGGGTCATCTACCCGCGCCGCCAAAAGTTTTTTCGTTTCCGTTTCAAGCTCGGCGGCCAAGCGTACCCGACCGGCTAGCAGTTCTGCGCGCTGCTGCGTTTTTTCACGTAAATATTCAACTGAAGGCTGAGCACCGAAGCCCATACGCTCAACTAGATCTGCATACCGGCCCAAATTTTCGATGCCTGCGTCAATCTGCTTGCTACCCTGAACATAGGCTTTTATGCCCGCGCTGGTGAGATTATCCCGCTCGCGATTACGCGAATCAAAACGCTTTTCGTAGCCGTCAATTTCGGCACGCAACACCTTCCCGGTCGCCAACAATTCACCTCGAAAATCACCGAGTAATTTTGCAGCGTTCTCGCCCTCGGAACGTCTCACCGAAATACGTTTACTCATCTCGGTCAACACCGCGAGTAACTCCGCACGCTTGTCCAGCTTACGTAAACTTAATGACTCAAAATCCTCTCCTTCCGCAACCGCCAACTGTGCTTCAATTTGTTCGATGTCGTCGCGCAAACCTCGAACCTTTTGCAACGATTGTTGCAGCGGGCTTAGCGGCTTGACATCAGTCAGTACCGCATTTTGATGAGTTTCTGCATGCACATCGACAAACTCAGAACCGGGAACGCTGGCCGTTTCTGCACTCGATGAGAAACTGAATAGCAAGCACACAGTCGCCAATATGGCAGTTGGCACCACCAGCACACGCCCCATAAAATATCGACCGTAAGTGCCTAGCGAATCAAAAAGACTAAAAACCGGTAAAATGGAGCACGACAAACAACGAAGCATTTTCGAATAGTCCTATTAGAGAAAGCGGCGAATATTTAGATACCCGCTTATAGCAAGGAGCCAATGGTTAAAAACAAGATAGTTCAAAATCAAAACACCCCATAGTCAACCGCTAGGCGTCATGACCATCCCGTAACTGGCCATATTTTGACCGATTGGCTAACCAGTAAAGACAAGTGTTTGGCAATTATAGGCCGAGGCTTCTAGCTGCGACCAGCCACCACACTCACTTGCCGTAATTCGCTAAAGTTAGTGATTGCCGTAACAGGTGAACCAACGGCCGCATTTTGGTATAGTTGCAGCCCCTGAAACAGGGCCATCCTCATCAACCAGCGGCGTTTTTAGATTATGTTAACCACCATCCAGCTCTACGGTATTAAAAACTGCGATACGGTTAAAAAAGCGCGTAAATGGCTAGAAAGTCATTCAATTGCCTACGACTTTAATGATTTTCGCGTGCAGTCAATGAGTGCCGACAAGCTGCAAGCTTGGCTGGACAAAGTTGGCGCCGAGGTATTAATTAACCGCCGCAGCACTACTTGGAAGCAGTTAAGCAGCGACGAGAAGTCCAAGCTAGATCAGGGTAGCTGGAGTATCGTACTCGCCAACCCAACGCTAATTAAACGCCCAGTATTAGAATACGGCGACGGCAAACTACTGATTGGCTTTAATGAAGAGGACTATGCCGCGCTAGCATAAGCGCCACCCATCGGCCCTCTCGCGACTAAAGGCTTAAAACATCCAATACTTGCGGGCAAGCTAACACCAATATCATCCGCGCGTGAAGACCGCGCGGCAAGATGAAATAGCCCAAGACATCACTTATCCGCGTCGCACAACTCAAGAGCACAACCCGAACGCTTATCCTGAATAATTTGACCTGAATGACACNCAAAGGAAATACAAGATGACCTCACTCTACAGTATCGGCTTGGGTATTGGCACCCAAAACAGCAAAGGCGAATGGCTGGAAGTTTTTTACCCAAAACCACTCCTGCAGCCCGAAACCGCTGTAGCCGATGCCATTGCCGCAGTCGTAAATTATAGCGGCGGCAATCAAGTTATCAGCCTCACAAGTAAGCAAGTCGAAGCCTTAGCAACAGCGCTAGCGGCGACTACAGCAACAGAACTGGCCAGTATAGTTGCCAGTTTTAAAAATTCTACTCAGCCATTAGTGGCCACGCTGCTCGCCGAAGATACGGCCCCTGCATCGGTACCTGAAGGCTACTTAAAATTACACTTGCTGTCTCATCGCCTTGTTAAGCCTCACGGCACTAACCTAACGGGCTTGTTTGGAGCGCTGAAAAATATTGCTTGGACCAACGAAGGCGCCATCGATATTGACGAACTGCCAAAACGCCAGCTAGAAGCGAGGCTCGCAGGACGTATGCTGAGTGTCGACTGCGTCGATAAATTTCCCAAGATGACCAACTATGTTGTACCTACCGGTGTACGCATTGCGCATACCGCTCGCGTTCGTTTGGGTGCCCATATCGGCGAAGGCACTACTATCATGCATGAAGGCTTCGTCAACTTTAATGCCGGCACTCTTGGTGTGAGTATGATCGAAGGCCGTATTTCCGCTGGCGTAACGGTTGGCGAAGGTTCCGATCTTGGCGGCGGTTGTTCCACCATGGGAACCCTATCCGGCGGCGGCAACATTGTTATTTCAGTCGGCAAAGAAAGTTTGATCGGCGCGAATGCCGGCATCGGTATTCCTCTGGGCGATCGCTGTATTGTGGAGTCCGGCCTGTATATCACCGCAGGTACAAAACTCGCCTTACTGGATGACCAAAACCAATTGGTGCGACATGTAAAAGCGCGCGAGCTAGCTGGCAAAAGCGATTTATTGTTCCGTCGTAATTCTCTTACCGGCACGGTTGAATGCAAGGCTAACCGTTCTGCCGTGGCGCTAAACGAAGAGTTACACGCACACAACTAATCCCTACTTGCAGCAAGGCTAACGCTGTGCGCGTGTTATTCCGCGCACAGCCTTCTCTTATTTATACTGAATCACACACTATGACCACACCCACTCAACAACTCGCCTGTGACCTAATTAGTCGACAATCCGTCACGCCAGAAGATGCAGGCTGCCAAGCGCTGATGATTGAACGTTTAAGCGCGATAGGTTTTAACATTGAACACCTGCGCTTNGGCAACGTCGATAACTTCTGGGCGACGCGCGGCGAGAGTGGGCCAATACTCGCTTTTGCAGGGCCATACCGATGTGGTGCCCACGGGCGACCCAAAACATTGGGACAACCCACCGTTTGAGCCCATTATAAAAGATGGCATGTTATACGGGCGCGGTGCGGCCGACATGAAAGGCAGCCTCGCGGCAATGATTACCGCCTGCGAAAATTTTATTGCTCTGCACCCCAACCACCAGGGCCGCCTCGCGTTATTAATCACCAGTGATGAAGAAGGCATTGCCACCAACGGCACGGTAAAAGTGATCGAATGGCTAGAAGCGCGCAATGAAAAAATTAGCTGGTGTGTTGTTGGCGAGCCCTCAAGCACAACGCTAGTCGGCGACGTAATTAAAAATGGTCGGCGCGGCTCACTCGGCGCGGAGCTTACCGTTAAAGGCAAGCAGGGCCACGTAGCCTATCCGCATTTGGCTGCAAACCCCATCCACCTTGTCGCGCCAGCACTAGCCGAACTCGCGGCAGAGCAATGGGACCAAGGCAATCAATTCTTCCCCGCCACCAGCTTTCAAGTATCCAATTTTAATAGCGGCACTGGGGCNACCAATGTGATACCTGGTGAAGCGCATATCGTTTTTAACTTTCGTTTTTCTACCGAAACAAACGCCGAACAGTTACAAGCTCGCACCGAAGCNGTGCTGGCAAAATACAAGCTCGACTACGACTTAAAGTGGAACCTTTCAGGCCTACCCTTTTTAACCGCCGCTGGCGACTTAGTTGATGCAGCGGTCAGTGCAATACGAACCGTAACCGGCCGAGAAACCGAGCTCTCTACCGCAGGAGGCACATCGGATGGTCGCTTTATTGCACCTACAGGCGCTCAGGTATTAGAGTTAGGGCCAGTAAATGCCACCATTCACCAAGTTAACGAATGTGTTGCCGCCGCCGACCTTGATCTCCTCAGCGAGATGTACCAACAGATTATGAGTCCACCTACTGGCTAAATAATTTTTCAGCTAGGTATAAGAGCAGCTCCTATGTCTAAACAACTTACTCACCTCAACCCGCAAGGCGAAGCCCACATGGTCGATGTGGGCGGTAAAGCCGTACACCCAAAGGCAGGCAATTGCCCGAAGTGAAATAGTTATGCAGCCAGAAACACTGGCAATGATTGTGGAAGGCAAACACCACAAGGGCGATGTATTTGCGGTTGCTCGAATCGCCGGCATTCAGGCCGCGAAAAAATGCAGCGATCTAATCCCGCTTTGCCACCCACTAATGCTGACAAAGATTAGTGTCGATATTCGCGCAGATGAAACCAACAACTGCGTTGTAATTGAAGCCTTGTGTAAACTNGATGGTAAAACCGGTGTCGAAATGGAAGCGCTTACGGCAGCATCTATCGCAGCACTCACTATCTATGATATGTGTAAAGCCGTCGACAAAGGCATGGTCATTCGCAACACTCAGCTGTTGCAAAAGTTAGGCGGCAAATCAGGCGATTGGACTCATGACAAACAAGACTAAGCAGACCCAAACAAGCGCTTCAAAATTTAGCCTTCATCTCCTCTACTTTGCCAGCCTCGCCGACACACTCGGCAGACCATCCGAAACACTAACCCCAAACAAAAATATAACTAGCGTCGCTGAGCTACGCCAGTATCTCCAACAACACGACAGCCGTTGGGCCAGTGCCGCCCAAGGCGCGACGATTTTATGTGCAGTAAACCAAACTGTTGCGCGCGACGACACACCACTAAGAAACGGCGACGAGGTAGCATTCTTCCCACCGGTTACCGGCGGCTAAAGCTCGGAGAATAAGGGCAATTTCGATGATTCGTATCCAACAGGAAGATTTTGATACCGGCGCAGAATATAACGCATTACGCAGCGCCAACACCTCGGCGAGCGCCGGTGCGATTGTTTTATTTACGGGCCTAGTGCGAGAATTTATAGCGACTACGAACACGGCTGAAGGCAACCCAACAGCAAACACCTTTTCTCTGCAACACTATCCCGGTATGACCGAAACGGTGCTGGCNGAACTCGAAGTTGCGGCGCGATCTCGCTATAAGCTACAACAGGTCACAATAATTCACCGTGTCGGCTCACTCCAGCTCGGCGATCAGATTGTGTTGGTTGCCGTTAGTGCAGCACACCGCGCCGCAGCCTTCGACGGCGCCATGTATATTATGGATATATTAAAAACCCAAGCGCCGTTCTGGAAAAAAGAAGGTGATAACTGGGTCGATGCTAAAGAAAGTGACGAACAAGCCGCCTCGCGCTGGACGACCGAATCCGAATGAAACAGAAAAAACAAACACCCCAGCAGGGTGCCAAATTACACGGCAGTACTTTGCAATCAAAATGGGCGTTAATCAAACAGGCGCTTTACCTGCACTATCATGCTCCGCAACAACTTATGTTTAAACAATTTCGTAACGGTGCAATTTTTTTTGCCGTTGGGGTAATAATTGTTTATCTCGCCAACACCACGGTTGAACCCTCAGTCAAACAAGAATGGCTGGTACTAGCAGGGCTTATAATGGCCGGAGCGGGCTTCGTGGTCGCTATCTTGGCGCACGTAAGGCTGATTATTAGCCGTCTAGTTAAATTCATCGACAAGTAACGTGTCAGAGGATAATCCTGTCGCTTACCTTTAGCTTAGTCTTTGCTAAATAAATAGAGCGAGCTTAAGCCGGATCTGCGTCAAAGGCCTTTAAGGGATACACATCAAACCGCCCCGACTTTCCGACAAGCTGATAGCCAGGTTCTTGCTCAGCTAAGAACGGCGCTAACTTTGGTCGTTTAACCACAACACGATTGTTCGCGACTCTAAGCGCTAGGGCCAAAAGTGCATCGGCATCTTCATCCTTACCCACTAGACTATGGAACGATTTCATTTCTTTTTTTACTTCGGCGCTTTTTTTACGCTCAGGAAACATCGGGTCGAGAAAGACCACTTGCGTACTGTCTTCTGGTAATGCCCTCAAATACGCTAGGCTGTCACTTTTAATCAAGGTCATCCGCCGTAGAATTGTTTCGAGCTCAGGGTCTTCGCTTTCGGCATAACTCAACGCTCGTCGCAAGCCATCTTCCAACAACAGCTGCACGACAGGGCTACGTTCCAACAGCGTCACCTTGCAACCCAGCGTCGCTAATACAAAAGCATCCGCCCCCATTCCAGCCGTAGCATCCAACACAGTGATATGTTTGCTTTTACCAAGTCCAACAGCCTTTGCAATCGACTGCCCTCTACCACCGCCAAATTTACGCCGGTGCGCATTTGCTCCTTCAACAAAATCGACGATTGTAACCACCGGCTTTTTTTCGGCACGATTTTCTAACCACAGTTTTTGGCTGCCAAAAACTAAAACCAAGGCTCTCCACGCTTTATCGTTAGTCGCCAATAATGGTAACTGGTAGTGTTTGGCAAACGCCTTAGCATCGTCCACCCTCATAACACCATCAGTGGCAACCGCTAGCTGGCCTTCAGAATTATTGTGTTCGGTCATGGGAGACTCGGTTCTCGTCAGATTTACAATTACTGTATGAGTAGCTTAAAACAAAAAAAGACGCTTTCATACGAAAGCGTCAAGGGCGCTACTGTTCTATATGCCACTAGTGCAATTTTAATTTTTCAAAGATTCACCATTAACACCTTATAAACACACGTTTAGNGGTCGTATTTAACACGCTAAGTACCTCCATAGGTTTTCAACATTACATTGGGGTACTTAGCCTGTCGGGCGGCATCCAATATCGCCATATAAGTCTCAGTATTCGATTGCTCATGAGCATTCACCACTACACTCATGCCGGAATTTTCGGCTAGTTTTTGTGCTACGACAGAACGTACAGAGCGTATATCCACGGAACGCCCGTCTAAACTAATATCATTATTTGCATTCACATTAAAAATGGCGACGGCAGAATCAGAAGATTCGCTGTTAATTTTCGGCATCAAGTTAAGCCCTAGTGATTTTTCTCTAACAAACGAAGCCGTGACAATGAAAAATATCAGCATTATAAAAACTACATCAAGCATAGGTGTTAAATCAATTTCGGCCTTACTATCAGGTTTGCTTTTTATCCTAGCGATAGATGTCTTCATAGACTTCCCTCCTGCATCTCAAAGCGAACACGATTAGTCATACCTTCAAATCTAACCGGCTTATCTCCATCCATTTTTGGCTGGTAACGCCAGCGACTTACCGCCGCGGTTGCGGACTGTTCAAATACACCTTGTGGTTCCGCGTACAGCACTCGAATATTGTCGGTACTGCCAAACGCGGTTATATCAAACATCACATCGACATAGCCCTCTTGGCCACGACGTAAGGCCGATGCCGGGTATTTTGCCGCGACCAAGTATTGCGCAATGGGAATATTAGCACCGCTTGTAAGTACAAACTTATCACCCTTATCACGAATAATTTTCGTTGTTGGTATTTCGACACCAATTTTTCCGCCATCCGCTACCACAGGCTCTGGTATTGGCGGTACATTGTCGATCTCTGCAGGTGGTTTTGGTTTATTATCGATAATGGTTTTGATTACCGGTTCCTCCATCCATACCGGCGGCATCGGCACAAACTCTTCTTCAACAATTTCGATATGGGTCATTGCGATTAAGCGCTCCATGGTTAATAGCAATAACGTGGTAATCACAAGCGCTAGGGACGCGACTTTACTCCAGTGTACAATCGATGAAATCGTATTTTTGCTAGCCTCACCTAATATGCTCAACGAGCCGTTCGATGTAAAACCCTGTTTTGATTCGATATACATTTTCGAATTCATACTGTATTCCTCTCACTTTTGTTATGCGTCAAGCCATTTAAGGCACACGTTTTTGACCAAGGTGAATTACAGTTGCGCTTATTACCGTCTTACTTCTGGCTAATCGCTAGAAGTGAAGACAAATGTCTCTGAGACATTTTTTGTTTTTATCGGTGTTCCATTCAACTCTAAAGGCTGAAACTTAAATTTTTCTACCGCAGTGATAACCGCACGATTAAAAACCGAATACTCCGATGGCTCCACCAGTCGAATAGCTTCAACCGCCCCATTTTCATTTACATCAAACACCACTTTTACTCGCCCTTCTAGACCTCGAACTAAAGCGGAACGTGGATATTCAGGCGCGACAACCTGTAACAGTTGATAGTTCTGAAGCTTTAACGGCGGCTGCGCAAGTTTTGGCTTTATCGTTATAATCCTTGCCGTATTATCAACGCTATCTTTAGATGCTGCCTCGACCGCAGTATTCACGGTTAGAGTGTGTTCCGCCGTCACACGTGTAGGCACTGTATAATCTAACCGCGTTAAGTTGGCTCCGGTTAATTCTTTATTGGAATCTTGGGAGTTCTTTACTGCGGATTCCGCTGATAAAGTCTTGCGTAGATCTAACTCCCACTGACGTATTTTCCAATCGCGTTCACTCGTATGATCCGCGTAGCTCTCCGTTACCGACTCCTGCGCTACAAGTGCTAGCGGCGAAGGCAACCACGTTAGGTAGTCCTCTTGCTTGGTCACCTCATCTAACTGCAACAATGCAACGGGGCCTACCAATAGCAAAACACCTATCGCGAAAAAACACATCTGCCAAACTGATACTGAACTGCGATGACGGCTCGGATCCAAGATAAGATCGATACGTCGATATAAAAGCGAATTAAAGCCAAGCGCAAGTGAGTTTTGTTTAATATCTGCCGATATAGCTAGCAGATCCTCCGCATACTCAGCTCTACAATTAAATAGGCTAAGCACACTGTCGTCACAGGCTATCTCTGCATGCCAATTAATTTTGTTACTGAATTTCCAGACCGGTGGCAAAAACCAGAAGAGCGAGGTGATAACGCGCAACGACAGCTTGGTTATCCAATCACCACGTTTTATGTGGGCAACTTCATGACAGAGGACCCGTTCAAGTCGCGCGATTGGCCAATTAGATGCATCCTTCGGCAGTAAAATTACCGCATTTTTCCATCCCCAAGTTATCGGCGAAGGAATTTCACTACTTTGCTTTAAGCGTATACGCCCCGGCGCTAGACCGAAATGTGCAGTAAGTTTTGCCGCTGCGGATTCGATTTTTTTGTTATCGCTAAGTTGCGCCACTTTTGTCAATCGGGCTATATCGAGCAGCTCCCGTAGGCTTGAGATTAACAGGCTAATAGCAACCAAGAGGTACGCCCCTATAAGCACATAACTTAGTGTTAAATCTGTAGTGAGTTGCGGCCCCAAAAGTAAGCGCAAATTAGCCGCGCGGTATAGCTCACTCGGTACTACCCCAATCGCCAGCTGCGGCAGCCAAACACTTACGCTTAACGCGATCAAAGTGACCAAAAGACCAATCGTTAAAAAACTGTGCTGCCTGTTTGAAGAGCTAACGCTAGGCCTCGCCAACAACCAACCGACGAACAATAAAATAGCAACAGGCTTTAACCACACCGCGAATAGCGCGTTTATAATGTTTACGGTAACGATCATCGTTTTAGCCCTTCCTGTTCCCGCGATTAATTGTTGCTAGAGTAATCACTATTTTTTTAGTGCTTTAATCCGCGCAATGTTGCGTTCCAGCTGTTCAATTTCATGCGCGGACAAGTCATCGCCTTCCATATCGAGCAAGGCGTTTACGGCCTGTACCGGAGAGCCTTTAAAGAATGTTTTGATTAGACGCTGTATCGCCGATTGACTCGCCTTTTTTTCGCCAACCTTCGGCGAGTAAATATATTTCGGCCCTTCGTTTTTAAAACTCACGATATCCTTTTCAACTAGGCGGGCGATTAACGCCCGCACCGCCGAATAGCCTGGTGGGTTCGGCAACCGCGCCTGTACATCGTGGGCTGAGGCAGACCCCATTTCATAAAGGATATCCATAATCTGGCGCTCTCGACGGCTTAAATTGTGTTGGGAAAGTGGCGGCATTTCACGTGTACCTTTTTAATATTAGATTCTTCACACTAGCTTTTACGATTCAGCTATCAGACTTGGCTAGCCGCTCGATTAGCCAGCGTGGATCAACACTCCACGTGCTACGTTTTTAGCACCATGCTGTAAAAGTAGCACCTTAATTTCGGAGATGCAATCTTCTAGTGCTAAATAATTAGCACTAGAAGATTTTAGTTCATCACTCTGCGCCGCCAAATCGCTTCGAGAAAGTTGATCCTAGTGCTATTGTCGCAGTGAGATTCGCGTAAAATCACCGGCAATCCCGCTGGCCGGCTAACCGCAACTCACCAGCTCCCACATACATGCGCTATACCGCAGAGAATCCTCTATGAAGACCAGAAGCCACCTTAAAAACAGACTTTTCTTTTGCGCAGCAATCGGTGCCNCATCACTGCTAGGTGCATGCAACAGTTACGAACTCGTTTTGAACGAGCGCGAGCTATACGATTCGCGCGATTATCGAGGGAGCTTGGATTTTCGGGATGGAGCCCTAAAAAGCTGTGTAACCAGCGTGGTTACCGAACAGCGTTTGAACCGGCCCGCGCANCTAACCAATCTGCTTTGTGGCCCTGGCGAAATTAACAACCTTACGGGACTTGAGCAGTTCGTGCAGTTACGTCAACTCGGCTTGGCCGGAAACAGTGTCAAACAACTCGCGTTGCTCGAGTCGTTTGCAGTCTTGGAGAGTTTAAATCTAGCGAATAACGAGGTGGTAAATGCTCAACCGCTTACGACTTTGAAGCAGTTAATTTACCTAGACTTGCGCGGCAATCAAAATTTGGATTGCAACACTCTGCATGAGCTCCGCACGAGAAAGGCGTTAAAATTACTGGTACCGGAACATTGCGCTTCCAACTAAGTCTCCAGCCACGAGCTATGAAGCTATTGCGCTNTTAAGCAGCAGGGCGCGGTATACAAATACAGGCGATTAACGCGCAACAAACATCAAACCAACCACATTGCGGCTGACGTGCATAACTCTCATCTCGACAGCCTCCTCATTAATACGCCCTACCAATTTTTTGAATTTAACGTTTACCACCGTGCCTACTGGTGGTACTGGCGGGTTTTCGATAGAAACCTGCGCCCCACCATCGGAGATATCCCGCGTCGAGCCAAGGATGATACCAAACGCTGGATGCTGAATTTCTACGCGAATTGCCGCCGACGTTCGCTCATATTTACGTCGTTCGTCACCGGTAGTTCGACTTATCATCATTTTTATAACCTGCTGCTGCGAACGAGTCGCTCAAATGTTTTATTAAGCATAGACAATTGCAGTTTGTTTGCACTCTTGGATAGGGGATTATTTACCTATACGTTATCCACACTTCCTGTGGATAACTCTGTGAGAAAGTTCTTTAAAGATTCACCAAAGCGGCTAAGTTACTCGGCCTTAGACAAGTTGACGGGAAAACAAACAAAACTTTATTTCTTATATAATTCAATAACTTGCAGTATTTTTAGTGTATTTAGAGTACGCATCGTCTGTTTTTTAGTCACATATCTGAAATAAACAAATTGATGTGGAAAACCCTATTGACAAAGGCTTCTAAAGGAGTGCGGAGGGAGTGTGTACTTACATGCAGAATTCGGTCTTAATTCTCGGTTGAATGTAACGACAGAAAGTCGAAACCATCATTCTGAGACGCAAATAATACGTTGTGGTGGTTTTCGATGACATCGTAGAGGGCTAACTTCACTCGGCTAAGACAATTGTTCTTCTCACTGAGGTGACCAATCACCAGATGCTGCAGTGGATTTGTAGCAACACAACGTAAAAACTCTGCCGCTTGATAATTGTTTAAATGCCCCCACGGCCCAGAAACTCGCGCCTGTAACGACGGCGGGTATGGGCCTGCGGCAAGCATTTCAAGGTCGTGATTCGCTTCAACCAGCAAACCTTGGCAATCGGCGTACGCCTCAAGTACATGGGGCGTGATACTGCCTAGATCGGTCAATACCCCCAACTTGACGCCATCGCAAGTAAACACGTATTGCGCAGGCTCACGGGCATCGTGCGGCACCGCAACAGGCGTGACATCGATGCTGCCAAGCGAAAATGGTTGGTAGGCTTTGATTAAGCACAACTCCGACAATACGCCGTAATCTCGGCTAACGTGTGTGCCGGGCGTCATATAAACGGGGAGTTTGAATTTTCGTGCGACGGGGCCAACACCTTTGGTGTGATCCCCGTGCTCATGGGTAACAAGGATGGCACTGAGATCATGCCCAGTAAGGCCGAACTTTTCCAGCCGCTTAGAGGTTTCCTTAACCCCGAAGCCACAGTCCACCAGCAGAATAGTGGCTCCACATCGTACTAACGTGGCGTTGCCTTTACTACCGCTCCCGAGGGATGCAAATTCAAGTATCGGCTGTGCCACTACGGGAATTAAATTAAGTTAGCGCGCAAGGTACGAAGTAATGCCTTTGCTTGGTTGCGCGGGATCTTGTTACCGCGCCAATCGCGAATAACGAAGACAAATTCTTCCTCACCCTGCGGCGCCATATAAATCAAATAGCCCACGCCATTCTCGAGTTTCTTATTGCTGAAGTTAACACCTGCGGTAGCTCCGAAAAGCGCTTTCGCCTCATCAGAACTCGCTAGATTGGCCAACAGTTCGTTTAGGCTATATGGCGCTTTCTCTGGCAACTCTTTATCTTCGCCCCAAGAGAACAACCAACTTTTATCTTCTGACGCGTAAGCGGTATGGATAATTCGCTGCTCAGGAGAATCGCCCCAGGCAACAAAACCATCTTTGGACGCCGAGTGCAGTACTGTCGCCCATGCGCGATCAAAGTTCAAATGCACGTGTAATGCAGGCTCGCCGTTGTAAGCTGTAAAACCGGCCTTTAACTCGCCGCCTACATTTTGGCCCAGCAAAGACGCTGCAGTATTATCAACCGTATCAGCCAAGGTGTTAGCTAGCTCGCGCAACAACCACTCTTCGCGCTCAGCTGAATCTGATTTTTTTGGCCAGGGCTTATCGGCCAATTCCGCGGTGGGAGTAGCCACTGGAGCCTGCTGGTGCAAGATATGAACTTCAGTAGTATCCGCATAGATACCTTTTTCGAGACGAATAAGAAAGCGTAGATAGTTATTTTCGTCATCGCGAAACTTTAACCAGCGGCTTTCAATAATGCCTTTACTCGCATCACTGCGATCCACCGTAATACCGTATTGAGTAAGGAAGTTTTGGGTGCGCGGCCAAACCTGACCGGTAGAAGCATTCAGGTAAACCCAAGAGGTTTCACCAAGCTTTTGTATCTTTACACCAACTTCACCCTTGTCACCCAAGGCTTGCGGACGCGGCACCTTGTATTCTTCAACCACAAGTGGATCGCCGAACTCATCGGTAGCATCGACACTAGGTACGTAATACATAGCCTGTAGACCGGTGGTTTTTACACCTTCAGGTAAGGTGACCTCTTTGATCGAACCNGCTTGTAGGTAGTCTTGTGCGCGACCGCGAAAGACNCCCTGCTTGCCGTAAAAAACACCGCAACCGGTAAGCCATATTAAGCTGAGAAACAAAACGCCATGCTTGATTGAATGACGCAGGGCGCTAAACGATGGAGTGACTATATTCGTGGAATTCATAAAGTTTTATCTTAGTTGCCCCGTTCAAACCAGACGTGATCGCGGCGTTTTAATTAATCTCAAATAGCACCGGCTAGTTGCATAGCCTGTTCTAACTCAGCCCAATACGCTTCCGCTAGCGGGGTAAGAGGCAGGCGCATCGTTTGCCCCATCATGCCCATACGCGCCACGGCCCATTTTACTGGGATTGGGTTTGCCTCTAGGAAAAGCGCTTGGTGCAGCTGCGCCAAACTGGCGTCGATGGCGCGAGCATCTTCGACTCTGCCCGCCGCAACCAGTTCACATATTTTTGATGTTTTTGCCGGCACAACATTCGCGGTTACCGATATTTCACCATCGCCGCCAAGACGCATAAATTCCAAGGCCGTGCCGTCATCGCCGGACAAAAGTAAAAAATCGTCTCGTACTCGGTCCTTTATGTCTTGTAAACGCTGCATACTGCCAGTGGCTTCTTTTATACCAATAATATTGTTTACCAAGGCCAAGCGCGCAACCGTATCAGGCAGCATGTCGACCGCCGTGCGGCCCGGAACGTTATAAAGCAACTGGGGAATAGCAACACGATCGGCGATGTACTTGTGGTGTTGGTACAAACCTTCTTGGCTCGGCTTATTGTAGTAAGGCGTTACCAATAGGCAGGCATCGGCGTTTACACTTTTCGCGCCCTCGGTTAACTCTAGGGCTTCCGAGGTGGAGTTGGCGCCAGTGCCGGCAATTACGGGTATACGACCATTTACCTGATCGACAACCTTGCGAATAACCTCAATATGTTCCTGCATGCTCAGTGTCGCGCTTTCGCCAGTGGTTCCCACCGCAACAATTGCGTGAGTACCCTGCTGCAAATGCCAGTCAACTAGCTTGTGCAGCGCATCCCAATCCAGCGAGGTACTCCGTCTTTCATCGGGGTCACAAGTGCGACCATGCTGCCATTTAACATAATGAGTTCTCCAAAAATAGGCCCAACGCGGGGGCGGTAATGTTACTGGCGTCCGCCGACACACTCAACCTTTGTTCGATCTTTTTACAACCCGCCTAGCTCTTCGCTTAAGGCTGCGTTCGAGTAGATGGTCGATATTGTAGATATCGGGCTCGCCTTCCGGCCGAGTTTTAAAGCGACGGTGCACCCACAAATATTGCTCGGGATTATGCAGCAGCTGCTCTTCCAGAAACTGATTCACTAATAGTGCATCGGCTTCGGGGTTCTCTCCGCTAAGCGTGAGCGGAGGGTGAACCTTGATGTGGTAGCGACCACAAACGGCGCAAGCGCCAGCGCGGCCAAAATACCCAGCCCCGCCCCCAGCGCCATTTGAACGCGATAAGGCAGAATCTGCACAACCAACCACCACAAACCAAACCCGAGCCACGTTAGCCAACAGCGCGGATGCAAAAGGTTGGATGTGAAGAGGGATCGCTTCATTTAGATCAGATCCTAGGGTGAAGGATTTGGATAGCGGGCGTGAATGCCTTCAATACCCTGAATTACCTCGTCGTTTA
>Ga0065722_100292_pt1 | contig 23923 bp, 24 predicted proteins | sample BansetMetagenome_FD_59109 | JGI IMG/M metagenome (GOLD analysis project Ga0065722, IMG submission 59109) | Bankia setacea gill microbial communities from Puget Sound, Washington, USA - Caecum Enriched | ecosystem: Host-associated > Mollusca > Digestive system > Ceca | place: United States... | reverse complement strand
AAAATAATAATAAACAGCCTGGAGAAGCTTTAGGCTAGATTCACCGTGTACCTTATTCCGGATACCTTGCAGAATAAAGTACACCGTGAACCTGCTAAACAGAACTAGCCTAGCTCGTCGGTATCGACTTGACCAGATAGACGGCGACGAATGTGGGACCAGCTAATACCTATCGCGAGAATAAAGGCGAGTTTAACTTCAACTACCCAGCTCATTAACGTAGGGTTTTTAAGGTTCAGCCAACCGAGATCGACAAACAACCAGATTAGACAGGCAAAAAGCGTAGCAGCCAAAAACAAGCCTATTTTCCCCAAGGCACGAAACGTAGCGCGTAACATAAATGGCCCAACCAATAATTAATACCATTCCAGCTAAGGCCAAATAGGGTGTGATGTTGCCCATTTTCAGCCAGTGAGCGTAGGAGTAACCGGTAGGGTTATAGGTTGCGAAAACTAGTGCGGCGGCGAACACTAAACGCAGCGCAAAGCCCGCCAAGGTTAAATGAGTTACATGTGCCATTTGCGGATACTCCGTTCGGATAATTAGAGGTGGTGAATGCCGTAGCGGTTTAGCCTTTATTTAGCTTCCGTTTTGGCTTGATTGATTAATAAGGTTTCCATTGTCGATTCTATCCAGTTTTCAACTTCTGCGGTGACGACTTTACTGTGTTTGTCGGTGACCTCAATGGGCTCACCAATAACTAAGCTAATAGTGCCCGGATACTTCCAGTAGGAGCCGGACGGCCAGCAATAGCCGGAGTTTACCGCTACAGGCACTACAGGCACATTGGCGTCTATGGCGATATCCGCACCACTGCGGGCATACTTGCCTCGTTCACCGGCCTTCATTCGAGTTCCTTCGGGAAATAGAATAACGTTGTAGCCGTAAGTCTGTAAGCGATTTATACCTTTGGATTTAACTTGCCTTAAGGCATCGCGTGGATTGCTGCGATCGATTGCGATAGGCAGTAACGCGCGTAAACCCCAACCGAAGAAGGGCAGTCGCAGTAGTTCGCGTTTAAGCACGGTAGACGCAGGCCAAAATAGGCTTTGTAGATACAGTGTTTCCCAAGTGCTTTGGTGTTTCGCTAATACCACCATTGGCCCAGAAACTTTACTAAGGTTTTCTTTACCGATAATTTCAAATTTAACACCGCAAACAAAACGCAGCATATAAATAATGACAGTGGTCCAGGTGATAATAATTTTATGCCTAATCCGCACGGGTAGCGGGAACAGTAGCAGCGACAAGGTGCCGTATAGAACGGTAGCAGTAAAATAACCAAGAATAAAAATAATAGAGCGAATGTAGAGCAAGCTAAAATCCTTGTTAATATTCAAAACTCGCACAGAACAAGTGTTTTTTTGCGAGCTACACCGAGAATTGTCTTTCGCTGGTGAATTGCTGGTCTGCTTTTTAGGGCAGCAATTCACCGGCGAAAGCGCTTAAATCATCAAACACAGTTAAACCTTGTAACTCGGGGTGGTACTGAATTTGGCTGAGTGTTTTTAAACCTTTGCCGGTTTTAACTAACACTGGCTTACAACCTTTCGATCCAGCACACTGCAAGTCACGCAAGGAGTCACCGACTAGCCAGCCGCCATTAAGAGACACCGAGAATTCATTTTCTATTTGATCTAACAAGCCAGCTTTAGGTTTACGACAACTACAGTTATCGTCTGGCCCATGTGGGCAATAAAATATTCCTTCAAGCTTCCCGCCTTGTGCCGCGATTAGTTGCTGCATCTTGTCATGCATGGCGGTCAAATCCGTTTGCGTAAAAAGCCCGCGCGCTAGGCCAGACTGATTACTGGCGACGACAACTTTGTAACCGGCTTTAGAAAGCGCCGCGATCGCTTCGATACTGCCGGCAAGCGGTTGCCACTCGGCCGCTGACTTTACGAACTGATCAGAATCGGCGTTAATCACGCCGTCGCGGTCGAGCACTATCCAGTTAGACATAATCGATGCAACCAGCGGTTTGGTTTAACACCCGGATCACTTTTTAACATCGAGCAGTGATATATCGGCAACTTCCAAAAACAATTCCCGCAGTTGTTGCAGTAAAGCTAAACGGTTATTGCGAAGCGCCGCGTCATCGGCCATGACCATTACGTCGTTAAAAAATGTATCGACCGGTTCGCGCAGTGCGGCAAGGCTAGTCATGGCATCGGCGTAATTGGCAACCTTAAGAAGCGGTGAAACCGCCGCGACTAGTTTGGCTATCTCTTTTGCTAATGCTTGTTCGGCAGGTTCGACTAACAAAGCGCTATCAATTTTTTTCGCCGGCGCGGTTTCGAGTTTGGCAAGAATATTTGATACGCGCTTGTTAGCGGCCGCCAGTGCTTGTGCTTCTGCCAGCTTGGCAAATTCTGCCACTGCAAAAACGCGGTTGTTAAAATCGAGTGGGTGGGTAATACCCTTGGCGCTAACCGCTTGAAAAACCTCGGCCGAAATATTCGCTTCTTCGTACCAGGCTTTAAAGCGTTCGATCATGTAAGAAATAACATCGTCGACCACGGTTGCCTTTGCGGGTAGCTCGGCAAAGTTCGCCGCCGCTGCTGCAATAAGTTCGCGCAAATCTAAATCAAATTTCTTTTCCACTAAAATTCGCAGGGCGCCAAGTGAGGCGCGACGAAGTGCGAAGGGGTCTTTTGACCCTGTTGGCTTTTGGCCGATCCCAAAAATACCGGTAATGGTATCAAGGCGGTCGGCTAGCGCAATAATCGCTCCGGTGTTGGTTTCGGCAAGTTGGTCACCGGCAAACTTTGGTAAATACTGTTCGTTGATGGCTTGGGCTACTTCTTTTGGCTCGCCGTCATTCAGTGCGTAGTGATAACCGGCGATGCCCTGCATATCGGGAAATTCATACACCATGTTGCTAACGAGGTCAGACTTGCACAATTCGGCCGCGCGGGTAGCGAGGTTTACATCGGCCCCGACTTTTTTTGCAATCAACGCCGCCAACGATTTTATACGCTCGGTCTTNTCGAAGATGGTGCCGAGCTTTGCTTGGAATACGATAGTTTTCAAACGCTCGCGCTGCGCGGCTAAATTAGTTTGCTTATCAGTTTCGAAAAAGAACGCAGCATCGCCAAGGCGTGGACGAATAACACGTTCGTTGCCATCGATAACCTGCGCAGGATCTTTACTAATAATATTGGCGACAGTAATAAAGTTGGGCATAAGGTCGCCCTTACTGTCGACTAGGTGAAAGTATTTCTGATGCTCTTTCATCGACGAGATCAAGGCTTCGGTTGGCACAGAGAGGAAACCTTGTTCGAAATTCCCAGCAAGTGCGACCGGAAACTCGACTAGCGCGGTAACTTCGTCGAGTAGATCCGCATCGATTACCGCCGTGCCGCCAAGATCCGCTGCGGCCTTATTTACTTGCTCAACAATCATTTGCTGACGTTCGGAGAAATCGGCAATTACGTGACCAGTAGATTTTAATAATTCTGCGTACTTGTTGCAGTGGGGAATAACAATGTCTTGATTGTAATGAAAGCGATGACCGCGGGTAGTGTTACCACTGGTTAAACCGAGTATCGACGCCGGCAGTACTTTGTCGCCTAGCATCATAACCAGCCAGTGCACGGGGCGTACGAATTCGGTACGGCTGCTGCCCCAGCGCATACGCTTATTGATGGGAAGTTTGGCAATAGATTCGGTGACGATATCCGCAAGTAGCGCTTCCGTAGCTTCACCACCGGCACGTTTGTTATAAACCAACTTCTCGGCTTTGCCGTCACTTTCACGACTGAGGTCGTCGACGCTTACACCATTTTTATTGGCGAAGGCGGCGGCCGCTTTACTTGGATTGCCTTCTTTATCGAAGGCAATGGCCGCAGGTGGGCCCCATACTTTTACATCTTCGAGTGGTGTTTGTTCTGCAAGGCCGTTAATCGAAACCGCTAAACGGCGCGGTGTTGCAAAGGCTGTACAGCTATCGAACTTCAAGCCTTTACTTGCAAGGCTGGATGTAATGCCCTGGCTAAACGCTTTGGACAAAGCTTTTAATGCTGTGGGTGGCAGCTCTTCGGTGCCGAGTTCTACTAAAAATTCTAGTGCCATGATTATTCTCCAGCCTCCGCTTTAACGCGATTGGTGACTTCGGTACGCAACGCTGCNGGTGCAAGTGGAAAGCCCAACTTTAAGCGCGCGTCAAAATAGGCTTGCGCAACATTGCGAGCCAGGGTGCGTACACGGAGAATAAANCGCTGACGTTCGGTAACCGAAATGGCTTGGCGCGCATCGAGCAGGTTGAATGCATGAGATGCTTTCATCACCATTTCGTAAGCGGGCAGCGGTAAACCTTTTTCGATTAAGCGGCTGGACTCCGCTTCACAGACATCGAAGCTGTGGAATAAAAATTCGACGTTAGCTTCTGAAAAGTTGTAGTGCGACATTTCAACTTCATTTTGATGAAATACATCGCCGTAGGTCACTTCGGTGCCGTCTGGCGCTACAGTCCAAACTAAATCATAAATGGAGTTTTTGTTTTGCAAGTACATGGCGATACGTTCTAAACCGAAAGTGATCTCGCCGGTAACGGGGTAGCACTCTAGGCCACCCACTTGCTGGAAGTAAGTAAACTGGGTGACTTCCATACCGTTAAGCCAAACCTCCCAGCCTAAACCCCAAGCGCCAAGGGTAGGGGATTCCCAGTTGTCTTCAACAAAACGAATATCGTGAACAGTGGTGTCTATACCTAAGTGTTGTAGCGCGCCGAGGTACAATTCTTGGATATTCGGTGGTGAGGGTTTCATGACTACTTGAAACTGGTAGTAGTGCTGGAGACGATTGGGGTTTTCACCGTAGCGGCCATCGGTAGGGCGACGGCAGGGTTGCACGTAGGCGCTGTTCCAGGTTTCGGGGCCAATGGCACGCAAGAACGTTGATGGATGGAAGGTGCCGGCACCAACCTCCATATCCAGTGGTTGTAGTACCACACAGCCTTGTTCGGCCCAGTATTGTTGCAGAGCTAAGATTAACCCCTGAAAGGTGGAAACATCGGGTTTCGACACAATGAAATCTCTTTTTATCGTCTAATGAGTGTATAGGGCGATAGTTAACAGCAAAGTTTGCCAACATCAGCCTGAAAAGCCCGCAATTATAACGGTCTGGGGCCACTTCCACCATCTTCGTTTGGTTCGCTTGCGGCGCCGGTGCGGGCCTAAACCGCGTATCTGAATAAAAGTGTGAAATTGCGCTGCCATTTATGCCAGAATTTACGTTTGAACCTACATCGATACAACGAGATTTAATGAGTGACGAGTATAAAAGCGCAACTAGCATTAGCCACCATGGCCACTATTGGCAAGATCCCTTTGTCCCTAAGTCGCGCGTTGGGAGCTAGCGTTGCGCGCTTGGCATGGGTGTTAAATACGCGTGAAATTAAAACCACCAAACGCAATATTGAATTGTGTTTCCCCAGCCTGAGTGCGAAGGAGCAGCATGACCTCGCCTATAAAAGTGTGTTGGCGCTAGGTCGCCTCTCATTTGAAATCAACTGGGTTTGGTATTCCGATCCAGACAAAGTGATAAGCAATTGTGTTCAGGTTAAACATCCAGAGTTGATTACCGACCGCGGCAGTGAGCGCGGTGTGATTGGTATTGCGCCGCATTTGGGAAATTGGGAAGTGGCTGGTTTGCACATGTCTACGCTCGGCCCAGCGGCCTACATGTTCCAGCCGCCTAAGCAGGCTTATATCGAACCGATTATGACGCGGGCGCGAAGTCGGTTGGGCGCGAGTATGCATCCGACCAATATAAAAGGTGTTGCCGGGGTAATGACGTCATCTCAAACAAGGTGGTATTGCAGGTATTTTACCGGACCAAAATCCTGATCAGGGTAGCGGCGAGTTCGCTCCCTTTTACAATATCAACACCTACACCATGACGCTTATTCATAAATTAATTCAAAAGACGGACTGTAAAGTGGTGATGCTATATGCACTGCGCTGTAAGGGTGGTTTTGAAATGTGTTATGCCGAGCCGCCGGAGGAGATTTACAGCAGTGATCAAGCGACAAGCTTAGCGGCGCTAAATCGAGCGGTGGAGGAGGCGGTAGCTATGGCTCCGGAACAGTACCAGTGGGAATACAAACGGTTTAAAAAAGTACCGGAAGGCGAAGGTAAACGCTATTAATTCGGCGATAGTGTTGTTTACAAAAACGGCTAGATCGCGATGCTAGCCTTCGTCGGAGGCCATTAATTCTTGCTGATAAAATACCTTAGCTTTGCCAGCACTGGCATGGCGTATATTCCGATAAAAATCCCATTGCTGTGACTCCGCTAGCGCAACCTGAATATCGACGTCTGCAGCGTAACAGCAGCTAAGAATCTCCCCGTTATATTCGTTAACAAAATGGCGAACCTGTGCTTCCAAACTAAATGGCACTAACACCCGTAATTCTACAAGGGCAATTTTCTGTTGCAGCTGAGCTTTGTCCACCGCTTGCGATACCGACGCACTATAGGCGCGAACCAAGCCACCGGCACCAAGTTTTATCCCACCAAAATAACGTACTACGATAGCGACGCTGTCACCGATATTACGCTGTACCAATACATTTAAAATTGGCTTGCCTGCCGTACCNGCAGGTTCTCCATCGTCGCTGTAGGCCTGGGTTTTTGGTTGTTGTGTATTGCCGATTACATAGGCCCAGCAATGGTGGCGAGCGTCTGGATATCGAAGCTTAAGTGCTTGTAAGTGTTGCATCACCAGTTCACGGGAGGTCACGGGAAACAGATAGCAAATAAAGCGACTGCGCTTTTCTTCAAGCTCAAATTCGATCGGTGCCGCGAGTTGTTGGTAGGTTAACGCCATAACAATTTAATTCTACATTTGCCGCTAATAACAACGCAGGCGGGTAATATAATCTCGGGCGGGAACACCCAAACGTGACGCCAAAGCGTTTGGCTCTAAACGCTCGCCTTGGTAATAGATACTGGTGCCGACGCGACGCAGCAACGTTTCGCTCCATATTGTATAGATTATACAATCGCCGATTTTAGGCTCTAGAGTTTTGCTAAGCACAATGGGTATATTGGTTGGGTTGTCGATACTGTAGCGATAAAAATTAATATTGGCGTAGCTGCTGGCAACGGCTGGAACAAATACTATACGCTGAGGCGAGCGCTTAATAGCGGTTTGCAGAGCACCTGCCAAGCCATAGGTTTGGTTTGCCGTAATACTTCGCTCTGGATAAAAAATCGCGTAAACAAAAATGTAGCAACACACCTCGAATAGTAAAATAGCAAAGACCACAGAGTTTATTTTTGGTTGTAGCGAACATCGTTCTAGACTATCAAATGGTGTTCGTCCTGGCTCTACGTCGCTTGACACTTCCCGACTTAGCTCAAGCTTACCTAGTTCCCCCCTACCAATTACGTCTGCTAACTTAAGCCTACTCAGATCTAGCTTACACAACCAAGCGAAACCGTAGCAAGAAAGCAGCGCGCAGAAAAAGCCAACGGGTAGGGATCGCAAAGCGTGGGGTGTTCCCTGCTCAGTGAGCGCCGCGGCGATGGGAGCAAACAGGGTATTTAAGAGAATAAATAGTGAAAATCTATTCTGTAGGATTCGGCAGTTCAGAAGTGAAGCTACACCACAGATAGCGAGACTAAAGGTGGTGAAAAATATTACACCGCCATAACCAATACTGTGGCGTAAATTAGTATCGCCTTCCATCAATAAAAAATTGGGCGACCAGTAAATACAGTAGTTTCGAATAAATAAAAATACTTTATCGAAAAGTGGAATTGGGTCATCGACATAGGAAATCTGAAAAAATCTAACAATCATACTTCCGGGGACTTCGAGGCTAAATATAAGGTAGGGGATAAGCCCAACCGCAAGCCCGATAACCATAGTTACTAGATACTTTAGGTTGTCCTTAGAGAAGTAGCATAGTAAAACCGAAAAAAACATCAAAAACGAAAGTAGCCGCGCGGTAGAGTAGGTATAAACCGATGTACCTAAAATAAAACCCGTTAAAAATCCGTAGAGAAAGCGTTTTATGCGATCCTGCGAAAGCTGGTTGTTTAGATTGGATTCAAAGGTTAACCACAGCAAATAAATACTTGCCGAAAGCCAGGTTGCTTGGGAAATCACTTCGAACGAAATGCGAGACAACACAAAGAGTTGCGGTAAAAAGCCGAACGTAATTAATGCAAATAACAGTACACGAAAATTGCGCGGGAAGAGTTTATTAATGAGAAGTAAAAAAAATACAAGCGATAACGCGTAGAAAACAAAACTGGTAAAACGTAAACCATAGGCCGACACACCCGCGACTTTGAATATCGCCGCGCTCACATAAATATAAACGGGGTTTTTATATTCACCGAATGCACGAAAATAAATGGGCCATGATTCGCCGTACTCGTCGACGCCGCTGGCGGCAATACTCGCTGCGTTTAGGCCGATGGAGGTTTCGTCCAGATACAAGCCACGCGGTAACGTTTCTAAGCCGAGTAGATGTGCCATGAACACTGCGCTAAGCGCCACAAATAAAATTAAAACCTGCTTGCGAGAAAAGCCCATGCCGAGGTCCTCCTAACCTGCGAAATAAAAGTTTTGGGCATTCTATATGCCCACCCTGTTTAAAAGAACGTCCAATACCGTTGCATAACCAAGGTATCGTCGCTCCTACAGATTAATCAGCGGTTACGCCGGGAGCGATTTAGGCGCCTAATCTCAAATCTTTCCCGCACGAGTAGAAATTGAAGCTACCANAGATATTCCCATAAGTATTTGATTTAAAAGTCATTTGTATGTCATGGAGAATTAATTGCGAGAATCCCCCGAAAAAACACTTGACGGCACAAAAACATTAAATTAGTGTACCACCACACTAGTACACCATTTGAAGAGCCAACCCTATTAAAGGGCTAGTACAAACTGCACTTTAGCGTCTTGCAGTTGTTTGCGACAGGGTAAATACCCTATCAAGAGCATTTAGGTACAGCGAACCCATTATTTAATTTACTGACTAGGAAGGAAGCAGATGCTTGTAAAAACTGAAGATCTCGGCTTTGCCTACAACCGCCGAAACCAAGTGCTTGATCAGCTCAATATCGAATTGCCGGCGGGCCGCATCGCTGGCTTGCTTGGCGCCAATGGTACGGGCAAATCCACGCTAATGCAGATACTCGCTGGGGTATTGTTCCCATCGCGCGGTAACCTAGAGGTTGTTGATCACAGCCCATCCGCGCGACGTCCAGAGTTCTTGCGCAACATTTATTTCTTACCAGAAGAGACTTACTTACCGAACACCACTGGCGACAGCTATGTGCGAATGTTTGCACCTTTCTATCCCAACTTTGATCGCCAGCTATTTGTCGATGTACTTGCCCGCTTGGAAGTTCGTCATCCGTTGCGCTTGTCCGATTATTCTTTCGGCCAAAAAAAGAAGTTCCAAATAGCCTTTGCCATCGCCACGCGTGCACAGTTGTTGATTATGGATGAACCGACTAATGGCCTCGACATTCCCTCTAAAGAACAGTTTCGCCAATTGCTGCTTGAAACCACCGGTGACGAGCAAGGCGTAATTATTTCAACTCACCAAGCTCGCGATTTGGAAGGTGTAATTGATACGGTAATGTTACTGGATAGCCAAGGCTTGGTAGTCAGAACGCTTAACGAGTTGAACGATTGTCTGTCGGTGGGAACCTACGCCGAACCACCAGAAGATACATTGTACAAACGCCAGTCGGTGAATCAATGGCAGTGTATTACTCAACATCGAGACGATTGTGAAGCCGATATTGATCTGGAACTTCTATTCAATGCCTTTCATACCAATCGTACTAATTTTTTAAAACAAATCTAACTTGCAGGGAGAACGAGCATGATTAATTTACAAAGAAGCCTGTTGTTATTTCAAGTGAAATACGACCTTGGCCACAGCCGTTTTAGCCGCAATTTAGCCTTGTTGCTTGGCTTTAATTTAATTCTGTCTTACATGTGGTTTAACTACATTGATAACGACTTTGCATGGATCGCCATTTGTTTAAACGCAGCGGTTACCATCGGCGGCGAATATCTATTCTTTTCAGACCTAAAACAAAAGTCGTCACTGGTGCACTCCTTAATGGTGCCCGCGTCGATTACCGAAAAGTTTACGGTGGAATGGCTGAATTCAATGCTATTGCTGCCTTTTCTAGCCTTGTTACCGCCAGCGCTTGCCTACGCGGCTATGAACTTAGCGGTATTTGATGGCAACGTCCCTCATTTGACCAGCGCACAGGTTTGGCTGCAATTGAAGTGGTATTGGGTTGTGCAGCCGCTATTGTTCTTTGGTGCTGTGTACTTCCGCAAGTTCGTGTTCTTTAAAACCTGGGGCAGTGTAATCCTACTAGGCCTAGTTACCTTCGGTGTATTAATGGGTATGTGGCACCTAGTGTTTGAGCACGCAATGTTTGACCCGCGTATACACTTTACTGATGGTCAGCCGGTCCTACCTGCATGGCTACTGATAATTTATTTTGGATTCTTNTGGGGCTTATCTTTTATTTGTTATCGCGAAGTGGAGGCAGGATGAAATTCGATGACGCGCAAGCGATTTATATACAAATCGCCGACTATATTACCGACCAGATAGTGTTGGGAAAATGGCCCGAAAACGAAAGGATTCCTTCGGTAAGAGAACTAGCCGCCGAGTTGAAAGTGAATGTAAACACGGCGATGCGCTCCTACGGATATTTACAAGACCAAGAAATAATCGAAAACAAACGCGGCATAGGCTATTTCACTGCATCGAATGCTGTAGCAAGCTTGAAGTTACTAAAGCGTCAACGCTTTGCCGAGCGAGACTTGCCGAAAGTATTCAAAGAGGCGCAGCTACTTGGTTACTCAGTAGAAGACCTTACTGGCCAATACCAACTTTTTTTGGAGAATAACAAATGAGCGGATCATATTTTCACACGAATGGTTTAAGCCGCACCAATAAAATCTTACTCGCGGCGATAGTGGCTTGGTTAGTGTTTGTGGTGGTCGTAGAAGCGAGTGTATTTTCGGGTTCGACGCCAATGTTTTGGCAGCCCAATAAATCTGGCGAAACCATAATGGGTAGTGGTATCCAAATGCGCCAGGTGCGAGAGCTCGACGNTTATCAAAGTATTAACATTGCCGGCAATATGGACTTTGAATTGGGTATTGGTAACGAGTCTAAGTGCACTTTGGTCGGCGATAACAATATTATCAGTGAAATAACATCTCAGGTGGAAAAGGGGGCGCTGACGGTAAAAGTAGAGTCGAGTTATTTTGAAAAGCTACCACTGAAAGTCAGCTGTGTATCACCCGCAGTAACGCGTGTGATACTGATGGGAGCGAGCACGGCCCGCTTGAACAATCTAACCGGTGACACCTTTGAGGTTACCCAGCAGGGTGCAGGGACAGTTACGCTGCAGGGAGACATCGACATGTTAAAGGCGATTATTCAGGGAGCAGGAACTATCGACGCGAGTGCGTTAGCGTTAAACAATGCGGAAGTCGCTATTCAGGGGGCGGGCGATATTCTAGTGCCGCAGGCAAAGCGCGTGGGCGGTAGCATTATGGGTTCAGGGGAAATAAAAGTAGGTGAGGCAACGGAGAGTAAAGATGTGCTAATAATGGGCCCAGGTAGCGTAAGTCGTTATTAGTAGCCTAAGCCGTTATCAATTGCCAATTGCTTACTAGTAGTCCCGTTATTCTGCAAAAGTACGTTGTTAGGTAGTAGAAGGTCTAAAGCTGTGGTGGTCTTTGCTGGCGTGGCTGGGTATTATTCTCAGCTGACCAGCTGCCGCCACAGAGTTCTTAATGGTTATCAACCGCAGTATTAAATTTTACCTGTTAGCCTTCCCCGTGGGGCTAATGGGTTTGGTGCAGGCGGTATTTGCACTGCTTTCGTTGCTGGTATTTCACGATCACGAAGAAACCCAATTTTTTATTCCTGCTGCAAGCATGCTTATGGTGAGTGTGTTTCTATTCAGTTTTTNCANTCAACAGCGCCTAGAAAAAATCACCCCAGCCGACTCAATGCTATTCGCTACCCTTACATGGGTGCTAGTTGGCTTGTTAGGCGCACTGCCGATTATTGAAGTTACCGGCGTATCGCTTACTGATGGCGTGTTTGAGTCGGTAAGCGCACTCACTACCACGGGTGCAACGGTGCTAAGTAACCTCGATGGCATGCCGTAAATCTTTTTTGCTCTACCGTCAATTTTTACAGTGGTTGGGTGGTTTGGGTGTGGTTATTTTTGTGGTTGCGGTTTTGCCGGTACTGAATGTTGGCGGTATGAAACTGCTGAGAGCAGAAACACCCGGGCCGATTAAAGACGATAANGTATCACCGCGAGTCGCCAGCAGTGCGCACTACCTTTGGGTGGTGTATATAAGCATTTCTATCGCATGTACGATTTGTTATTACTTGGTGGGTATGAGCTTTTACGATGCGATCGCACATAGCTTTACCACCGTTTCTACCGGTGGTTTCTCAACTCATGATGCGAGCTTGGGNTANTTCAAAAGCGGTGCGGTGTTAATCGTATCCGACATCTTTATGTTGATGGGGGCAATAAGCTTCGCGTTACATTTTCGTAATGCGCGGCAATTCAATTTAATGAGCTATTGGCGTGATGAAGAAACCCGATATTTTTTGCTGACAATTGTGCTGATCTCGGGTGTCATCTTTTATGTGTTTATGAGTCAGGACGTTTATACCGATTATTTTGAAGGCTTTAATCAGGCACTGTTTCATTTAATTTCGTTTATTACCAGCACGGGCTACGGAGCGGCGGCTTATACCGAGTGGCCAATGGTCGTTATCGCGCTGTTAGTGTTAAGTGGCTATTTGGGCGGATGTGCTGGCTCGACGGCCGGTGGCAATAAATTTATTCGCAATATCTTGTTTATTAAGATTATTGGTGTGGTTTTAACACGGATTAACTATCCGAACGCTATTACGCGGGTAAGGTTTCAATCCCATCCAGTAGAGGAGTCGGTACTCAGCGCGACAGTGGCCTTTTTGTCGGTGGTTGTAGCGACAGCGCTCATCTTAATTTTAATGATGATGGCGACCGGGCTAGATTTTTGGTCGGCGTTTACGGCGGTGTCTGCTTGTTTAAATGTGGTGGGGCCGGCGTTTGGCAGCTTGGGGAATAATTTTCAGCCGGTGAGCGATGCGGGAACCTGGATACTCTCCGCAAGTATGATTCTCGGTCGATTAGAATATTTCACCGTGTTGGCACTGTTACTACCAGAGTTTTGGCGATCTTAGCTTAGGAGTTTAGGATTTAGAAAGTAGAAGTTTAGCGTCGCCAAAACATTGGGGTAAACAATACCAGCAGGGTAAAGACTTCTAGCCGGCCCAACAGCATCGCAAAACACAGTATCCATTTAGCGGGGTCGTTGATTAAGCCGTAGTGAGCGGAAACTTCACCCAAGCCGGGGCCAAGATTGTTTAAGCAAGCGCCTACAGCGGTAAATGCGGTGACAAAATCTAAGCCAGTGCCCAATAACAACATGGTCATGGTGAGGTACGACAAAACGTACACCGCAAAAAACCCCCAGACCGATTCTATAACACGGTCGGAAATTGTTTTGCTGCCGATCTTAATTGGAATAACCGCATTGGGGTGAATTAAGCGGTGAATTTCACGCAAGCCCTGTTTCATAATTAACAATACGCGAATCATCTTTATGCCGCCGCCAGTCGAACCGGCGCAGCCGCCCATAAAGGCAAACATAAAAAATAAGAAAGGGTAAAAAGCTTGGCCAGATCGAGAAGTCGGCAACACCAAAACCGGTGGTGGTTAAAATAGATACCAGCTCAAATAAGCCGTAGAGAATACTGGTTTTCACATCATAGGCACCGCTAACCATTAGATAACCGATGGTCAGCGCCGTACCAAGTAACAGCATAAAAGCGTAAAACTTAAACTCTGGGTCGCGAAAATAATGCACTAGGCTTTTAGTTCGCCAAGCAAAAAAGTGCAGTGCAAAGTTAACCCCAGAAAGCACCATAAAAATGGTACAAATCACCATGATAGGGCCGCTATTAAAATAGCCAATACTGGCGTCGTGGGTAGAGAACCCGCCGATGGCGACAGTGGAGAAAGCATGGCAAATGGCTTCGAAAGGCGACATTCCGGCAAGCCAATAGGCGATGCCACAAGCTAGCGTAAGGGTTAAATAAATTAAAAAGAGGTACTTCGCGGTTTGCGTAATGCGTGGTGTCAGCTTGGAATCTTTTACCGGGCCCGGTGTTTCTGCGCGGTACAACTGCATGCCGCCCACGCCGAGCATAGGCAAAATAGCTACCGCAATCACGACGATACCAATACCGCCGAGCCATTGCAGTTGTTGTCGATAATAGAGAATTGATTCCGGTAGTGCATCCAACCCCGTCATCACCGTGGCGCCGGTGGTGGTCAAGCCAGAAAGGGACTCAAACATAGCATCGGTAAAGGGCATTTGGGTTGTTTCGGCGAGCATCAGTGGCGCCGAACCGAATAGTGCGAGTACCAGCCAGAACATGGCGGTAATTAAAAAGCCGTCACGGGTATTCAGGTCGCGATTCAATTGATAGAAGGGTAGCCAGGCCGCGAGGCCGGTAATAAAGGCGATCCCGAAGGCGATAATAAAACTCATAAAAGCGCCGTCTTGAAAGATCAGCGACACTAAAACCGGCGGCAACATTGTTAAGCTAAACAGCATTAACAGAATACCTAAAACCTTCGAGATTATGGCGTAATGCATGATCTAAAGCCCACTCATAAAAAGGTAAAGCCCACCTGAAACAGGCGTTCGATATCGCGGGTGTAGCGCTTGTCGATCAGAAACACGATGACGTGGTCACCGGATTCAATAACAATATCGTCGTGGGCAATAATAACCTCTTGGACTGTATCGGTGCTGGTACTGCCGGTTAGTGCAATCTCTGGATTGAGCATTATTTCGTTAGAACCGCGCGCGCTACTAACTTCCCGCACAATGGCACCAATGGTTGCGCCCTCTGGCAGGTCGATATCTTCTACTGCACGACCGACAACCTTTGATGTGCTTGGGTCGCCGTGGGCAATAACTTCGATGGCTTCGGCGGCACCGCGACGCAATGAGTGGACATTCACCATATCACCACGACGCACGTGGGTGAGTAGTGAGCCAATGGTTGCTTGCTGGGGCGAGATGGCAATATCAATCTCACCACCTTGGACCAAATCCACATAGGCGGGGTTACCAATAAGCGTGAGAACTTTGCGTGCGCCGATTCGTTTTGCCAGTAGCGACGACATAATATTGGCTTCATCGGAATTAGTAACGGCGAGAAACACATCGGTTTCCGCGATATTCACCTCGAGCAGCAAGTCTTGGCTGGAGGCGTTACCCTGAATCACAATGGTTTTACTTAGATGTTCGGTGAGTTCAACAGCACGTTCGCTACTGCGTTCGATAATTTTTACGGAATAGCGATTTTCTAATTTCTCTGCGAGGCGCTGGCCAATGTTGCCACCACCGGCAATTACGACGCGTTTGTAGGGCCGGTCGAGCCGTCGGAGTTCACTCATTACCGCGCGTAATATCGGCCTTAGCGGCGATAAAAAATACCTCGTCATCCGCTTCGATTACGGTATTACCGGTTGGTGTAATCGGCCGGTTGCGACGGTAAATGGCGGCTACACGGGTATCGACATGGGGGATATGCTTGCGCAGAAAGCGCAATTCTTGGCCGACCAGAGGGCCACCGTAATAGGCTTTAACGGCCACTAACTGCACCGTACTGTTGGCAAAATCCAGAACTTGTAGGGCTCCGGGTTGCTCAATTAGGCGAAACAGGTAATCCGAAACAATCTGCTCGGGCGAAATAATTACATCCACCGGTATTGCGGCATTATCGAATAGACCTTTGTGTTGGGCGTATTCCTGTGAGCGGATGCGGGCAATCTTGGTCGGTGTTCGAAACAGGCTGTGGGCTATTTGGCAGGCGACCATGTTGATCTCGTCGACCCCGGTAACCGCAATCAGCATATCGGCGTCTTCTATTCCCGCTTGCATTAGCGATGCCGGATGAGACGCATGGCCAACCACCACGCCAATATCGATACGGTCGCGCAATTCGCGCAGCGCCGCTTTCGTTTTTATCGACTACGGTAATATCGTTTGCTTCGTTGGACAGGTTCGCCGCCAGCGTGCCGCCGACCCGCCCTGCGCCCAGTATGATGATTTTCATGTCGGTATGTTTTGCCAGTGATGTCTGGGGGTTGGTCGCTCTGGGCGAAAACCCTGCGTCGCAACGGTTTGTCTACTTGCTGTTTATTCTCGCGTGCCAACGCATTATTAGCGTGCGCTCGGTACTTGTGAAGAGCGCTTGTGAGCACACTTCTGATTAGTCACTTTAGCTGGCGATCGCTCAATTTGCTGCGAGCCGTGTTTAACCTTCAATTAACGCTTCGCTAAAAGCGCGTAGTAAAAACCGTCGTGGCTGTTTTCTTTGGGAAACAGTTGCCGTCCATAGGGTCTTTCTATACCCCATTCGACNTTGCCCCATTCGGCTTTACTTAGTTCGAGACTTGCGCCAATGCCGGCTTCGGACATAGCCTCGGCAGTGTTAGATGCCGCCTCGATCGATCCATCTTCACCTTCCAAAAGCTCCGTTTCTGCGGGTACATTTCTCGCTTGGCTGAGGGGTAGGTGGTAAGCGTCGGTTTGCTCGGCGAGAAACTCCTCAATAACCTGCTCGTTTTCTTCCGGCAGGACTGAACAGGTTGCATAAAGTAAACGCCCGCCGGAAGCCAGAGTGCTCCACATGGCGCGAAGAATCTGCCGTTGTAGTGTGGCAAGCTTAACAAGATCGCTGTCGCGACGCAGTAGTTTTATATCGGGGTGACGGCGGATAACACCGGTAGCTGAACAGGGCACATCTAGAAGAATGCGGTCAAAGGTTTTGCCATCCCACCATTGGTTGGGTTGCGCAGCGTCGCCGACCACCAGCTTGACCTTGGCGGCCAAACCGAGACGGTCAAGGTTTTCTTCGACCCGAGCCATGCGATGGGGTTCGAGTTCTACAGCTATGAGCTGCTCGAGTTGCGGTTCGGTTTCGAGGATGTGGCAGGTTTTTCCGCCCGGGGCACAGCAGGCATCGAGCACACGCTGACCGGGTTTCAAATCTAAAAGTGACGCGGCTTGCTGTGCTGCNGCGTCTTGAACCGAGAATTCACCGTCACTAAAACCAGGTAGCTGGCGAATATCACAACTGCTGTTGAGTTGCAGGCCAGAGGGGATCATCGGATTGCGACTAAAGCCAATATCCGCCGCGGTTAAGCGCTGTGCTAGCTGAGCGACACTACTGCGGGTGGCATTGACGCGTATAAACAGTGGTGGAGTTTCGTTGTTGGCGCTGAGGATGTCTCGCCATTGCTCCGGCCATGCGGCGCGTACGCGATTGGTGAGCCAGCGCGGGTGCGAGTAGAGAAATACCGGGTCTTTGCTGAGCCTTTCCGTCAGCTCGTCCTGTTGTCGCAAATAGTTGCGCAATACGCCGTTGATCAAACCGCTAGCCCAAGGTTTTTTAAGTTTGCGGCTACCTTCTACGGTTTCGGAAATCGCCGCATGATCGGGGGTACGCAGGTAGCGCAACTGGTAAAGGCCGATCAACAACAGTGCGAATACGTCTTGGTCTTTGTTGCGAAAGGGCTTGTCTAGCAGCGCTAGCGCTAGCAATTCAAGGCTGTGGAAGCGGCGTAATGTACCGAGACAAAGCTCCTGAAACAGGGGCCGGTCGCGTGTATCGACCTTGCTTGCGGCGCTTTCAAATTGGGTTGCGAGCGACTGGCCGCGCAGCACGCTAGCGAGGGTCTTGGCGGCATGAGCGCGAAGTTGAGTCACGCGCTTTGCGCTCCATTTTTATGACTAGTGGCGTTTTGAGGGGGTGGGCTATCACTGGCGTTGCTGTTGTTTGCAGCGGCATCAGGCTTGTCGCCAAGACGGGATCCGATTGGGCAGAGCTGCGCGTAGCCATTACTAAACTCGGCCAAAGACATGGCTTTTTTACCCGGAACTTGGAGCTTTGTCAGCGCTAGCGCACCGCTTCCACAGGCGACTAAAAGTTGCTGGCGATCATTGACCAATATGGTACCTGGCGGCTTGGTATCAGCTTTAGGGTCGAGATCGATTGGTGTTGCCGCATGAATTTTGAAACGCTCGCCGTTTAGCCAGGTAAAACAAATGGGGGCGGGGTTGAACGCACGAATTTTGCGATCGATGTCGATGGCAGCGGCGGACCAATTGATCTCGGCTTCCGCCTTGTCAATTTTGTGGGCGTAGCTGGCGAGGTNGTTATCTTGGGGGTGCGCTATCGCGGTTCCGGCACTCAGCTGATCAAGTGTTGCCAATAAGGCCTTCGGGCCAAGCNGCGCCAGGGATTGGTAAAGGTCGGCGGAACTGGTGGTGGCTTCGATAGGTGTTTCGGCGACCAACAGCATGTCGCCGGTGTCGAGGCCTTCGTCCATTTGCATAATCGTCACACCCGAAACCTTGTCGCCGGCTTCGATCGCCCGTTGAATCGGAGCGGCACCGCGCCAGCGCGGCAAAATAGATCCGTGGACGTTTAAACAGCCAAGTCGGGGAGCGCTCAACACGGCGAGCGGTAGGATCAATCCATAGGCCACCACAATCATCACGTCTGCCTCAAGTGCCGCTAGCTCGGTTTGGGCTTCATCGGACTTTAAACTTGCGGGCTGAAACAATGGAACCCCAGCTGACAGGGCAAGCTGCTTTACCGGGCTTGGCGCTAGTTTTTTACCGCGTCCGGCGGGTCGATCCGGCTGTGTGTAAACGGCAATAAGTTGGTGCTCACTTTCGATCAAAGCCTGCAAATGCTGAGCGGCGAAGTCCGGCGTGCCGGCAAAAATAACTTTAAGCGGAGTGTCTGCAATCAATGGAGAACCTTAATGTAGGGCGGGAGAAAAAACGGCAGGGCGACGCCGTTTTGGCGACACCTACTGCTACTAGCCTAACTTAGGCCGACGCTCATCAGCGCAGCGCTGACTAGAGCGCTCGCTGCTGTTTTTCGAGTTTTTTGCGAATACGCTGGCGTTTGATATTGGAAACATAGTCTACGAATAGCTTGCCGTTGAGGTGATCAACTTCGTGTTGAACGCAGACCGCCAAAAGCCCGTCCGGCTTGATGGTGAACGAATTACCGTCCCGGTCGAGGGCGGTAACACTGACGTGTTCTGGACGGGAAACGGATTCGTAAAAACCCGGCACCGATAGGCAGCCCTCTTCATAGTCGTGCATAACATTGTCGAGCACGTCGATCTTGGGGTTGATAAACACCATCGGTTGATCGTTGGTTTCGCTCACATCGATCACTATCACCTGCTCATGAACATTGACTTGGGTCGCGGCCAAGCCGACGCCTGGCGCGTCGTACATCGTTTCGAGCATATCGTCGACTAAGGTGCGAATGCGGTCGTCAACTTCGGTGACCGGCTTGGCGATAGTGCGCAAGCGTGGATCTGGGAATTCGAGTATAGGTAACAAGGCCATTACGTGACAAACTTCTAGTAACTAGGCAACTTTCGCTGCTAACATTATGATCAAACAGCAGATATACTGTTTTTCGAGTGCCGATACGTGCAGGTTAATGAGGCCGCAGGCGGCGATTTCATCTTTGAATTCGCGTTTTGCATCACTACCGTGACGTCGTGCATGGACTATTATAACCAGTAGTGGCCGGAAAGGCTTCTATAACGCTGATAGTTGTTGTTAGTGGTAGCGATATCCTTTGTCGTTTCTTACAACGTTTTTAGCGAAAACACGTCAGGTAGTGGCACGCAAACGTGCCAAACTCAACAGGACCTCGTGATGAAAAGACTATTTTCTGGAAGGATTGCCGCGTTCGCATTAACGTTCGCTCTTGGCGGTGGCGTCCTCTTCTGTGGCGTCGCTAAGGCAGAAGAGCCAAAGTTGCGCGACAACTTCCCTACCTCCCACACGGTGGTAAAGGGTGACACCCTTTGGGATATTTCCGCTACCTTCCTACAGAACCCTTGGATGTGGCCGGAAATCTGGCATGTAAATACCCAGATTAAAAACCCTCACCTTATCTATCCCGGCGATCTGATTCGCTTGATCTTTATGGATGGCAAACCTCGCCTGACACTAGATACCTCCGGTCGTGTGTTTAAGCTCTCACCCAAAGCTCGTGTTGTGGCAACGGAAGATGCAATAGCCACTATTCCTCTGGATGAAATTAACAGCTTCCTGTCGCGTAGCCGCATTGTCGACGAACAAGAAATAGAAGGTGCTCCCTATGTTTTGTCTGGCATGGATGAACATCTAATTGTTGGTGCTGGCGATAAACTTTATGCGCGCGGCGATTTTGATACGGCTGAGCGCGTCTACGGCTTGTATCGCAGCGGTGATGTTTACGTCGACCCAGAAACCCGTGAAATGCTGGGGATGATGGCAAAGGATATCGGCAGCTTGGAATTGATTAGCAGCGAGCGTGATGTTGGCACTTTAAAAGCTACTCGAACCACTGAAGAAGTCCGTGCCGGCGATCGCCTGTTACGTCAGGAAGAGCGTGCCATCGATACGACTTTTTATCCTTCGGCGCCAAACACCGAAGTGAATGGTGTCATTCTCGCCATTGAAGACGGTATCAACCAAGTCGGCTTGCTTGACGTTGTGGTTATCAACCGCGGTGTACGCGAGGGCGTAGGCGCAGGNAATGTGCTCGCTATCTATAAGCGCGGTGGCAAAATCCGCGATCGCGTTAGTCAAGATTTGGTGCAATTACCCGATGAGCGCGCCGGTCTTCTGATGGTGTTTCGCGCTTTCGAGAAAGTCAGTTTAGGCTTAGTGCTTGAAGCTGAACGCGGCATTTCTGTATCCGATCGGGTACGAAACCCGTAATCTGTAAGTTAAAACAGTGACAGTAAGCGCTGTCACTGTTAAATTTCCGATATTCATCAAACCACAAACATCTCTTTCAAGGACGACAGTATGTTGTGTGCCCTTGAGCAAAGCCTACTGCTGTTAAGGTTGCCCGGTGTAGGAGCCGCTACCTATTGGAAGCTGGTCGAACGTTTTTCCAGCCCCAACGCAGTGCTTTCCGCTCCGCTAGAATCCCTTGCCGATCTCCTCACACCTGAGGCCATTCAACAATTACGTGAATTTCGCGAACGTGGCGAAGAATCGGCGCTCGTCGACAAAGTTCGCGCAGATATAAAATGGGCCGACCAGCATAATGTTGTGGTGATGGATACCGATCATCCGAATTACCCTGAACTGCTTCGCGAAATTAAACGTCCGCCGCCGATACTCTATGTCGCTGGGGATGTTAACCGTCTTTCGATGCCACAAATAGCCGTTATTGGCAGCCGTAGTCCGTCGCCATCTGGGCGCAGTTCAGCTTATGATTTCAGTGCTGCACTTGCCAGCGCAGGATTTACTATCACTAGCGGTTTGGCTTTGGGTGTCGATACCGAAGCGCACAAGGGCGCACTCAGTGTGCGCGGATACACCATTGCTGTGCTCGGCACGGGTTTGGATGTGCTCTACCCGCAGCGCAATAAGTCCTTGGCCGACCAGATATTGCACAACGGTGGAGCTATTGTTAGTGTANNTCCCACTGGGGACCAGTGCTCAGCCCGCCAACTTCCCGCAGCGAAACCGTATTATCAGCGCCCTTTGTTACGGAACCTTGGTTGTCGAAGCCGCCGTGCGCAGCGGTTCGTTGATTACTGCGCGCTACGCTGTCCAGCAAAATCGCGAGCTGTTTGCGATACCCGGCTCCATCCACAATCCTCTCGCCCGTGGTTGCCACGCTTTGATCAAAGACGGCGCCAAGCTCGTTGAAACGGCTCAGGATATAGTCGACGAGTTAAAAGGCTTTTTGTCCATGCAGTGGCAACAACTGAGTTTTGATCGTATACCCGATACTAGCGCGGTTGCCGCCGAAATTGTCGGTAATGAAGAAGAGGACCGCGTGTTGCAGGCGCTCGGATATGAGGCCACCTCCATTGATAATCTTGTCGACCGAACCGAGCTGCCTGTGGGCGAGGTTATGGCATGTTTACTAACGCTCGAATTGAAAGGTTTGGTGGCAAATGTCGGCACAGGTTATATGCGAATCAAACAGAGCAACGTACAAGGCTATAGAGTCGTATAGTCTTTCCGTCCTTATAAGAGTCTGGTCTAGACAATTACTTGCCGGAACGCACGAATTCCAGTACCTTTGCCGGCCCTCAAAAATTATTGGAATTTTGTTCCAATAACGGCGTGCCGCCCTATAACAGGTCGGCGCCACCATTTTTTATAGATAACCTTAGATAAAATTTGGAGACGTTTGTCATGGAGACAAGCCATTTGTTGCTAATTTTAATGGGGTCTGACTCCGACCGTAACCTATTAGTGGAAACCGCTTTTGCAGTCCTCAATAAGCTGGAAATTCCTTTCGAAGCCAAGGTTACTTCCGCACATCGCACTCCAAAAGCTACCCACGACTATGTTACTGACGCTGATCAACGCGGTTGTGCCGCCTTTATTTGCGCGGCAGGAATGGCGGCACACTTGGCTGGCGCGGTATCGGCAATTACCTTGCGCCCCGTTATTGGCGTCCCTATCAACGGTTCGCTAGATGGCTTAGATGCGCTTTTGTCTACCGTACAAATGCCTGGCGGTATACCGGTTGCCACCGTTGCTATCGGCAAAGCTGGGGCAAAGAATGCGGCTTATCTTGCCGCACAGATTATTGCCGTTGGCGATGCCGATATGCATCAAAAACTTATTGCCGAACGCGCCGCTAACGCCGCTGAAGTGATAAAAAAAGATGCTGCGTTACAGGAAAAGTTGAAGTCGCTGTAAGCGCGACTTCATTCCCTCACCGATATAGGCAGCTAAACCAGTATTGTTAGCGCCGACGATGTTAGGGCCGACAAGGTGATTTATAACGCCCACCCCGCCATTCATAACGCTTGCCGCGAACTACTTCGCGGCGGCGTTATTGCCTACCCAACCGAAGCTGTATGGGGCTTAGGTTGCGATCCTAATAATAGCCACGCACTTGAACGCGTTTTGCAACTGAAGCGGCGCCATTGGAGCAAGGGATTGATTCTCGTCGCCGCTACAATTGATCAGGTTGAGTTTCTCTTAGACGGTATTAGCACTTCACAGCGCGCGCAGTTGGAAGCCAGCTGGCCTGGCCCAAACACTTGGCTTGTTCCCCATAGGCAACGTGTGTCGCAGCAGCTTTGTGGTGACCATGATACTATTGCCGTCCGCGTCAGCTCGCACCCTGTGGTTAAGGCCCTGTGCGAGCAAGTCGGCGGGCCAATTGTGTCTACGTCTGCCAATCCGCAAGGTTTATCCCCAGCGCGTAGCACGACTCAGGCACGACGTTATTTTGGTCGGCAGGGCGTTGTTTTTGCTCCCGGTGTTGTCGGCCCGCAGAAGACACCGTCTATTATTCGCGATCTGACCACAGGCGCAATTCTACGCGGTTAACCGTCCAGGCCTTCTCTAAAAGGCTTGGAGTAGAAGAATTAGAAAAACCGGAAAACCCTATGACAGTGCCGGATAAAAATGCGGTAAAAGCCTACCTTCTAGACCTACAAAACAGAATCTGTGTGGATCTCGCTGCCTGTGACGGCAAAGCCGAATTCGTTGAAGACACCTGGACACGCCCAGAGGGTGGTGGCGGGCAGTCGCGTGTACTCACTGACGGCGCGGTTATCGAAAAGGGCGGGGTAAACTTTTCTCATGTCACTGGCAATGAAATGCCAGCATCGGCCACGGCCCATCGACCAGAACTTGCCGGGCGCCGTTTTGAAGCCATGGGCGTGTCTTTGGTGATTCACCCGCACAACCCTTATGTTCCCACTAGTCATGCCAATGTACGCTTCTTTATCGCCGAAAAGGACGGCGCCGA
>Ga0065722_101814_pt1 | contig 24200 bp, 15 predicted proteins | sample BansetMetagenome_FD_59109 | JGI IMG/M metagenome (GOLD analysis project Ga0065722, IMG submission 59109) | Bankia setacea gill microbial communities from Puget Sound, Washington, USA - Caecum Enriched | ecosystem: Host-associated > Mollusca > Digestive system > Ceca | place: United States... | reverse complement strand
CCTTTTGTGCAATCGCATTTGTACTCTCAGCATTCAACAGATGCGCATAAGCCGCTGTCCTAGCACCATTACCAAACTTTCCTCCAGTTGCAGCGCTAATCGTTCCCCCTACAGCTGCAGCAGCAAATGTTCGGCCAAGTATAGACCCTAGTTCAAGCCCTTCAAACCGAGAGCCCGCATTGAACATCACCATCTTAGTCAATCCAGCGCTAATGAAACCATGCCCAAATTCACCACCCTGCAACTCCTCAAGAATACCTCCCGCTAAAGCATGGCTCGCATAATGACCAGCCGAACCAGCTTTATCACCAACAAAACCTGCGCCAATACCTCCAAAAATTGCACCACTAATAGCACCCTGTATTCCAGACTTCAGTGTACCCCCCGAGATTGCACCACCAACAAAGCCAGAGACAGCTCCAGCAACAATGCCAGAATAAACCGCAGCACCGGCAGAATATACATTTACTGCAACACCTGTAAGGTAGGATATCGACGAAATTTGTTGCGCCATCATCCACGACTGTACAGCCCCAAAAGTAAAATAAGAAGCAACAGCAGCCAACAACATCTTGCCGCCATTATCTTTAATCGCATGCCAGCGATCACTCACCCAATTAAACCCACTAGGGTCAGTCGCATTAAGGGGGTTATTCATCACATACGAATAACGATTCAGCGACCCTATCATAGTCGGCGCCTGAATCACCGGATCCGCCTGCAAAAACCGCCCCAATCGCGCATCATAAATGCGCCCGTTCATATGAATGATTTCCATCTCGTCCACCATTTCGTGGCCGGTGAAGCCTCGGGTGGTAATCGGTTTTACCGAAACATGGAACTGGCTAATATCGGCTAAGGCTTCGTTCCAATTAAAGGCATTGCGGCGCGCGCCCCATGGATCGAAAGCCATATGTTGCTGAATACCTCCGAGGCTATCGGTAATGGTATTAACTGAACCTAAGTGATCTTTATGGAATACCTGCGTCTCGGTACTTTGGTAATGGTGGTTTACAAATTTATGGGTAATTTGTAAACCACCAGCCAATGTGCGTCGCCATTGCTGGGTGGCGTCGGCATTGTAGATTTTTTCGACACTTCCCAAATACACCGTTACCACTTCACGGTTGTTGTTCAATGGATCACTGTCGGTATCAATTCGCTTATATCGATTACGGCCCGTACCGTAGAAAAACTCTGTGGTACTACTATCCGCATTGGTGATTTTGGACACTTTATCGAAGGTTCGGTATTCAAAAGCGCGGCGCACTCCACTACGGCCAGCTTCTGTTTCGTGCGTCATGCTACCATTGCTGTCGTATTCGTAGCGCCTATCACCGGCACGACTCACTGCGTGAGGGCCGTAACCCTCATAGGCGTATTCACCCACGTCGCTCTTAGCGGTAATATTACCGAGCGCATTATAGTCGACAGAAATAGAATCACTTTCGTTACCAGCAATATGGTACCCCGTAAGGCGATTACGCTCGTCGTAAGTAAACTGCTCATGCTGGTGTCGACCACTACCATTGCTATTTTCGCCAGCATCGGTTCGGCTTGTAAGATTGCCAAGAGTATCCCAACGCATAGTGAGAAACTGAATTCGGTCGTGAAGCGCACTTAGGGTTTCGATCGCTTCAACGCGACCTGTTCGATCGTTATAGGTGGTGGTAGTGGTGGTGTTACCGTCGGCATAAACCGCTTGCGAGACCTGACCACGACCATTCATTGCAGCAACTTCGTAATACACATCGTTACCAAAACTGGCATTTTGGTCGGCATTTCTTACTTGCCATAAGTGGCCGTTTTTGTACGTGTTTTTAACTGCATTTCGCGTAAAGTCCTGACCTGTTCGCGCGGCATCGAAATTTTGAAACACCCGCCCATATTCATCGTAGGTCACTTTTGTGAAGTGGCTACCGCCAGGCTGAATATGATCCCCCGGTATTACTGTTTCTGTAATACTATTTCTTCCCTTCGCATCGTAGATATACGCATTGCGATAACCAGAAGAATCGAATTCTAGCGCTAACTTACCCAAACCATCAGGTGCGGTATCGTACTCCCACTCAGCGATATTAACGGCATCGCCCAAGCCTCCAACACTGTCGCAAGCATCGGGAGAGCCGGCGGCATAATCGGTACGTTTAACCAAACGACCCTTAAAATCGTGTTCATTTTTGGTGACTTGATTTTTCGCATCGCGCTGACAAATTAACTCGCCAAAGCCGTTATAGCGATAGAGCCACTCGCCTTTGTCGGGGTCGAGCATACGCTCTTTCTGACCAAGCGCGTTATAATCAATAGTGGTTGATTCACCAGACGAACCAAGCATACTTTTGAGCTTACCAAACACATCGTGGTAATAGTGAGCCACGACAGGAACCAGAGCGCCACCTTCAGACTCAAACTCCTCAACGGAAATAATATCCCCTAACACATTCCTTATTTCAGTTTTCGTCAACCTTTCAGGACCATTGCCCCCTGTTACTCTAGGCCCCGTATAAGTGGTTGTAAGTGCTGAATCATTGAAGGTTACGTTCGCTACCGCCCGTTGCGCGCTTGGGTTGCCTTCAGTATCCGTTTCAAAAAAAGGTAACTCCGTTTCAGTGGCACGCCCTAACAGGTCGTAATTTAAAACCGTTGTCCAGTAGCGTGTTCCTGTACCGCCATCGCTGGCGGCCCGATACGGCTCACTAACACGGTAAGCGCGACCGGCCAGATCGTATTCTGTATCCTGAAATATTCGCCTGCGCTCTATATCAAAGCTGATGTTACGAAGATTGCGACCCAACGAATCGAAACACGCTTTACCTTCACCACCACCGGGCGCTCGTTCAACGGTACTGAAGGCCGTGAGTGTTGGGCAATACGCAAGGTTGGTGCGAGAACTCAATGACACGTTATAGTTGCCGTCGTTACTGGCGCTAAGATAACCAACACCAAAATCGGTAAAATAGGCTTGGTTGGTCAGCCAACGGCTGCCAGTGTAGCTCTTAGTGCTAGTAGCCGCGCCATACCGATTACGGCTCAACACTTCGCCAACCCACATTACTCGGCCTTGAGCAGCACTAAGGTAAGTGCTGTCGGGTACGCTCGCATCACTGCCTTCAATGTCAAAATGATTGTACGTATATTCTACATGCCTTCCACTTTCATCATATTGGGAATATGCAGAGGTACGTGTGCGGCCCGATATAGGATCGAACGTGCTGGCGTAGGTTTTATTGCCAAAGGCATCGTAATGGTGGCGAGTTGTATGCGACCCTTCAATCGTTTCTTCGCATAACAAACCGGATAAATCTTCGTTAGCCGATGTACAAGCAGCACCGAAATTGTAATACCCGAACGTAGACGTGCGAGTCTCTCCTATAGTGCTTGGCCGGTTAGGTACTGCCTGATGAGCAGTAGTAACCTGTGCCGACATCAAGCGGCCCAAAAAGCGCCCCTCATCGCTATCATGATATTCATTTTCTGTCGTGACTACTCGGCCGATAATCCCAGCGACATTTTTAACGGTAACCTCCATATTGGTAACATTACCGTCCGCATCCTGATTTACTTCGGTTTTCGTAACACTCACGGGCGCGCCCGAATATGCACCATTGTTCGATAATGCGTAAACCGTTTCGGTAGTCGATTGAGGCCAAATTTGAATAGGCCCATACCCTTTGCTTGGGCCTGGGATTAGCGCTTCTTGATGTCGCACTGCATGTTGATTGGAAGAGCTTTTTAATATTTTACCTTCTGCACTTTTGGTCACCGTTTCGCGCGGCATACCAATAAATGGCCAATCTTGTCGGTAGGTGGTACTGGTGGTAATACCTGTTTGATGATCTAACGTTGACAATTTTCTAAAACCAAGCACACCTCGTCCCGCCGCTTGCAGGCGCAGTTGATGATAGAAATAAGAAAGCCCAACCTTTGCGGTAGGATTGGCTGCATGCGGTGAGCTACTGTATACGTTTGTTACAATGGGGGCCGGCCCAGCCAACTCCATAATAGGCGAATAGCGCTCTGGCTCTAGGTAAGGCTCACTACCCAAATCACCAAAGGGCTGATTAATTTGCTCATAAAAAGCGTCTACATCTTGCGCCACAGCGGCTTCGTAGCGGCAATATTCTACGGGCCCACCAGGCGTACTATAATCGGTGCAAACATGTCCACCACTAGTCGTAAGAGTTTGCAGCGAAGTATAGTGCCCAGAATGAACAAGCGGCTCGTATTCAATCTCGGTTTCATTACCCATTCCATCGATGATGTTTTGAATTAGGAAAGCATCACCATCCGTGGGAACTCGACCGTTACGTACAGTAATTACTTTTTCGCCACCATCAAACGTTATGAGATCCAAATACCCGTCGCCATTGTGATCAAAAACAGAATAAGAATCCTCATTATCAGGATCGTAAGCTATCGCCAGCCGCTCACGTACCCCGTATCCATTCCTAGCGGGATCCCATAGATTGTAATATATTTTATCTGTATTGTCCGACGAACGAGTTCGCCAAACAAAATCCAAATAACCATCACGATTCATATCAACCCACGTTACCAAAGGTGCACTATTCCCCTCCTTTCGAGCAATATTAACAAAACCAGCAAAGCCCTGACCGGCCCCTTTATTAAGAGCGTAGCGCCAATATCCCGTCAAAAAATCCCTAACAATAAGATCAGGCAGACCATCGCCATTAACATCCACAGAGGGAAGGATTTTCGATCTAGCATCCCCAGAGATAGATGAATTGACTCCTGCAGAGTATTCATTATCAATTCCAATTGTTTTACGGAGGCGGAATTCTTTTGCTTCCCAATCCATGACAAACAGCAAACCAAAATCTCTAATCCTTCGAAAGACCGCGCCATACTCTTCCCGTAACCCAAGATCTCTCCGAACATTAACAAAAAGGTCTGCGTTACCGTCGCCGTTATAATCTGCCAGAGTGAAGTTAGATTCGATAAAATGGTCGCCCTGCGATCCGCTTGCAAGAGTAAACTCTTCCACCGAAGCGAATCGATAAGAACGGTGGCTTGTAGGGGTAGCGGTTGGCGATTTCTCCAGTAACCGAACGCTTAACGTACTCCCTTCTAAATTAACTTCGTCTGGCAATCCATCACTATTTACATCGGCAAAATGTGGTTTATAGCGGTCCATTAGACTCAAATTAATACTGTGCTTAAGGTCCCATGTACCATTGCCCTGCGCCATAGATTGAAACAGAATACCGTGGTAAACCAGATCTGAGCGGCCATCAACGTTATAATCCAAAACCGTTAAACTTCTCTTAGTCGGTTCGGCATTGTAGCCCCTAGCATTGAAAACTTCGTACCTAGAACTTTCACCGGCAATCTTTGAATAAATCCAGTAGGAATGGATACCGTCACCTTCTGGCCGGTACTCTAGCCACGCTATATCAAGCCTTCCATCGCCGTTAATATCAAGCTGCTTGTGATCAAGCAAATAAGTATCATCTGCAGTTGCAAAATCAAATTCTTCATAACTACCATCAATGCCTATGGCTCCGCCACCCCACAAAAATTGCGTAGTAACCCCTTCATGACAAACTCCACCACCGCACATTTGAATGCTCTCAAGGCGCGAGATTAAATCGTTTGCTGTAGCACTAGAGGGCTTGTAGGATAACTCATAGCGGCGTATAGATTCCCATTCAGTATTAACGTAATTAAAACTTTCAACGGACTCAAGAAGTTTTGTCTGTTTAAATAAATAACCTGCAGAATAACCGCTAGACGCATCTGGGCGGGCACCCACAGCATATCCAAAAACGACTTTTGCATGTTCTACCCCATTACGACTGTAGGCATACCGAACTTCCGTTGGGAAATGTTCACTCTCCAGCACAGAGTAGAAGTATCGAATAGGGTTTGAAGTACTATCTTTAAACTCTTGGATTTTCCAGGATAAAACCTTATCCAGTTGCGCGTCCCCGCTTGCGTTATAGGCCGTTTGCTCGGAATTATGAGCACCCTCTCCTCCATAGTAGGTAGTAGAACCATCTTTTGCGCGCACACTAAAATAATCGGGCTCTCCCAGCGTACCGCCTATTGCAGTAACTACGACATAGGAGTCTACTTCTGTTCGATACAGGCTGCCTGGTGCGCCGTATTCCCCACCACTAACCAGTAACAATCGCACGCCATTTAAACAAAAACGATCGTCTGCCCCCAAGAAATAGGCTTCGAGGCGCCATCTTGGAAAAGCGTTTGACGGCATCGGGAAATTGACCCAAACCCACCCAATGACCACCCTTTACCGGCAATACCGTTGCCTGCCATACTGGAATAGTTAAGACTGATTCCAGGTGCAACACCCGCCGAACCAGCAGGAGCAACGATAGGTATTGAGTAGGTAGCCGCACCACTTTCATCCACCCTGAACGAACCCCCTAAAGATTGAAGCTTATCGATAGCGATGCGTTCCTCAGCCGTTACTATTGCACTTGTTGCAATACGTGCGCTCGGTGGAGATTCAATATTTTCTGGAGGCCTTTCATTGATAGTTGCAGTGAGAACACCCGTATCACTCCCCAGCAATGTCACCGACTGACCAGATGTTCCGAGCGCTACGGCGACTATATCGGGCAGGCCATCGCCATTGGTGTCTGTAAAATAATAATCGCTGTTTAATTCACCCAGCGTATAATTGCCGAGGCTGGATTTTGATAACACAAGTTCGGTTACTGTTCCGTTCGAGCCTTCGTAAACAACATAACTACCTTCGTTGGCAACGGAGAGTGGTATGGCGATTTCACCGTGTATTAATACAAAAGTATCTTTGCGGTGGTAGTAAACATCGCCCGCCCTGCCGTCATCGTTAAAATCGCCATAATACACTTCGTATGCATTTTCATTTAGCGTGTCGCCAAAGGCAAAGGCGGAGAGGCATACCGAGAATAATGCCGCGACTACACGGTTAATTCCGTTTACAGGAAAACTTTTTACTGCGCGACAAAGTTCATTCTCTGGCATTACTCTCTCCTAGTATTGGTAGTGGTTGTTCGAACAATAACCCTACAAATATTTAGCGATAAATTCATATTGATAGTGGGTACGGGTATTTTGCTTGTTGGGCCTCAGCCTTACCTTTTTTAGCGCCTAGGCTGTTGGAAGCAATCCGTTAGAAGCCAAACGTTATATCTGTACATTTTTCGAACTAAAGGTTGGTGGCGATAGGCGTAAAAAAACCGGTGGCGACACCTTTCAGTTAAGTAGGTAGTGAGGTGGAATATTCGGCAAGCACGTTTAACACGTATTTACGTAGCCCATCCATGGTGCTGTTTTCAGGTTGTACTAAAGTTCTTATAATATTGTTTGCTGATTGAGCGTATACACGGCCGATAGTATTACGCCTTTGCCGCGATTACAATGCACCGCAGCTTCGGGTATTTGTTTTTACTTTTAGCTATGATATTTATCACACGAAACCAAGAGTACGACACCTAAACGGCAATGTGCTCTTGCGCACGTATAAGACACATTAATTAAGCGAAAGCCCTGGCGACTAAGCTCGCCCATAATACATGTTTAGTATATTACTCACACACGCCGCCGCTTGTGTGAGCGCCAGCCCCACAGCGGCGGGTTCTTGTTTTATTGCGTTCAGCTCGTAATAGTCGGTAGTACATGTTCCGTTTTGTACGGCGGTAGCGGTGTTAAAACTGTTAGCGGGAGTATTATTCTGTGCTGGTACTTTTAGGGTAAACACTATTTTAACCGCGTCGTTAAATCCCTCTTTAGAGGTAGTAACAAATTTAAGCTCTTCGAGAGTTACGGCAATATCATGCGCAAGGTTGTTGGCTAACGGTTGCAGTGCCAAGCGTATTGAGCGCTCTATAGTGATGTCGGTTTTCGCGATGTTTTCACGTATTTTTTTGGCAATCCCTTCATCTATAGCCACGCCAATGGCGATACCCATAGGCCCCATTGATGCCGATAACATGACGCCTGCGCCCGCACCTTTCCCCGAAAACCCTACTCGAAAATCATCTTCTACTGCTACGGTAACTAACGGCAATGGGGATTTTTCTGTTTGAATAACGCCACACGATTGCTGGAACAAAAAAAGCATACCGATACATAGCGTACGTGTTAGCGCGACCACAGCTTTAGCCATAAAAATACCTTTTATCTATTTCGAAAACCGCCATTTGAACACGGATAGAGTTTGGAAAGAAAGAGAAGGGCGTTGCCCTCTGCACTTAAGGCGTGAATATTAAACAGCCACCCGCTAGACATTTGTCTGCGTTTTTTTGACTGAAAATGGAAACGCATAAATCCGAAAATTACAGGGACGCACCCGAGCGTTGAGGTCGTGCAGCCACAAAAAAACGCCGACCCGTTTCCGCATCGACGTTGTATTTATGGCTCACTATTCACATGCTTTATTACCGCCAGCCAACCTTAAACCGTACTAGGTTTTTGGAAGGGTTACACCTGTTTGGCCTTGGTACTTCCCACCGCGATCTTTATACGAGGTTTCGCACGGCTCGTCGCTTTCAAAAAACAACATTTGAGCAACGCCTTCGTTCGCGTATATCTTTGCCGGCAATGGCGTGGTGTTGGAAAACTCCAAGGTAACATGGCCTTCCCACTCGGGCTCTAAAGGCGTTACATTCACGATAATACCGCAACGCGCGTAAGTAGATTTACCCAAGCACACCGTTAAGACCGAACGAGGAATACGAAAAAATTCTACCGTACGAGCCAATGCAAACGAGTTTGGCGGAATGACACACACGTCACTTTGAATATCGACAAAACTGTTCGCGTCGAAATTTTTAGGGTCTACAACTGCAGAGTGGACGTTGGTAAAAATTTTAAACTCATTGGAGCAACGAACATCGTAGCCGTAGCTGGATGTTCCGTAAGAAATAAGCCGTTTATCGTTACTATCGTAACGCACTTGGCCCGGCTCGAATGGCTCGATCATGCCTTCATTTTCTGCCATTCGGCGAATCCAATGGTCGGATTTAATACTCATGGTGCTTCTCTCTACTTGGGCGCCAAGGGTTAGGTTGACGAATTTAGTTGCGGGGATAATAGTAGCGGCTGCGCTGCATCGCAAGCTATGCGATTCTAATCATCTGAAAAAGAAATTTCTGGGCCTGCGCTGCCCACCAATGACTGCTCCCACAGTGCCATAGCCACGCTATTGGCAATGCTTCGATACTCAAGGCTAATAGCCGATTCAGGCTCGGCAAATACGGGCGGGGTTCCGGCATCGGTTTGCTCTCGAATGGAGCGTGTAAGCGGTAACCGGCCTAGTACGCCCACACCATACTCAGCCGCTAACGCTTCGCCACCTTTTTCGCCAAAGATGGCTTCTGCATGGCCACAGTTAGCGCAGATATGCGTAGCCATATTCTCAACAACACCGAATACCGGAATATTCACTTTATTGAACATTTCAATACCTTTTCTCGCATCCAGAAGCGCAATATCTTGTGGGGTTGTCACAATTACGGAGCCCGACACAGGTACGGCCTGCGATAGTGTCAACTGAATATCACCAGTACCGGGAGGCATATCGATCACTAAATAATCAATATCGACCCAATGAGTATTTTGCAGTAGCTGCTGTAAGGCACCACTTACCATTGGCCCACGCCATACCATGGGCGTTTTGTCCGTAACGAGGTTACCCATAGACACCACATGCACACCTAACCCATTAATAGGTTCGATCATATTGGGGCCGTACATTTCGGGCCGTTTATCGGCCACACCTAGCATTTGAGGCTGACTAGGGCCGTATATGTCGGCATCGAGCATGCCTACTTTCGCACCCGATTGAGCAAGCGCTAGCGCAATATTGACCGCGGTAGTAGATTTACCCACCCCACCTTTGCCAGACGCAACGGCCACAATATTCTTAACGCCCGGCACGCTGCTGACGCTAGCCGATTGCAGAGACTTCGCTGGCAGTACTTTTACCTCTACACCAACCTCGATGGTGTCCTGCGGTAATGCGGCAACGGCATTCGCCACTAAAGCCTGAAGACGCTCGGTGAGGGCCTCACCGTTTACGCCCTGTTTGATTAGTATTCGAACAGCACCTTCGTGGGTCGCCACGTCGCAGATGGTGCGTAAACTTTGCCCACCCAATTCTGGTAAAGCAACGCTCTGTAAAGCGGATTGAACTTCCTGCAACAGGTCACAACTCATGAAAACTCCAACAAAAAAGGTTTGAGGCGGAATAAGGCAGGCAAATTACCACCGCTGCGCGTTTGATTCAATTTACACACCCTACTACTCACCTTATTACGCGAGATAATCCCCACCTGAAGGCGGAAAATTCGCCAATTTAGTGGTATAGTTCCGCGCCCGAAAAGCCCGCCAACAGTGGGCATACACTCTTTACACCGGCAGCGATCAATAAGCAACCATGACTGAACAACGCAAAATTCTCGTAACAAGCGCCCTCCCCTACGCCAATGGCTCTATTCATTTGGGGCACATGGTCGAAACCATCCAAACGGACATTTGGGTGCGCTTTCAGAAATTGCGCGGTCACCACTGCACGTACGTATGCGCTGACGATGCCCATGGTACCGCCATTATGCTTAAAGCCGAGCAGCTCGGCTTAACGCCTGAGCAGCAGATTGCTAAGGTGAGTGCCGAACACCAAGCTGACTTTAACGATTTTTTAATCGAGTTTGATAATTACCATTCAACACATTCAAACGAAAATAAAGCGCTTTCCAGCCATATTTACGAACAACTCGTTGCAAACGGCCATATTGCCACGCGCTCGGTCACACAGGCATTTGATCCTGAAAAAGAATTATTTCTCGCCGATCGCTACGTAAAAGGCAGTTGCCCTAAATGCAAAACGCCCGACCAATACGGCGACAACTGCGAAGCTTGTAGCGCGACCTATTCGCCTATGGAGCTTATCAACCCTGTTTCCGTTATTTCGGGCGCGACACCCATTGAAAAGAAATCGGACCATTTCTTCTTTACCCTACCGGAATTTACCGATTTTTTAAAAACATGGACACGCGCTGGCCACTTACAAGATGAAGTTGCCAACAAGCTTGCCGAATGGCTAGATAGCGGTTTACAGGAATGGGATATTTCGCGCGATGCGCCCTACTTTGGGTTTGAAATACCCGAACACCCTGGCAAATATTTTTATGTATGGCTAGATGCACCCATAGGCTATATGGCCAGTTTTAAAAACTTGTGCGATAAAAACGACACATTAGTGTTCGACGACTATTGGAAAAAAGATTCCACCCACGAGCTTTACCACTTTATTGGCAAAGACATCATCAATTTCCATGCGCTATTTTGGCCAGCCGTACTCAGCAGTGCAGGCTTCCGTACCCCCACCAAAGTCTGTGTTCACGGTTTTCTTACTGTCGACGGTAAGAAAATGTCTAAATCTCGCGGCACATTCATCAATGCTAGAACCTATTTAGAACACTTAACGCCCGAGTACCTGCGCTACTATTACGCCACAAAATTAACCAATAGCGTTGATGACTTAGATTTAAATCTAGACGATTTCGTTACCAAGGTGAACTCGGATTTGGTTGGCAAGGTTGTGAATATTGCCAGCCGCACGGCCAAATTTATTGCGAAATCGGGCGGCACCTTATCCTCTACCATTGCAGACGAAAAGTTGTGGAATACTTTTGTAGCCGCGGACCCCATTATTGCAGAGGCCTACGAAAATAGAGAGTTCAGTAAAGCCATGCGCGAAATAATGGCGCTAGCCGATGCCGCGAACGAATACATTGCAGAACAAGCGCCGTGGAGTTTAGCCAAGCAAGAAGGAAATGAACAAAAAGTATTGGATATTTGCACGTTAGGCATTAACTGCTTTAAGGCATTAATGACCTATTTAAAACCCGTATTACCGTCTACGGCCTTAGCGGCAGAAACCTTTTTAAATACCACGTTCGATTGGTCTACCCCTCTTTCGTTTTACGGCGAACATACTATTAACAAATTCAAACCTCTTATGGTTCGCGTTGAACGCGAAAAGGTTGACGCCATGATTGAAGCAAGTAAAGACGAGGCCCCGCACGCAGAACCGCAAGCCGCCACAAACGATACGTGGCTTGATAAAGAACCCGTAGCCGACGAAATTGAATTTGCTGATTTTGCCAAAGTAGATTTGCGCATAGCGCTTATTGCGAACGCAGAGCATGTAGAAGGTGCCGACAAGCTCCTACGCCTCACCCTGGATTTAGGGGGTGACTCTAAAAACGTTTTTGCCGGTATTAAAGGCGCTTATAAGCCTGAAGATCTAATAGGTAAACATACTATTATGGTCGCGAACCTTAAGCCACGAAAAATGAAATTTGGTTTATCTGAAGGCATGGTGCTGGCGGCTGGCCCCGGCGGCAAAGCACTATATATTCTCGAGCCACACGCAGGTGCAGAGCCTGGTATGCGCGTAATGTAACCGCCTATATTTATTCGCGCCGCACCTACGGCTAATACACGCATTCGCTTACAGTTGGTAAACCACCACTTATCGCGCTAATTGACACAAGAGAGCAGCATGACCGAATTTGCGGTTATTTTATTAAGCACAGTACTGGTTAACAATTTTGTGCTAGTTCAATTTTTAGGGCTGTGCCCTTTTATGGGCGTGTCCAATAAACTGGAAACAGCCATTGGCATGAGTACCGCCACAACCTTCGTGCTGACGCTTGCGTCCGTGTGCAGCTACATGGTGTACGAATGGGTATTAAGGCCGCTGGACTTAACCTATTTAAAAACCATTTCGTTTATTTTGGTTATTGCAGCGGTTGTGCAGTTTGCAAAAATGTTTATCGAAAAAACCAGCCCGCTGCTTTACCGCGTGCTGGGTGTATTTTTACCCCTTATTACCACCAATTGCGCGGTACTGGGCGTTGCCTTACAAAACACCAATAAAGCCCATAATTTTCTCGAATCGACTTTTTATGGTTTTGGCGCTGCCGTTGGTTTTTCTCTGGTACTTATTTTATTTTCTGCCATGCGCGAAAGACTCGCCGTAGCCGATGTGCCTGATGCCTTTAAAGGCGCAGCCATTGGCATGATAACCGCGGGCTTAATGTCGCTAGCCTTTATGGGATTTGCTGGCCTCGTATAATAATGATGATCGAACTACTCCTACAATACCCTATTCTCGGCGCTCTCATTGCGCTTGGCTCTATGGCCGCCATTTTTGGCGGTGTACTTGGCTTTGCCGCTATTCGTTTTAAAGTAGAGGGCGACCCACTCGTAGAGCAAATAGATGAGCTGTTACCGCAAACCCAATGTGGTCAATGCGGCTACCCAGGTTGCCGCCCTTACGCACAAGCAATCGTTGATGGCGACCCTATTAATAAGTGCCCTCCCGGTGGGCACACCACCATCGCGGCGCTCGCCAATTTATTGGACGTTGAAGCGCCCGCGCTCGATGAAGAGCACGGTGAAGAATCTGAAGTTAAAAAAGTGGCCTACATCCGCGAAGACGAATGCATCGGCTGCACCAAGTGTATACAAGCCTGCCCTGTAGACGCCATTTTAGGCGCGGCAAAACAAATGCACACAGTGATAGGCTCTGAATGTACCGGTTGCGATTTATGTGTAGAGCCTTGCCCCGTTGACTGTATTGATATGTTGCCAGTAGAACACGGCATTGGTAGCTGGAAGTGGTCGTTGCCAACACCCACCAACATTATTGCAACTGATAAAAATCAGGAGCATGCGGCATGATTAAAGTATTTAATATTCACGGCGGCGTGCATCCAGCGGAAAATAAGCATCAATCCACCGGCGAAGCTATTGGCACAATTCCATTGCCAAGCGAAATTATTTTACCGTTGAACCAACATATTGGTGCGCCAGCACAAGCCATTGTGAGCGTAGGCCAAACGGTACTCAAAGGCGAAAAAATTGCCGATGCCGAGGGTGTCTTCAGTGCTACCGTTCACGCTTCAACCTCCGGTACGGTTGCGGCCATTGAAGACAGGCCAATTCCCCACACCTCTGGTATGAAAGCACCCTGTATTGTGATTACGCCCGACAATACCGACACATGGGCAACACTCTCACCCTGCGAAAATTTTGACGAACTAGAACATCATGTGCTCGTGAGTAAAATTCGCGAAGCCGGTATTGCCGGTATGGGCGGCGCGGGTTTCCCAACAGCGGTAAAACTTAACCCCCGAGCCGACAATAAGATTGATACGCTCATTTTAAATGGCACCGAGTGTGAACCCTATATTACCGCCGACGACATGCTGATGCGTGAACGCGCCAGCGACATTATTGCGGGAGCACAACTATTAGCCATACTGCTGGATAACCCTGCCACCCTCTTAATTGGCATTGAGGACAACAAACCCGAAGCAATAGCGGCCATGCGAAAAGCCGCCACCGGTACCAAAATCACCATTGTCGTCTTCCCCACAAAGTACCCCTCGGGTGGTGAAAAACAATTAATCGAAATTCTTACGGGCAAACAAGTCCCGAGCGGCGGCATACCCGCCCAAATAGGGATTGTTGTGCAAAATGTAGGAACCGCTGTTGCCGCCTACCGCGCCGTACGCTTTGGCGAACCCCTTATCAGCCGAGTAACCACCGTTGTGGGTGAGTCGTTACAATCACAACGTAATATTGACGTTCTGCTCGGCACGCCGGTCGAACACATACTAGAGGCTCATGGCTGGCAACAAGAGCAGTGCCCGCGCTTAATTATTGGCGGCCCAATGATGGGCTTTACGCTGCTAGCTCCTCGCGCGCCGGTGATTAAAACCACGAACTGTATTCTTGCGCCTTCGTTATCTGAAATGCCCTCGCAACCGCCCGCTCAGCCGTGTATTCGATGTGGTATGTGTGAACAAGCGTGCCCTGCTAGCTTGCTACCTCAACAATTATTTTGGTATGCCCAAAGTGAAAATTTTGATCAGCTTCGCGAGCACAATCTTTTCGACTGTATTGAGTGTGGTGCCTGCTCGTTTGTATGCCCCAGCAATATCCCCTTAGTTCAGTATTATCGCGCTTCTAAAAGCGAGATTAAAAACCTCGATGCAGAAAAGGCCAATTCAGACCGCGCTCGTTTACGCTTTGAAGCAAGACAAGCGCGCATGGCGCAAGCCGACGCCGAAAAAGAAGCGAAACGCGTGGCCCGTAAAGCCGCCGCCGAAAAAGCGAAAAAGATGCAAGCACAGAAGGCGGCCGCTGGCGAAGTTCCAAAAGATATTGTGAGCGAAGCCGTTGCCACGGCGAAAACCAGCGCACAAGAAATAGACCCCGCAAAAGAAAGCGCAAAACTTGAACGCGCAGTTTCCAGTGCAGAAAGCCGTGTAGCGCGCGCAGAAAAATCCATTGCCGAAGCCATTAGTGAAGGCACCGATAACGCTCGAATTGAATCGCTTCAGGCAAGATTAAAGCAAGCGCAACAAAAAGCAGCCGAAGCAAAAGTAAAACTCGACACCTTCACGCAACAACAAACATCGGTGGACAAAAGCGCGAAAACAATCGCCAACAAAATGGCCGCATCGCCACGCGCGCAACTGGAAAAAACCATTACGACCTTAGAGAAGCGTATCACCACCGCACAAGAAAAAATTATAGAAGCCAAAACCAATCATTCGCCCACGCTTGGCGCGCTGGAACAAGGTGTAACTAAACTCACAGAAAAGCTAGCCGCTAATCAAAAAGAGTTAGCTGCACTGATAGAAAACACCCCACCCGACACTTCAGCCGATAGCCGCGCCGCTACCGATGCCGTACCTGCGAAAAACGCCGCCTCAGCGGCCATTGAACGTGCAAAAGCTAAAGCGGCCGCGCAAGCCGCTATGTCGCCAGAAGAGAAAATTCGCGAGCAATTGAAATCGCTAGAGGCGCGCGTTGCAAAGGCAACGTTAAAACTACAAAAGGCCGAAGAGGAGAACGACGAGCATATTGATGCCTTTCGGTCGGCCCTCGAAAAGTTAAAAATTAAGCTTGCCGCCACTCATGCCGCAATAAAAGAAGGTACCGTCTAACAATGGCTTTTATTAAAGTGAGTTCACCTCACGCACATAAACCCGGCAATACGGGTTCGGTCATGAAAACCGTGCTACTGGCTACCGTTCCGGGCATCGCTATTCTCAGCATGTTTTTTGGTTATGGAACATTGCTAAATATTGTTATCGCAAGCGCCTTTTGTCTCGCATTTGAAGCCGCGTTTCTCACGCTACGCAAAAAACCCGTTGGTTTTTATTTACGGGATTTGAGTGCGCTACTTACCGCCGTTCTATTGGCCCTTGCTCTACCGCCATATTCGTCTTGGTGGCTCATTGCCACTGGTTGTTTTTTTGCCATTGTTGTCGCGAAACAACTGTATGGTGGGCTCGGTTACAATCCGTTCAACCCTGCAATGGTTGGCTATATTGTATTACTGATTTCATTTCCACTCGAAATGAGCCAGTGGCCAGCGGCAGTTTCCACACTCACAGAGGGCCAAACTCTGCCTGGCCTTGGGCAAGCTCTTCAGCACGTATTAAGCTATGAAAGCTTAGACGGTTATACTGCTGCGACTGCGCTGGATGTTTTAAAACAAAATAATAGTCTAAGTGTGTCGGAGCTTTACCGCGAAGACACGAGTTTTCTCGCCGGTCGCTGGGCCGGAGCTGGTTGGGAATGGGTCAATATCGCGTTTTTGATCGGTGGTATTTTCTTGCTCTATAAAAAAATATTTACCTGGCACGCCCCCATATCGATGCTGGCAAGTCTCACCGTTTTGTCTGCATTATTTTACGATGGCGGTAGTTCCAGCAGCGCCGGTTCTCCGCTTTTTCATCTGCTCTCGGGCGCCACTATGCTCGGCGCATTTTTTATTGTAACGGACCCCGTAACCAGCGCCGTGAGCAATCGAGGCAGAATAATTTATGGTGCCGTCGTTGGTGCTCTCGTATTTATTATTCGTGTCTGGGGAAATTATCCCGATGCCGTCGCGTTTGCCGTGCTACTGATGAATTTTGCAGCACCCTTTATTGATTATTACACCAAGCCAAAAACATATGGCCATAAAGCAGGTTAGCGCGTGTTAGGACAATCCATTAGTAAAAACAGTTTTATTTTAGCGGCTTTCGCGTTGGTTACAGCGGGCATTCTCGCTACAACCTATCAATCTACGGCTGATCGTATTGCCGCTGCGGAACGAAAAGCCGCGCAAGCTGCGCTACTAGAAATAGTACCGCGTTCACGGCATGACAACGATATGCTCGACACGACCTTCCCCATTCCCGCTCAATTGCTGGGTGAGCTGGGTTTAAAAGACGATGCCGATATTTATTTAGCCTTCAAAGAGGCGCAACCCGTTGCCGCGATTATTCCCATGATTGCACCTGACGGTTACAGCGGTGATATTAAACTTATTGTTGGCGTAAATTACGACGGCTCTGTAGCCGGTGTACGCGTGTTGGCCCACAAAGAAACACCAGGGTTAGGCGATAAAGTTGATTTACGTAAAAGCCCTTGGATTTTGAATTTTGACGGAACATCACTACACAACCCTACCGCAAAACAATGGGCGGTAAAAAAGGATGGCGGCGATTTTGACCAGTTTACCGGCGCAACCATTACACCGCGCGCGGTAGTCAAACGGGTAAAACTGACGCTGGAATTTTTTAACCAGCACAAAGCGTTACTCTTCCCGCAAGCAGCGAGCGAATAAGATAATGGCTAATTATAAAGAAATAACGTCCAATGGTTTGTGGAAGAACAACCCAGCACTGGTTCAGTTATTGGGCTTATGTCCCTTGCTAGCGGTGACAGGGTCTGTAGTAAATGCGTTGGGCCTCGGTATCGCAACCATGCTCGTATTAGTAGGGTCCAATATTGCCGTTTCGCTTATTCGTCACGCAGTGAGCGATGCCGTTAAGCTACCGGCCTTTGTAATGATTATTGCAGCATTTACAACATGTACAGAACTGCTAATGCAGGCCTTTACTTATGAGCTGTACCAAATTCTAGGTATTTTTATCCCGCTAATTGTAACCAACTGTGCCATTCTCGGGCGCGCAGACGCGTTCGCCTGCAAGAACCCCCTACTCCCTTCGGCGATTGATGGCTTTATGATGGGCTTAGGGTTTTTACTGGTGCTTGTGACCATTGGCGCACTGAGAGAAATTCTTGGCGCAGGAACGCTATTCGACAATATGCATTTATTGCTAGGTGAAAGTGCGCGCGCTTGGACGCTGACCCTGTTCGGTGATAACTACAAAGGCTTTTTGGTCGCAGTATTACCCCCCGGTGCTTTTTTAATTGCGGGGTTATTAATTGCGATTAAAAACATGGTCGATATTCAGTTGAAAAATCAAGCGTCTAAAAACAAGGTGAAGGCCACGAAAGGCGCTAAACGAGTCAGAACAACCGGGCACGTCGCGTAGAGTCTTTTCAATAAAGATTAGTGCTCGGCTTGCAACCAATCGAGCAGCGGCTGCCATTGCGCAACTTCAACCGCAACACGCCCTGGTGGTAAATCAAATATTGTTAGCCCTTTGTCCATCGCGCGCACATATATTTGCGTGTCACGTAACGTTGCGATCAAGGGTAGCTCCACCCTCTCCATAAATGCCATTAACACCTGAAAATAGCGGGTGTTCACACGCGCTCGATTAGCGACCAAACCGATTTTTATTGATGATTCCATAATTCCAGTGCGGTACAACCCCATAATAAATCGTAGGCACGCTTTTATGTCCGTAGGCGATGACAAAACAGGGATTAATACGTGGTCACCGTCATGAATAATATCTGCCACATGCTCTAGATCCCATGCAGCAGGCATATCATGCAAGACTAATTCAGCACCGTTAGTGTCGCAGGGTTCGTCTAAGGCCGTGGCAATAAGGCTAATGGCGGAATAGTTTTTAGGCCGGCTCCCCAGCCAATCAGAACTTGATCGCTGAGCATCGTGATCCACCAACAACACTTTTTGCCCTGTATTCGCAAAATAAGCCGCTAACTGTGTGGTGATGGTTGTCTTTCCACATCCGCCTTTTGGATTGGCAATAAATACCTGATTCATACGGCTGAGTGAGTCCTTGAGGGTTGTATCTCGCGAGACGAAAGGACAGCTCTACGGCTGCATTTATTATTAAGTAGAACGCTCTCTATTTATAGCAGATACGCCAAACTTCAGCCGAATATTTGGCTAGATAACAGCAGGTGGTATTCTTAATAGCAAGAATGGAGCCTATACAATAGCTTGAACGGTGAGAAGAGGTGAGGAGATATGAGATAAGGCGGCGCCTGTTAACGTATGCCGCCAAACATGGGAGGTTAGTCGCTCGTATACCGATCGAGTACGGCGAGCAAAGCTTGCCCTTTCAGTAGGGTTTCATCTAGCTCTTGTTGCGGCTCAGACAAGTCGACAATAGCACCCCCTACGCCGATTTCCGCCACTCCATCTTCCAGTACGATGGTTCGAATCACAATATTTAAATCTGCACAGCCATTCAGCGCCAAATACCCAATACTACCGGAATAAATACCTCGTGCACCGCTCTCTAGCTCATCAAGAATAGACAAGGTTCTTTTTTTCGGTGCACCGGTCATACTGCCGCCCGGAAAACAGGCCTGTACGCAATCAATAGCCGTTTTACCGCGCTTTAAGTGCCCTCTAACGGTACTTACCAATTGATGAACCGTGGCATAGCTTTCGATAGCAAACAGTTTTTTAACGTCGACACTGCCAATATCACAGATTTGCCCCAAATCATTACGCAGTAAATCAACAATCATTAAATTTTCCGACCGATCTTTTTCACTGTTGATTAAATCGGAGACTAGCGCTTCGTCCTCTACAGGCGTTTTTCCGCGCTTACGCGTGCCTTTTATCGGTTTTGTTTCAACAACGCCATGACGATCGATAGTGAGGAATCGCTCGGGGGAGGAGCAGAGAATGGCAAGATGATTGAACCTCAAAAAGCTCGCGTAGGGGGCCGGATTATCTCGCCGCAATTCAAGGTAGACCTCTAATGGCGATGCATCACATTTTTTTGTTAGCTTATTTGTTAAACATATTTCGTAGCTTTCACCTTCCTGAATCGCTTTTTTTGCGCGCGCTATAGCATCGAGGTAGCGGTCTTCAGATAGAGCCCGCTCAAATGGCTGTGAGTTTTCACTATGTACGCTAAGAAAGGAATAATCTTGTTCTCGCCTAACGCAAGTGTTAACTAACTTAGCGAGGGCTTTTTCTGTTTCATTAAACCAACAATCTAGTCGTTCTCTATTTTCTGGGTATTCTAGCCCCACTAAATAAATCACATCTTCTTCATGATCGACAGCAACCGCTCTGTCGGCCAGCATCCAGCAAGCATCAGGCCGCTCGCTTTTAAACTGATCGGAGAAGCCACATTCACCTTTTAATTCATACCCAAAATAGCCGACATAGCCCAGGTTAAAGTCAAACGGCAGGCTATCATCAAAACACTGTAGTTCTTGGGTGCGTCGTTTCAGATAGCTAAAAATACTTTCAGCTAAGACGGTAACCGTATCGCCAGCCGTAATCGTCAATGCTTTTTCAACACTGCAATACCGCAAGGATTCGGACAGTGGGCCCGCATTATCGCCTAGAAACGAGAACCGAGCATTTTTATCGGACAATGCAGAATCTAGCCAGTACGCCGACGAAGAAGCGCCATACAATGTTTTAAATATCTCAGCGGTGTCTACATTGAAAGCAAGCCGTCGGTGGTACAAGACGGGTTTAATACCAATGGAACCAACACTTTCCGGCCGTTTCACACTCAAGTCACTTGGCATTTCTACAACAATTTTTTGCGTAACACGTGAATGCTGCTTGTAATATTCAACCGTTAGATCGCGAAAATTCTGCAGCAGCTGAAAACCAAATTCCGAGCATATGGATTCCGGATGAAATTGAACACCCCACATTGGCCTAGTTTTGTGCCGCACGGCCATAGGGATATGGTCTGAGGTGAAAGCCGTAACCTCTAAGTCTTCTGTAATTTCCGTGGCAATTAAAGAATGGTATCGCACCGCATTAAACGGCGACGGTAAACTTTTAAACAGATCTGATTTGGAATGATGAATTGCGCTTATGCGACCATGCATTACCTTTGCCGCGTAGTCAATTCGCCCACCCGTAAAATGACAAAGCCCTTGGTGCCCAAGGCACACACCCAGTACTGGGATATCCGCATCCAATATGACTTGTTCGCAAATACCAAAGTCCGCTGAGCGTTCTGGCCGCCCAGGCCCGGGGCTGATAACAATATTATCAAACCCCTGTGCTTTTAACTCCGCCCAAGAATATTCGTTGTTCTTTACAACAACTGGCGCAACGCGATTAACCTCAGCAATTAATTGGTAGAGGTTATAGGTAAAGGAATCGAAATTATCAATTAATAAGGTTTTCAAGGAAGGTCGCTCGTGAACTAACGACTGCGATTATTCATTAGCAATTCAATTTTATACCCGTCAGGGTCTTCTACAAACGCTAGTATGGTTGTGCTGTGTTGCATTGGCCCCGCTTCACGCACAACTTTTCCACCTGCGGCTTTTATTTTATTACACGCGTCATAGACATCATCAACCCCAATGGCAATATGCCCAAAAGCATTTCCATGAGTGTAATCTTGCGTTTCCCAATTATGGGTTAACTCAAGAACAGCGGTATCCTCTTCACTACCGTAGCCTACAAATGCCAATGTGAACTTCCCTTCGGGGTAGTCATTTTTACGCAGGAGGTTCATCCCCAAAATATCGGTATAAAATGCTAGAGATTTTTCGAGGTCGCCAACGCGAAGCATGGTGTGTAACAAGCGCATAATGAGAGCATCCAAGTTTTTAGAGTGTTGTAAGGCGCGAAGCATACCTTTAGCACCACCCGTTAGGCAAACATCACAAACGCCAGAGAGCATTTACGCTATAGGTAACCTACCCTTCGTACCTCTAGCTTATAGCTTAGCCCACCTCTGTAGCGGCAAACCTTTCGCCTACAAGATTTATTGCGTTCGCCACACTACGCGCGCCGAACTCGGCAGTTACAGGGCTCTGAACCTAAAACGGTGCCTTTTGCGGTTCTCAGCCACACGTTTAATGGGGTTTCGTTTTGCAATATTGCTCTATAAAGTTGTGATGCAACGGTAGTTTATCCACAGCATTATCGATGCCGAATTTCATCGTCTCTAAGAATCGCTTTAACTCCTTATCGCTCATTTGATCCGCGATGCGATGATAATGTGACGGCATAATCCCTTGCCCCAACATCACTTGCGACCAAGAATCCACTCGAAACAATTCACCTTCTCGCTGGAACGCGAGCGCGGCCTCTTGAAACACCTCTATACGCCGAGCTAAGCTACTGGGTACGTCCATATTTTTGCAGTAAGACCAAAACGAGCTGTCGGTGCGATTAGTAACCTTATAATGTAAAATTATAAAATCTCGAACCATCTCAAGCTCTTTTCTAGACTGCGTATTAAACTCTTCCACAACCGAATCGTGCACGCCCGCAAACGGAAACATTTGCATTAATCGGGTCACGCCCATAATAAACAAATGAATACTTGTAGACTCTAACGGCTCAATAAAACCACTGGACAAGCCCAATGCAATACAGTTTTTATTCCAATTCTTACGTCTACAGCCCGTTCTAAACCGTATTACTCGTGGGTCGTTAAGCGGCTTTCCATTGACGTCACTCAGTATTTTTTCTCGCGCGCTTTCATCAGACATGTGCTGACGACTATAGACCAAGCCGTTGCCAACTCTATGCTGCAGCGGAATTTTCCAGCGCCACCCAGCCCTATGTGCAACAGACCGTGTATACGGAATAGCCGGTTCGGTTAATTCCGTTTGCATGGCCACTGCCGAATCGCATGGCAGCCAGTGACTCCAATCCTCATAACCCGTATGGAGTGTTTTCTCGATCAACAACCCACTAAAGCCTGTGCAATCTATAAACAAGTCTCCCTCAATAAGCGTACCGGAATCAAGCTGCAAAGAATTAATAAAACCGGTGGACGCATCCTGATTCACAGAGGATATTTTTCCTTCAACCCTTTTTACACCGTGAGATTCGCTAATTTTTCTCAAATATTTTGCATATTTCGTCGCGTCTAAATGGTACGCATAATTAATATCGGCGCCGGGGGAGAGACCAAATTTATTCTGCTTTGCCGCTTGCAGTTCATAACAATAATCTCCGAAATCACCGGCAAAACCTTTTTCTTTCGCTCTCAGCCAAAAATGAACGAATTCTGCCAGCCAAGCTTCCTTCCCTGTTTTTCCAAAAGAGTGGATATAATCGGCCCCAATATTCTTCCAGCCTTCGAACGAGATCCCCAATTTAAACGTCGCATCGGTTTCACGCATAAACTCCTGCTCATCTATTTGCATAAGTTTATGAAAGACACGAATGGGTGGGATAGTGGCCTCACCTACGCCCACCGTGCCAATATCATCAGACTCAACTAGCGTTATAGAACTAACAGCACCACTGAGTTTTTTAGATAACGCAACAGCTGCTATCCAGCCCGCGGTGCCGCCACCTGCAATAACAATGTTTTTTATTGGTTTAGTTTCCACAACACACCTATTTTGGATAATCGATCAAATTTAGCTCGAAAAAGAAGCCTTCACGGACATTGAAACCCACTAAAAAATATCACACCTTAAAGACACTTACTAACAGAGTTTTACTACAACGCCGCAATAAAACGCTACAAAAAAAAAGCCCCTAAAATAGGGGCCTTTATTTAGAACAGTGTCTAATTAAACATTAATACTTAGAAGCTGTAACGAGCACCTACAGCATAACGAGCACCAAGATCGTAAAGCTCTTCGATCATGTGAACGTTACGCTGATGGCTACGAGAGTTTTCACCCGTAATGTTCAAGCCTTCAGCAAATACAACAAGCTCATCAGTAACATCGTAGCTAACATTCAAGTCGATCTGTGAATACGCTTCAATGTATACAGGGTTTCTTGAGCTGTTACGACTAGCGTCGTTTAGATACTCATCACGCCAGTTGTAGGCAATACGTGCCTGAAGACCATCTTTTTCGTACATACCCACGATGTTGGCTGTGTCGCTCAAACCAAGTAACGCAAACTGGCTTTCGCTTGGGTGTGCACCAACATCATAAGATATATCACCATTTACGATAGTGTAGTTAGCCTGTACACCAAAACCAGATTCGCCAAAGAAGTGCTGAACGGCAAATTCTGCACC